>Ga0129307_1003102_pt1 | contig 11117 bp, 13 predicted proteins | sample P1105metagenome_FD_94437 | JGI IMG/M metagenome (GOLD analysis project Ga0129307, IMG submission 94437) | Capybara group fecal microbial communities from Wisconsin, USA - P1105 metagenome | ecosystem: Host-associated > Mammals > Digestive system > Large intestine > Fecal | place: USA: Wisconsin... | reverse complement strand
TGTATATACAAATTAGGAGGAATCAGTAAAAATGGGCGATCTGAAGAAGAAAAAGGTGGACTATGTTGCCAAGACGGATGACGGAGAAGAAATCCTTATTGAGAGTGGTGAAATGTCAACGGATGAACAGACTATTGAGCTTCTGAGAACATACATGAAGAAGTTTTATGAAATGCAGATCGAGAAGAAAAAGAACCAGGAAGGAGAAGAAGGATAATGGCGAAGTATCGGACATACAAAAACGGGATAACCGGACATAGATACAAGGGCTATTACATCATAAAAGGCGATAAAAAAGGACAGTTTTCCATCTGGAATGAAGATAAGTCCGTTTTTAAGGACAATATATATGATTATGATGAATGTGAGTGGGTTATAGATAAGGAAACCGCAGATCATTCGACAATGGTAATGATAAAGATGCTTTATGAAAAGGAAATCCATGAGCTGAGTGCATTATTTGTTGATCTGATGCAGAAGAGAGATCGCCAGGGATCACTTGATGAAAAGAATCAGAACCTATATGAGTGGGTTGAAAAAGTACGCCGGAGAAAGGCTGAAGATAGAGAGTTTTAATTGAAAACAAACCATAGAATGTATATACTTATGTAGTACAGATGCAATACATATGTATATACAAAAATCGGAGGGATATTATGAAGGTCATAGCCATAGCAAATCAAAAGGGCGGAGTCGCAAAGACCACCACAACATACAACCTTGCAGCTGCCAAGGCGATAGAAGGAAAGAAAGTATTGATGATCGACCTGGACGCTCAGGGATCTCTTACAATCGCCACCGGAATAGAGCCGGGCGAAGAGAGATTAGAAGGATTTAGCACGGTTGACCTTTTCAATCCTAAAAAGGATCCGGCAGATACAGCTTTTGAAGTTAAATCTATTCCCCTGGATGAAAAGTTGTTTATCGTTCCTTCAGATCCGAACCTTGCCAATACAGAAAACTATGTTAATTCTCTTGACGAGAAGATCTATTTTATAAAGGACGCTTGCGAGGTGTTTGAGCAATATGGCTTTGAGTATGTATTCCTTGATTGCCCACCGAACCTCGGTATTATCGTCACAAATGCCCTTGTAGCAGCTGATGAAGTGATTATCCCGGTAAAGACCGATTATCTGTCATATAGGGGCGTAGAGCTTATCAAGGACAGTATAGAGAGAGTAAGAAACGGAAAGAGGATGAATCCCGATATCAAGATTGCCGGTATCATCCCGACCATGTACAGAGGTAACGCCAACGATCACAAAGACATTCTTTCCATCCTGGAGAAGCAAGGGAAGATCCTCGGAATCGTAAAAGAGTCCGTGGCAGCTTCCAAAGGAGACGTTGACGGAGTACCGGCTGTTGTATCAGAGCCAAGAAGTGATGTAGCAAAAGCCTACTACGATATAGCAAAACTCATTTAGTATATACACTTGCAATACACTTGTATATACAAATATGAAAGCGAGGATTTAACATGGGTGATATGACAAAAAAGAAGGTAGAAAGAAAGTCATTGGAAGAGAGGGCTGCCGAAAGAGAAGCACGTAGGCAAGAAGCTCGTACCGAGAACGACACCATAGCATATATCTCCGGAGAAAAGAAAACCGAAGCGGAGACCATAGCACAGTATCAGAAATCCAAAAATCCACCCAGGGAGAAAGCAATATCTGCCAGGGTGAACGGAGATATATTTGACCGCTTCAAGGCAATATGTGAGCAGAAGAACATGACCACAAATGCCGGTCTTAATATGCTGATAGCAGAGTATGTAAAACAGAACGAAGAATAAGTATATACACTTGCAATACGCTTGTATATACAAAGATGGGAGAGAGGAAAAATGGCAAATAAAAGCCTAAATGATGCAAGGGAAGCCAAAAATGATGAGTTTTATACTCGTTACGAAGATATACAAACCGAGCTGAATCATTATGAAACGCATTTTAAAGGGAAAACAGTACTTTGCAATTGTGACGATCCGTATGAGAGTAATTTTTGCAAGTTTTTTTTGAAAAACTTCAATTATCTGCAACTTAAAAGACTAATATGTACTTCTTACTTTTCTTCTCCGGTTGTAGGCACACAAATGACTATTTGGGATTATCTTAATGAACCTGTGCAACGAGGATATGGTTATGTAATGGATATTTCCGAGGTCCCAATGGCGAACGGTAGGGGAGTATCTGATGATGATATTGAAAAACTTTTGAAGTCGAAAAAGCGTGGCGTAAAGAAACTTAAAGGAGATGGCGACTTTAGATCTGAGGAGTGCATAGAATATCTTAAGCAGGCGGATATTGTTGTAAGCAACCCGCCATTCAGTTTGTTTAGAGAATATGTAGCGCAGCTTGTTGAATACGACAAAAAATTTCTGATTATAGGTAATATGAATGCAATTACATATAAAGAGATTTTTCCTCTGCTGATGGGCAACAGTATATGGTTAGGTTGCAAAACCTTAGGATCAGAAATGTACTTTGATGTTCAGGATGATTATAAAGAGTACCTGGTAAAAAATAAAAAAGAAGGATCAGCATATAAAATCATTGATGGCGTAGTAATGGGAAGAATGGCTGCGGCATGTTGGTTCACGAACCTTGATATCCAAAAGAGACATGAAAAACTAATCTTATGGAAAAAATACACGCCAGAGGAATACCCATCTTATGACAATTATGATGCTATAAATGTCGATCGAGTATCTGATATTCCTTCGGATTTTGATGGTGTAATGGGTGTCCCAATTACTTTCTTAGACAGTTATAACTCAGAACAATTTGAGATTCTTGGGATGACAGATAGAAATAATCCGTATGGACTGACAACAAAAATATATACAAAAGCGGATTGTGACAACTATGGAGATTGCAATAGACGAGGAGCTATTCGCTTGGCAGATAATACAATAAAAAGCACCTATGCACGTATCTTCATAAAGAAGAAAAATCAATAAAAGGAGAAAGCGTTTATGAATATAACCCAACACAGCATTAAAATCAGAGATGTTTTTAATGGCTTCCGAGATGATGGTGAAGATGGTGTTTTTGCTTATGGTGGAAAGCTAACCATAAGACCGCCATATCAAAGAGAATTTATTTATGACCTCAAAGAACAAGAAGCGGTTCTTCATACAATACTAAAAAGTTTTCCTTTGAATACAATGTATTGGGTAAAGACTGGCGAAGATTCTTATGAAGTACTTGATGGTCAGCAGCGAACCTTGTCAGCAATGTATTTTTTAAGCCATAAATTACAAATTAAATGGAATGGAAAATCATATTATAATGATTCATTACCAGACGATCTTTATGAAAAGCTGATGGATTATGAGTTTATGGTTTATATATGTGAAGGCTCAGAATCAGAAAAGCTCGAATGGTTTGAAGTAGTGAATGTGGCCGGGGAAGAATTAACACCACAAGAGTTAAGAAATTCTGTCTATACCGGCGCCTGGTTATCTGACGCAAAAAAACATTTTTCTAAGAGTAATTGCCCAGCAAAGGGATTAAGCGATAAATATATTACCGGAACTCCTAACCGACAAGAATTACTTGAAAAGGCTCTTATAGGCATAAGCGAGTATCAAGGATTAAAAGATGTAACAGATTATATGGCTGCACACAAATCAGATTCAGATGCTGATGAATTATGGCAATATTTTCAAGATGTAATAAATTGGATAGAAAAGATCTTTCCAAAGTATTACGCCGATATGAAAGGATTGGATTGGTGTCATTTATATAATACCTATCATACAAAATCTTATAATTCATCTACAATGTCGGCAGAAGTAAAACGTCTGCATGAGGACGAAGAGGTACAAAAAAATAAGGGCATATACGAATATTTATTAAGTCGTGATGACGATCCGTTTGCAGCTAAATTATTGAGTCTACGTACATTTTCGGAGCGTGATAAACATGCAATGTATGATAAACAAAATGGTCAATGCGCTCTTTGCAAGAGACTCTTTGCTTATGCTGAAATGGCGGGAGATCATATCAAGCCTTGGTCAAAAGGTGGTCAGACTGTTATTGACAACCTTCAGATGCTTTGCAAGGACTGCAACAGTAAAAAATCAGACATGTATTAAATGATTGGAGAAAAGTCATGAATGATAAAGAGTTAAAGATACCTTTCAAAAACCCTTTGAATGAGCAAGATACAGAAACTCAAACATTTGGATGCAGGCAAAACAATCCGGATATCTGTGCTAATAATGGAATAGAGGGTGTTTGTGCGTTTGCTTCTCCAGATCACATATGCAAAAGACCGTCACGTTCATGGAAAAGTCAGTATAATAAACTAAAAGCACAATAATAACGCCCGTGTAATTTGTATATACATAGGTATTGCGGATGTATTACCTATGTATATACTTTTTCTTTGCCCTAATTAACGTGCTTTTTGATATTCCGGTCATCTTTACAACATCAGTATAACTATAAGATCCGCTCAGAAGATCCAGGGCGTGACTTATCTGTTCTTCAGTATAGATAGGTTTACGCCCTTCTCTATGGTTTGGATTCTGTCTTGCGACTTCTCGCCCTTCCCTGGTGCGCTGCATTATCATATCTCTTTCAAATTCCGCAAAGGAAAGCATCACATTACGGATCAGCTTCCCGGTAGGCGTATTATCCATCATTCCCATATTAAGAACATGAACCTTTACTCCCTTGGTAACAAGACCATCTATCAGCTCTATTCCTTGCTGTACGGATCTGGCTATCCTATCGAGCTTTGTTACTATGATGGTGTCTCCGTCCTTCAGCTCACCGATCAGCTTATCAAGCTCCGGGCGATCCGTTGTAGTGCCGGTATAGATATCCGTGTACAGAACTTCAGCCCCGGCGGCTTCCAGATCTCTTTTCTGTGCTTCCAGGGAATTACCATCACGAGCTTGTCCTTTGGAAGATACACGCAGATATCCATACACAGTTGGCTTATTTATCAGCTCGTCCATCTTCAGCCGGATCTGTTCTGCATCTTTCGTCAGACGATCATATTCTTTTTGTTCTTCAGCGGTCATTTTTCTCGCCATTTTACTCACTCCTTTATGACACCAACTTATGACACCGATAAAAGCAAAGAAAATGCGGTATTTTTACCGCCATCTTCTTTCGGTGCCGTAATGGTTGAATTATGACACCGCTTCACATACTTCTTTCGACTGCTTTTCATCAAAGAGTAAGCTGAATCTGTTCCGTACAGCCTTGCCCTGATCTTCGTCAATCGTGCCTTCAGATACAAGCTCTTTAACCGCCAGACGCATATATGATTTTGAAATCTCATTGAAGGCAGAGCTATCAAAGAGATTATAAAAATCGTCCTGGTCACAGGTCGCAAGGAAGTCAAATACTCTACATTTCTTTTCAGCTTCTTCTCTGCTTATTTCCCCTAAAGAGAGAGCTTTCTTGTAACTGTCCGATAAAAGTTGAAACCCATTCATACCTTTTCTCCTTCCTATGCCATCATTTCAGCTAATGCCCGGATGGACTTGGTTGTTGTTATCTGCACTTCCCATAATCTACTCTTCGGATTTATCATGAACTTATAATCAAAGAGATAATTCTTGTTCGTATCTGCTCCGTCTATTGCTTCAGAATAGGAGCCTTTCCATATCACGGAATTATTGTCCTTGTAAGTAAAATACTTTACATACAGCTTTTCCAGGATTCCTTCCGTTCCCATTAGATCCGAAAAGATCCGGTCTTGTATCTGATGTATCGGGATTGTTCCATCATAAGGCGTTTCAAGTGTTGCCGTCCAAACGTCCGTATATATCGCCCCGGTCTTTTTATCATGTCCGGCAATGGTCTTTGTCTGCATGATCTTTCCGCTGAACCTATACCCGGAATGTGATCTCTTTGGCTGAAGCCCTCTTTTTGCGTTGGCTCTCTCCCTGGTTATCCTCAAAAGATTTCTATTAAGATTTGTCTGTCTCTCTGTTTCAGCTTCGGCAGCTGCTACCCTTTTTTCTGCTGCATCTTTTACCGCTTGTGCATCTTCATCAGCCTTTTTCTTGTATGCTACGGCTTTACGGTTGATCTCGTTCACTTCATTGGTATGAGCTGTCTTTTCTTCATCAAGCTGAGATTTCAGACTCTTCTTATCCCGGATCAGCGTATTATATTCATCAATAGTAAGCACAATATGTGATGCCTTGTGCTTCTCGTCTCCATCTTTCAGAACGGCATAACCGCCCATCATTCCTACATAAGCCTTTTCCATATTACAGTCCTCTTATATAGTTGTTTGCGACAACTTCAAGACGGTTATGCCCCAGGGCTTTACTCGCCTTCAACATAGCTTCCTTATCCAGCTTCTTCCCGGACTCGTCCTTACGGCACGTATATACTCCGCTCTGGAACTTCTTCCCAGTGCCTTTATTCGTCCGATCATACGGGATCTCTTCTATCGGTCTCGCATACATCTTATATATAGCGGTTGCGTATTCTCCCCTATATCCGTGTATGTCTGCGTTACCCGGTACATGCTGCCACACCTTTTCATCCGGTGCGGTTGCTCTCATGCGGTCAACGATCTGCTGCTTATGATCCCCGATTATAGGCGAAAACCTTTCACGCCCACCTTTATCTCTCCTATGATGGAGAAAATAATCTTGATCCGGGAACTGTGTTATTGCGTCTTTTAACACGCCCAGGTGCTTTTCTTCCGCTTCCGTCCGTTCGGTCTTTGCTTCCAAGCGTGAGATTTCTCTGTCTATGTCGGCTCTTGCGGTCAGATCCCGACCTTCGAGCTTCTCCATGATGTTCCTACGGCAGCCCGTTCCCTTGCAGAACTTTACAAATTCATCATTGTTCTTTTCGGAAAAGTGCTTATCCCGTACCGCATCACCCCGGGATCTTACTATGTCAGCCCTATGACGCTGCGGAGCCTGGAAGAAATTCGGATCATCCGGTTTAATTCCGTACAGCTTCCCCAAGGCTTCCCTTTCGAGTGTTATCGTCCATGCAGAGAGCGGTTTTCCATTGATACCACCATTATCTACCCTTGATTGCAGCCACTCATTCACATACTTTCTTGCAGCCTTCAGCGTGGTACACTCCGGATGATGTTCATTTATATAGTTTGCAAAGTATTTGCAATGTTTCCAATATGATTGATATGTGCTATAGGAAAAGATCTTCTCCCGATCCGTTCCGTCAGCTATCGCTTCTTTCTTACTTGTTCCTTCACCGGCATGGAGCATCCCGGTCAGCTTGTCATACATCTGCTCTTTTATGTCTTTATGGTACTGTTTATCTCTTCTTCCCATCTTCCGGGCACTCCTTTCCTCTAAATATATACGAATAGGCAAAGACTTCCGCCCTTGCTTCAGAATTTTCTATATCGTGGTGTTAAAGCTAAGCTGCTTCCTCTTCTCCCGAAGGATCTGATTCAGCGAATACACTTTTTTTCATTCCCTATCCTTGCGGATCAGGGCGAGTCTTATGTGTGACTAACTGTACACTTTTTTGTCGCTTATGTGTGCGCCCTTCATTTCTTCAGTTTAAGGTTATCTGCCGTTCCCTTTGTGGAGTGGGTTCGAGGGTTCTCCGCCGATCTATGGTAATCAGCCTACCGGTCCACGTTTACTCGCCGTGTGCGTCCTTTCGTATTATCCTAACGTCAGCTTAAGGTGGCTATCGGATGGATCAGTTCATCAGTCTCCGGTCTTTTACAGCTTCCGGTGCATTCACTTTGGTTTACGAGTGCTTCTTCTTTGAAGAATAGTCAGCCGGTCTTTGTTCCTGTGTTGGCTTCCAGGGATCTCCGTTCATATTGTCCGGATGAAGTCATCTGTATTTGTCTTGTCCAGATTCAAGGTTCTCCGATCTTCTACGTGGCGGGTTTTTATACCTTATGTGAGCGAACCGCCGAAGGTCATTTAAGCTCGTTTCGTTCAGCTTCGGATAAACTGAGGTCTCCGTTTTATTTGCTTGTACCGGATATACAAGGTTCTCGACTTTGCCGATAGTCAACTTTATTTGTCTTGTTAAGTTTCAAGGTTCTCCGTTAATCAGTGAGCAACGGATAAATCTCGGTGGTACGTTTTTACTCCATGCTTTTCATAATGATTACTCAGCTATGAAATGTGATTCTTATTACCTCGGTAAAGACGTCAACGGTATCGCTCGGAATCACCTGAGATGTACCCTCTCAGTAAAAGCGAATTGGTAAAGTTACCAAATGTCTTTCGACCGCTCCGGGCTTAATTGGCTCTTTATACTCGCCCGGTCGAGTCAGGGTTTCCCCTTGACTAAATACTACCATAACACCTATAATATGTCAACAACATATTTCGACTAAAGATATACATATCGGTTTACCCGTTCATTCCGTTTCGGGCTATCGCCCTCACTCCATAAAGCGTGTAAACCGATATTTTACTCCGTTCCTCACCCTTCACTCAACCTTCACTCACTCCGATCCGTCCGACAAAATGACCTGCCACCGGCAGCTCATTTTTCGTCCGTCACTCCGTTCCTTTGGTCTCGATCAGGGATCGTCTCTACGTGCCACCACCATCCGCATAAATCAACCAAGCGTAAACAAAGACAGTTTCCGCAACAACTATATATAAACTAAATTAGTTTATATATAGTTGTAATATGGTTGATTTATTAACCATTCTCATATATAATTTGTTATGTGATAGTTTATTCTTCCACTATCTCTCAACCATGTATATATTTCAAATGTTTGGAGGTGGTTGCTATGCCAAGAAACACAGTTACAGAACAGTTCAGACAATCCGCTACCGAGGATCAATGGCGAGAGCTTGTCTCCGATCACAATACTCTCTCCAAGGAGCAGTTTGAAGAAAAGTATCACTTCTCCTGGAGTTCCATCATGAATGATGCTGCCGACAAGGGCTACTATGAGAAGAAACGCCAACGCCACTCTTCTACCCTACCGCAGAGAAATCCGGACGGATCTGAAGCGTTCTACGTGGCAGACAGACCGGCTGACAGAAAGAAGGTCTCTCGATCCGTTCAGCTTGACGAGGATATCTACACCAGGCTTCAGGCTCTGGAGCGTGACAAGGGGCAATATACCCACTCTTCTATCCTCAACCAGCTTTTGGATGATGCCTTAAAAAAATACGGCTATTAAGGTCATGTGCCTACCGGAGAGCCTAAATACCAGGCTCTCTTTTTTGTTGGTCAGAAAGGCTCTATCAACATGAAATGCCTTTCCTCAGAGGAAGAACCTTCAGCTGTTAAAGACTTTTTCCTTAAAGACAAATAATCATTTTGTATGTATGAATATATGAACCACCCCCACCGCCCTTCTGTAGTAGTGGTATCAATATGATATCCATATTCTATAAAGTATTGTATCTAATATGTTATCCCCCCTCGGAAACGCAGCAACCATAAGGCTTCCCGGAGTTTTTGTGTGAGTAAAGGTTCGGCTGATGTGAGAAAAAGTTCGGTTATTATGAGTAAAGGTTCGGTATAATGTGAGAAAAAGTTCGCTGAATTGTGAGAAAAAGTTCGATTTTCAATATGTTGTACCTCTGAAACCCTTATAGGACAAGGCTTTGAACGAATTGTGAGTGATTTTTCGGTAAAAATTTGTATATACATATTGAATTGTGAGCAAAATTTCGGTAAAATAAGTCCAGATGAACCAATTATGAGCAATGGTTCGGTTAAAATCAAGAGGTAAATCATAGTATATGACAGATAATTTTGATCTTAAGGAAGCGAGAAACCGCCTTGTTGCCAAGGATAACCGACTGATTCAGAATAGCCGGTATGCCCTTGATACAAATGAAAATAAGGCGGTACTATATCTGATCTCGAAGATTCAGCCAGAGGATGAACCTGGGAAGCTGTACAGTTTTAACTGTAAGGAGTTCCAGGCTTTAATTCGGTGGAGCAAAGACGCACCCTACAAGAAGATTAAAGCCATGCTCACGGATCTTTCTGATATGAGATGGTGGATCGACCTGGATAACGGCGAAGAATCCCTTGTGAGATGGTTTCATATCATCCGCATGAATCCCGGTACCGGCGAGATCAAGATAAAATTCCATGAAGATATGTTCCCGTTCCTCGTTCAGCTTCAGCAGCGTTTAGGAAACGGACAGTATTTCACGTCCTACAAGCTCCAGAACGTCACTCTGATGAAACACAGATATTCTCCGAGACTGTATGAGATCCTTAAAAGCTATCAGTTCAATAATCAGAAATGGACTTTTGAGAACGGTACCGGATCACAGTATGATCTTCAGAGAATGATGGGTGATGCCGTGCTTGAAGAAGGCCCGGAAAAAGGGAAGCCCATCATCCCTGAGAGTTGGGCTAATTGGGCTGTATTTAAGCGTGATGTACTTGAACCGGCGGTAAAGGAGATCAATAAATACACGGATATCAAGGTTGCCTATGACGGCAAAAAAGAGGATATACACCACAGAAAGACCAGGGCAATAAGAACCATTGAGTTTTATATGGTTGGAAAGACCGGACCCGAGCAGCGCAGCACGGACGAGGTTATTGATGCAGAATATCGTGAGATTGAGGATCGTGATAAATACCATCAATACACACTTGAAGAAATGAGCGTAGCAGATGCGTTTTTCAAGGCACATGATGTAAGCCTGGAAGAAGAACGCATTGAAAATGAAATGATCGAAGCGGAAAAGAAGGAAAAACTGGCTGATAAGTCAAAGCACCCGGTTCTCTTTGCAGAACTTAACAATAGTCGAAATGCTAATCTTGATGAAAAGAAGGTAGATCAGCTTTACAGCACAGCCATCCAGGGCAGAGTTGCCGGAGAAGTTGATGTGAGAAATTGGGAGCTTTTTGCAACGGATCTTGTGATCCATTATTATGACAAAATAGTTGCTACACCGGAAGAAACGAAGAGTACCCCTTATCAGAGACTTTTGAATTGTTTGGAAAAAGATTATGACGGTAAGGCTTATGAATTGGTAGAAAGATACCACAAAAAGTAAGTATATACACTTGTAATACATATGTATATACAAATTAGGAGGAATCAGTAAAAATGGGCGATCTGAAGAAGAAAAAGGTGGACTATGTTGCCAAGACGGATGACGGAGAAGAAATCCTTATTGAGAGTGGTGAAATGTCAACGGA
>Ga0129307_1003100_pt1 | contig 11131 bp, 5 predicted proteins | sample P1105metagenome_FD_94437 | JGI IMG/M metagenome (GOLD analysis project Ga0129307, IMG submission 94437) | Capybara group fecal microbial communities from Wisconsin, USA - P1105 metagenome | ecosystem: Host-associated > Mammals > Digestive system > Large intestine > Fecal | place: USA: Wisconsin... | reverse complement strand
TACTACCTGTCCGCTTGTTAAGCTGCTTCTTCTGTCAAGTTCGATATCAACCGTAACGTATTCACGTGTGGTTGAAACATATGTCTTAAAATAGTCGTTAGACTTCTTTGCTTTGCCTGCTGCGTAGGCGCTCATAGAGCTAAGGGCCAATACTAAGCTAAGCGCAATAGCAGCCAGCGATGTTGATATTCTTTTCATCTTTTAGCTCCATTCCTTTCAATCATCATTTGCTGAAGTATCGGTTACAGGCTCGGTGGCAGGAGCTTCCTCAGCGGGAGCTTCTTCTGCGGGAGCTGCATCTTCAGCAGGAGCCTCTTCAGATGCTTCATTTTCAGAAACATCTTCAGCAGGTGCTGCTTCATTGTCCGATACATCTTCTGTTACTTCTTCAACTACAGGAGCTGCTTCTTCGGCTTCTTTTGCAAGGTCGGGAGTCTTTCTGCTGTTAACAGAAATCTTCTCTACGGAAGAAAGCTTCTCTGTATTAAGAACAGGTGTCTTCTCAATCAACTTGGTTACGCCTTCGTTAACTGCACCGTTCTCGGAATCCCACTGGTACAAGCCGGATACAGGCCATACCTTGGTAGCGAACTGTCCGAGTCTGTATGCTTCAACCCATTCCTCACCGGTCTGGTTGTTGTAGTAATCAGCGATTGCGTAGAATGATTCATCATCAGTTCCGTCGTAGCAGCTGTAGAATAAGAATTCGCTCTCATCATCGTAGTAGAGTGAGCTGTACTTCCATTCTCCGTTGGTGCTGATTCCGGTCTCGCCGATAGCCTCACAGATAATACCGAGGTCACCTACAACAAGGAGGTTGTATACAACGCCTGCTTCATCGATTACGTAGCAGATATCGATGTAGCATCCGTAGTTATTATTGAATACCGATCCAAGGTAAGCAATACCGCTTACGTAGTTGCCGCCGGTGTATCTTGTAAGGTCGTAAGCGCCTTCAAGTGTACCGTCCAAAGCTTCAATAAGTAAGAACTTAGCGTAGGTAGCATAGAGCTTACCGTTGCCTGTACCGTATGCAAGGTCTGTATTCATAGCAGCGACTGAACCTACAAGTTCGCTCTCGAAGGTGTTCGGGTTAACCTTGTACAAGGAACCGTCTCCGTCGTTGCTGTCCTGTGTTCCGGCATAGAGTACGCCGTCAACTACTACTGCAGAGAAGAAGCCTTCTGCCTGCTTTTCGGAAATCTTGTTGAGTGTAAGGTCTGCACTGTTGAAGGTTCCGAAGTAAACGCCGCCGTTTTCATCCCAAAGGGTTGTATTAAGGTCGACATCAATTGTAATAACGTCTACCACACAAGCTGCTGCGAGAGGCTCGCCGTCTGCTCCGGGTACGTTGGTAAGTGCGCCTACGATAGCACGGCCTTCGCCGACTGCGGTAAGTACACCGTTTTCATCGATTGTTACAACGCTCTCATCAAGAGATACCCATGTAACGGAATCATCAATAATTGTTTCAGGTCCTACTGTTGCTTCAAGCTTAGCAGAGCTTCCCTTAACCATTGTAAGGTGTTCAGCGCTGAGTTCGATGCTGTCAGCAATTGTTGCGTCGGGCTCGCCGCTTGCATTTACACGATATCTCTGAGTGTTGCCTGCGTAGTCCACAACAAGGATGTAGAAGAGTGCCTGAGGATATTCAAAGCTGATTTCGGTAGGCACACCGAGTTCAGTCTGGTTAACTGCAAAACCGTCAATTACGGTCTTCTTGTCAGATGCAAGAATTGCAACTGCTGCAACGTAACGGTTATCGGATACTGCAAGAGTAATCTTGCCGGGCTCGGTAACATTGCCGCTTACATCCTTAACAGTTTCGGTAAATTCCTTAACTTCAGCTGAAGGTTTGGTGTTATCTACAGTTACGGGAATTGTGTAACTGATACCCTTGCCTAAAGGCTTGTCTTCATTCTTTACATAGTATGAAGGAACAGCTGTTGCTGTAATGTTGACCTTTGTGCCGTCGGGAAGTGCATTGCCTTCTGCGTCGGTAACAGCCCAGTTAAGCTTAGCAGTCAGTTTTGTGGACATCCACTGTGCCTGAGTTGTGCTGTAGTAAGTAGCTGTAGCTTCGCCGAAGTCCTTGGAAAGGTATACCTCACCGGTCTCAGCATTGGTTACAGATGCATTAAATGCAGCTGCGTTTCTGATAAGTGTAAAGTTGAATGCGCTGATCTTATCACCGGAAAGTGAAGAGATTGCGTTTCTGTCTGCAATGTACTCAGCATCTGTTGCGTACATGTTGGGCTCGAAGTAGTAGTTCTTCGGGTCGCCTGCAAACTGATATGAGAGATAGTTGGTAAGTTCGATACCATTGTATGCAAGCTGATCTTCATCGCCGCAGAAGAATTCCATAGCGTCGAAAGGATCAAACATTGAGGAATCGCTCCAGTTGCCGTAGAAAGCAAGGAAAGGAACGGATAAGTCAACCTTACCGTCAAGCTTTACGAAACCGTCAACGTACATACCGTTTTCGAAGTTGTCATTTAAGTACTGCTTGTCAGCATTGCTGAGTTCGATTGAAACGCTTACTTTAGCGTTGTTCTTAACTGCAAATACTTTTTCTTTTAAGTCGATCTTGCTCTTGGAAGGTCTCTTAACAGCCTTCAAAAGAGAAGCAACGTCGTCGGTATCAACAATACCGTTACCGTTGAAGTCGAATGCTTCAGGGAAGGTAGATACCTTATTGTAGTTCTTCTTTAAGTTAACATGATATAAAAGTGCGTAAACGTCTGTGTAGCTTACACGTCCGTTTTCATCAATATCGTAAAGTAATGCTTCGCTGCCTGTCTTGATGGAAACCTTAGGATTAAGTTCGTAAGAAGCGTTGGCAATGAAGTACTGCTGTAATACAGCTTCGGATAAAGTGGTGGAATCAAGCTTGAAGTAAGCTGTATCCTTGCCCATGTTGTAAACGGTGAAGTCAAAGCTATACTTACCGTTTCTGTTAGGATCGTCACCGAGTTCGATCTTAACCTTACCGTCGTTACCTTCCTTGTCTCCTACAAGAATGTAAGCCTGGGAAGTGGTAGCTGCCAAAGCATTGGCAAGACCTGCGCCCTGCTTTCTGGGAGAATAAAGAAGTCCGTCCTTCTGTTCAAGCGGAATAGCCGTGGACATAAGAAGGCTCTGTGCAAGTGTTCTCTTGCAAAGACCGGTCTTCTCAGTAAGATTGTTCTCTTCGATGTACTGAACTACAAGCGCGCTAAGGCCTGCAACTGAAGGAGCTGCCATTGAAGTTCCGCTTAATACACTGTATGTGCCTTCATCAGTGGTGGAGTAAATGTTTCCGCCGGGTGCTGTGATTTCGGGCTTAAGTGAAAGGTCTCCGGGAACACCCCATGAAGAGAAATCGCTCATCAGGAATGCATCGGGAACATTGTAGTCGATAACCTTGTTACCTACGATGACAACCTTACCGGTGTATGTACCGTTGGTCTCATCCAAGGTTGAATTTTCAACGATTTCCTGAGCTGCTGCAAGAGTGATGCTTGCGCAGGGAATGGTAGCGTTGGAACCTGTAAGGTTCATGCCGATGGTACCGTCTGTGTTGTTGTATACGAACGCACCGATTGCACCTGCTGCGGCTGCATTTACATGCTTAACATAGAAGCTGATGTTACCTCTGGAAACAAGCACGATCTTGCCTGCAACATCAACGTTTGCAAAGTCTTCTTCTTCGCCGTAACCGGGAATAAGAACGTAATCGTACTCAGTACCTGTGCCGTTAACATCAAGAGATGACATAGGCTGGTTGGGAGCGCTGCTTCCGTCCTGGTAACTTACAACCTGCTCGCCGTTAAATGTAGCTGCATAACCTGTCAAACTGGAGTTGGTTGCGCTGGCAACGGTAAATGCGTTGGTGTATGATCCGGGAGAACCTACGGTATCAACAGCAACGTCTGTGGTAAGGCTTGCGCCGTATGTGCTGTGGTCTGCAAAAGAACCTGAGTTACCTGCAGAAATAACCACCAAGGTGTCACTGCCCTGAAGTCTGTCAAAGATTTCGTCAACGTAAGCAGCGCCTTCTGCAGATTCACCTGCGCTTGCGGAACCAAGGCTTAAGTTAATGGAGTCTGCGCCGAGAATGATGGCATCTTCGATAGCTGCCATATAGTCATCGGAATTAGCTCCGCCGTTCTTACCGAATACTCTCATTACGAATAACTGTGCGTCGGGTGCAACACCTACTACGCCGAGTTCTTCTGTACGGTATTCGCCGTCATAATTGATGTATTTGTTGGCGGTTGCGATACCGGCAACGTGTGAACCGTGATCGTCGTGACTGCCGTCAGACTTAATAAGATGCTTAAGATCTAAGTTTCTGTCTACATAGTTAAAGCCGAAGGGAACCTTCGCATTAACATAGAGATCGTCTGCGGTAAGACCGGGATACATGGCAGCCGCATTGAGCTTGTCAACGCTTACTGCGATTTCTTCTGCGGTAAGAAGATTGTATGAATCGATTGTCTTGCCGTTGGTTGCAGCGGTCTCGTTAAGGCCGTATAAGAATCCGTCTTCGGAAAAAGAAGGATGGTTAACATCAAGACCTGTATCGATAACTGCAACTCTCATACCTGCGCCGGTGTATCCGGACTTCCAGGTGCTGTAGCTGCCTACCATCTCGCCTGCGGTCATGGTCTGAGGCTCGGCATTATCCATTGTCTCATAGACAGGAGCGATATAAACGGCAGAAACGCCGTCAACTGCTTCAATGTCTGCAAGGGTACCGTATTTTACATCTGCAGAAACTGCATTTGTAAGAATTGTAAAACTGTAATTGGTATCGAGGCTTTCTCCGTTAAGAGCTTCTTCCTCGATTTTCTCGATAACTTCCTCCTGGGTAGCGGTAAGTTCATCGGAATACTGCATTGCGGAATTATTCTCTGCAATGTTTTCTGTGGAATATCCTGCTTCCACAAGCGATTCATCGTCGAATACGATGAATACGCGAACGGTATCGTCTTCGCTATATTCGGGCTCTTCGTCTTCGATAGCCTTAGCATTGATTTCAACGCCGAGATCCGAATCCGATACGTCGTCGAGAGGCTCCAGAATAGGAGCTTCGGTGCTTATACTTTCAGCCTCTTCTGCTGCAAAAGAAAGTCCGCTCGGAAGCGCACTTAAGCTTAAGCAAAGAGAAAGAACAAGCGCCAAAAGGGCTTTTAATCTAAACCTTCTCAAAATTCATTCCTCCTGTTTTTATATGGCTCGGCGGCACTTTTTCTCCCCTGCCGTCGGCTCCACTACACAACAAACGCCTACAATGAGTACTCACTGTAAGCGTTTAAATAGTTCTGTTTAATTCGACCGCAAATTATACTAAACCATAACCCAGAAGCACCCAAGAGACGTCGTTGTCCGCTTCTTTAAAGTGTAGCATCAACGCTTTATTTTGTCAACGTGTTAAACCAGTGAAACGTTTTTTGTCTAGGTAACAAAAAAGCCCGCAAAATACGGGCTTTCGATAATCATGCTCTGCTATAGTTTCATAATTCTAACAACTTTGTAATTCTTTGTGACTTATTATAGAGACGTATAATCGTTTTCGAGGCCTTTTCATCGGTCAAAATGTCCGTCATTCCAAAGAAATTGTTCGTCTCAGGCGGAAGGATTCCCTTGACCGCTACCTGTGCAACGGCATTGGCGCACACGCGACAGTCATAGATATCGCGAAAGCCCTTGGCGATTCCCCAGTCTTCATCTTCTTCCCGGGTAAGCCTCTGCATGGCACGGTGAAGAATCACTGCCGCGAACTTCCGGGTCACGGGCGCCTGCAGGTCGGCCTGCGATATGCCCGATACCAGATAGTCTCTGTCGGCGGCTCTTGCGATATCTGTCGACGTCTTAGATAATAGTCTCTCGTGTTCCGCGAGAACGTATTCCGCAAATTTATCTGTAGTCATATTAATTCTTAGGTGTAATTCTCAATGTTACGCTTGCGCAGGCAGGAAGTTCTTTAACTGTAAACACGCCTGTCGTATTCTCGGTAACTTCCTTGGTCCAAAGGTCTTTGACTTCGTAGGAGCCGGCACTCTTGATGCCTGCGAATATTTTGGAAAGTTCTTTAACGTCTGCGGAGAACTCTCCCTTCTTGTCTTCCTCGCTCACGTTTACAAAGCAAAGAGCAAAATCTCCGCCACTCAAAGGTTTGCAGAGGATATCTACACGGTTGATGTCACGAATGTATTCTTTGTCGGGTTTTTCTACCGCCAATGAGCTAAATACTCGCTTAGCCTGTACACCGAGCGCATCCTGGTTAAGGTCGATAAGGTCTTTATTGGCAATAATCTGATAGAGTGCGTCGCCCTTCTTAACTCTTCTTAAGTCAAGGCCGAGGAACAGGGGCGAGTTCATCATGCACCAAGTAGCCATGTGAGTTCTGTACTGGGTATCGTTAAGACCGTTCATACCGATCATAAGCATGTCGGGATCGTTCCAGCCCTTATCGAGACCGGCGAACTCATCCATGATAACCGCCTTATTATACTGAGAGGTTACGCTGGGGGTATAATCATCCTTCCAGTTGCCTACACCGGGATCTCCGTCATTACCGACTCTAAAGGTAATATCGTTAAGAATTCTCCAGGAATCGCATACCTTATAAGCCCAGTTCTGAGGATGGGTCTTGCCCCACTCGCAGGCGGAATAGATAATATCGTGATCGGGTTTAAGCTTATTCAACTCTCTTAAGAATCTGGAGTAGGAATTGAGAGTGTTCTCCTGCCTTCTGTGGTTCATAACGCGGATAACATTAATGCCCTTCTTAAGCGAAACTTCAAAGTCCCTGCTCCATACAAAAGTCTCCTCGGACTCTGTCGGCTCTACGAAATCGTCGAAGAATATATCCTCTCCTACCGCAAGCTCCAGCCACTCGCCGACGCCTTCTTTCTTACCGGTAGCATATTCCACAGCCAAAGAAACCGTCTTGTCCTCCTCAGCTTCTACTTCGAAAACAAGCTCACTGCTGCGAACCTCAAGAGGCGAAGCATCGGGGCCGGTACCGTCGAAGGTTCCGAGGAAAGTTACATAGTCCTTCTCAACCTTGCCGATGAAGCCTGTTACCTTGCCGTCCTTAACAGCGCTGTATTCCTTGCCGTCTATCTTAACCGCCTTGATATTGGGCGCGAATGTATATCTTGCATTCTCGGGATTGGAGAAAGTTGCATTATCCCAAAGGTAGTAGCAGTTATCTACCTTCATGAAATCAACCTTCCAGTCCACATAGCTCTGCGCGTCCACATCTTCATATCCGCAGGTACCTACCTGCGCACCGCTGCAAAGTCTGTCGCCAATATCATTGTACATACCGAACTTAAGACCGTGTGAATGCACATAATCGGACATTGCGTTGAATCCGCTTGCAAACTTCACCTCATCGCTTACAAGTCTTCCGTTCACACGCTCGGGCTTGTAACAACCGTCGTCAAGCACGATGAATTTATATCCGAGCTTATCAAGTTCAAGCTCTTTAATCTTATCTACCATCGCACGGGTAAGCGCTTCGGTATTGTTGCTTCCGAACGCGTTCCAGCTGTTCCAGCCCATGGGAGGCAGATGGTTTTTCTTCTTATTAAGTAATATCTCGCCGTTGTCAAAAGAATCAAAACGTCCTTCTTTGTTAATTCTGTCGGGTGTCATATTATCCTCACTTTCAAATTGCCCCGGGTTAGTGTACCCGAGAGCCTCGGTTCTTTGTGTATCATACTGTAAATCGTTTTACTTGTCTATTCATTTTTTGCGCAAAATTGGTCTTATATCACTCGCCTGACTCGAATTCCTGTGCTATAATCAGTTCGTTATGAAAAAGAAAACATTACCTTTAATTATTACAACCGCCTTTCTTTTGGCGGGATGCTCCGCCATTACGGTGGAGGAAATATCAAGCACTGAGACTCAGACGAGTGTATCAACGGAGACTTATCTTGAACTTCCGGCAAGCAATTCTGTCACTTCAGTTTCCGAAGCCGAGGTCGCTTCAGCAGAAGTTGAAGATTCTTCTGTAGCATCTACCGACGTGTCTGCAGACGAGCCCGAGGAAGTACCCGCCGAGCCCGAGCTCCCGGACACCATTACTTTCGTAGACGTTTACAAGGAATCTTATACAGTAGATTTTAAAAAAGACTGGGCTCTTCACAATTACAATTTGGATTGCTTTGTCCACGACGGCGACAAGGTATATTACCAAGGCGACGAAGCCTATACTTCACGTCTCGGAATCGATGTGAGCCATCACCAGAAGGGTAAGATTGACTGGAAGAAAGTTGCCGACTCGGGTGTTGAGTTCGTTATCGTTCGTGTAGGATACCGCGGTTACGGTCTTAACTCCGGCTGGATCAAAGAAGACGAATACGCAGCTTCCAACATTAAGAAGGCTCACGAAGCGGGGCTTGATGTAGGAACATATTTCTTTTCCCAGGCAATTAACGAAGAAGAAGCGTTGGAAGAGGCCGAATTTGTAATCGATTTCTTTAAGCGCAACAATATAAACCCGGAAGACATGGAACTTCCCGTGGTCTACGATCCCGAGAGCATTCGCAAAGACGATGCCCGCACCGACGGCATCTCCAGCGAGCAATTTACTAAGAACACTCGTGTATTCTGCGACAAGATCAAAGAAACCGGCTTCCGGCCCATGATTTATTCCAATATGCTGTGGGAAGCTTACATGCTCGACCTTAACGAGTTGTCCGATATTCCCGTGTGGTATGCGGACTACGAAGAACTGCCCCAGACTCCTTATGATTTCGTAATGTGGCAGTATTCTGAGAAGATTCATGTTCCCGGCATTCCCGGCAACATGGACGGAAACATTCTTTTGGTACCCAATAACTAAATATCATAGGACACAGAAAAGGCTACGGATTTAAATCTCCGTAGCCTTTATTTATTCTCAGTCGGTCTCACCGAGCATTGCTCGTACTGCGCTTAATGTTCCGAAATCTTTCTTACCGATTCCATAACCTATGGATTTAACCCGAATAATAGGCATGTTGCCGAATCGTGTTGCGAAATGCTTAAGAAGCGCTGCGCCTGTAGGGGTACAAAGTTCGCCTCTTATGTTGCCTCCGTAAATCGGCACATCTCTTAAGATGTATGCAGTGGCGGGCGCGGGTACCGGAAGTATTCCGTGAGCGCATTTAACCTCACCGCAACCTACATGTACGGGCGACACTACCACTTCATCGGGCTTAATCTCGTTCATCAATACACATGCAGCTGTGATATCCGCAATTGCATCCAGCGCACCCACTTCGTGGAAATGTATCTCAGATACAGTCGTTCCGTGCACGTGGCTCTCTGCCTCGGCAATAATCTTGTACACATCCATAACTTCGTCCTGAATCGACTCGGGAAGATTCATATGTCCACGCACTATATGCTCTATATCAGCCAGGCTTCTGTGGTGATGATGTTCATGGTCGTGAGAGTGCTCGTGGTCGTGGTCGTGATGGTGCTCATGATCGTGGTGATGCTCATGATCATGTGAGTGCTCGTGGTCATGATGGTGATGAGCGTCATACTCATCCTCTTCTTCACCGTTAACCTTCACGGATACATAAGTTCCCGTGATTCCGTACTTTACGGTCTTCTCTCTTGTGAAAGTCACACCCGGAATATCCAGAGCATTAAGCTTCGCAAAAGAAGCATCCGCGTCATCCACAATCTCCGAAAGAGCCGCCGTAATCATGTCACCCGCGGCACCCATGTTGCATTCCAAATACAAAGTTTTCATAGTTTTACCTTTCACCCCTGATTCTTCCCCTTCTTTAAGCAGTTTTCTTGCCTCATCCATGCCGATGCACTTGGCAAATCGGCCCGGCCACATCATTTCGTTGTAGTATCGGTAGGCAGTTTCTCCCGACATATAATCGCTGTTAAACGTAGAATTCGTATATTCGGGCACTATCATTTCAAAACCGTTATCGAAGCCCGACTTAATAGTTGCATCGATACAGAAATTGGTCTGAAGGCCGACTGTCATAATTGAAGTCTCTTTCTTTTGCTTTAAATAATCAAGCAATCCTACGGAAGGGTGCAATGCACTGTTGACCGTCTTTATAAATACTTTCTCGCCGGTCTCAGGTGCGAATTCATCGAATATTTCAAACTCCTCGTCACCTACAGAAAAACCTGTTCCCGGACCGTCGTCGTGCTGAACAAATATTACTTCCTTGCCATTCTCTCTGGCGAGTGTGATAAGCTCCTTAATATTCTGCTTAAGTCTGTCAAATCCGAAGAGCCTGTCATCCGTGATACCTTTCTGAGTATCAATTACCAATAAAACCATAGCTTTCTCCTTAGTAACGTGATTTCATTATAATATAATCAGTCATTTATCTCAACGCAAAATAGTTGCGCACAATCTTAAATTTTTAAAAAAATGTGCATGCCATATAGGACGATGCCATAATCAAAAGAGCCTTGCAACCATGACAGCTGCAAGACTCTAAATGTATGCAATATTGCAAAGTTTTATTCGAATTCTATTGTAGCCACGGGCTTCGGGCTGAGGTCGTAGAGAACTCTGTTAACACCCTTAACCTCTGCGGTAATACGCTTAACGATGTGGTTAAGAAGTGAGTAAGGAATCTCCTCTACAGTAGCAGAAGTAGCATCAACCGAGTTAACCGCGCGGATGATTACCATCCAGTCGTCGGTACGCTTGCCGTCCTTGATGCCGGTGGATGTAAAAGGAGGAACCACGGTGAAATACTACCATACTTTACCTTCAAGGCCGTTCTTGGCGAATTCTTCGCGAAGAATAGCATCTGACTCTCTTACTGCCTCAAGACGGTCTCTTGTGATGGCGCCTACGCAGCGTACTCCAAGGCCGGGGCCGGGGAAGGGCTGACGATATACCATATTGTCGGGAAGGCCGAGAACCTTACCTACCACGCGAACTTCGTCTTTGTATAAGAACTTAACGGGCTCAACAAGTTCAAAGTTAAGCTCCTCGGGAAGGCCGCCTACGTTGTGATGAGCTTTAACACCGTCAGACTCTAAGATATCAGGGTAAATCGTGCCCTGCGCAAGGAACTGAATACCTTCAAGCTTAGCGGCTTCTTCGGCGAATACATTGATAAACTCCGCACCGATAATCTTACGCTTCTTCTCGGGG
>Ga0129307_1003099_pt1 | contig 11137 bp, 9 predicted proteins | sample P1105metagenome_FD_94437 | JGI IMG/M metagenome (GOLD analysis project Ga0129307, IMG submission 94437) | Capybara group fecal microbial communities from Wisconsin, USA - P1105 metagenome | ecosystem: Host-associated > Mammals > Digestive system > Large intestine > Fecal | place: USA: Wisconsin... | reverse complement strand
GGCGATCCCTTCCGTGAGTGCGTCAGTGAAGCCCTGCAGGAAATTGCCGCCGTTTGCGATCCCCGATCCGAGCAGGACCGTGAGGATCAGGGCTTCGAGTGTCTGGCGGGTCCAGAGTGTGAAGCCGACCAGGAAAGCTAACGGCAGCAGCATCCAGAAAGTGCCCGGTGCAGTGCCGCGGGGCACAAAGAAAAACGTAAGAAGGAAGATGACGATCACAGCGATGTGCGTCAGGAGGAAGGTCCTGCGGCTCAAAGGACGCGAATGGGGACTGCGAAGGATGCCGCGCCGGTCTCTGGCGATCTGAAGGAGCCTTGTATGTTTCATCGAGAGCTGACCGTAGACCTGTTTCAGGAGATCTCCGGCAAGTGCCGGCCGGCGTGCGATCTGTGCGAGAAAGTCGTCCGCCTTCATGCGGTAGGCGATGACCTTTCCGCGGGCACGTACGGTCGTCAGCCTCGGTTCTCCCGCGATGATGCCGTATTCGCCGAAGTACTGACCTTCATGCATCTCATTGACCTGCTCCCCGTCACGGTCAAACACGTCGCAGATCCCGTCATCCAGAAAATACAGGGCGTCGGCGGTTTCTCCCTGGCGGACGATGTCCTGGCCGCTCTTATACTCCTTCCGTTCGAGGCGCTGCCAGATCTGTTCTGCGTCAGCCTGTTCCAGATGGAAAAATGCGGCGATATATTCGATTGTAACAGATGCGGGTTTTGTCATAGTGATAAGGTATCTCCTGTACTCCGGTGAATGATCGGAAACATTTTGGCTCTTCAGTTAATACTATAATCGAAAACCGGCGGAATTACACAGTGATTCGCAGAAAATCAGCGTTTCCTGCTCTTTCTGAGCGGCAGGCCCGGCAGTACGCCGGGATCTGCGGGTGTATCCGTGAGAATCGGAAGCGCTGCTTTTTCAAACTTCTCGAAACACGCCGGGTAATGGTCGCAGTCAAAAAAGCCGGTGTACGGCCGGGACAAGACGATCAGGTCCGCAAGCGCCTGTTCAGGACTGTTTAAAGGAATCTTTGTCAGTTCCATCTGTTTCCTCCCGGAATACGGCTTTATGCCACTTCCGGTGATTTTGGTCAAAAATGTACGGCTTTGTACTAAATGAAAAAGGCTTTGAATTCATCTGTGCCTCTGAGATATAATATAATAAATAATTGTGAAAATTTATACTTATTAATTGAATTTATTGAAAGGACCATTTAAAAGGAGGTACTGAATGGCACATTACAGAAGCGCAGATCTGATGCAGCTTTCCTATAAAGGATATTTCAAGGGCATGGGATATTCTGACTGCGAGCTCGGTCCGGATAAGCCGAGGATCGGTATCGCAAATTCCTGGAACCAGCTGGTTCCGGGCCATTACAACCTGAACCAGGTTGCGGAGTACGTAAAGAGGGGTATCTACGAAGCCGGCGGAACAGCCTGTGAGTTCGGTGTCATGGCATGCTGCGACGGTATTGCGCAGGGCCACATCGGCATGAGCTATATCCTTCCGAGCCGTGAGATCATCTGTGATTCCGTTGAACTGATGGTGCAGGCACATCAGCTGGATGCTGTCGTTCTTCTTGCATCCTGCGACAAGATCGTTCCCGGCATGATCATGGCGGCAGCAAGACTGAATGTTCCTGCGATCCTTGTCAACGGCGGCCCGATGCTTTCCGGCATCGAGTTCGACGGACGCAAGTCCGACGGAACGGCACCTGACGAGGCAATGGGTATGCTTTCCGCAGGCAAGATCACCCAGGATGAACTCGATACGCTGGTCGACGCATGCTGCCCCGGCTGCGGTTCCTGCTCTTTCTTCGGAACTGCCAACACCATGGGCTGTGCGATCGAAGCGCTCGGCATGTCACTTTCCGGCAGCGCAGTCGTTCCTGCAGTTTACGCTGACAGACTCCGCTATGCATTCAAGACCGGTCAGAAGATCGTTGAGCTGACCAAAAAGGACATACGTCCGAGAGATATCATCACCAAGGCATCCATCCGCAACTCGATCATCGCTACGATGTCTGTCTGCGGATCCACCAACGCATGTCTCCATCTTCCGGCGATCGCGAAGGAAGCGGGCATCGATGACTGGGATGTTATCGACGAGTTCGACAGACTGAATAAGATCACCCCGCAGCTCGCACGTATCTATCCGGCATCTGACTGGTCACTCGAGGACTTCTACAAGGCAGGCGGCATGCAGAGAGTCATGCGCAACCTCGGAGACCTTCTCGATACGAGCGTCATGACCGTAGATGCCCAGACGCTGGGAGAGAACCTTGCAGCAGTGAAGTTCATCTATCCGGAGAACCCGGATCTGATCAAGACGAGAGAAGAACCGTTTGCACAGACCGGCGGCATCGCGGTGCTTCGCGGCAACATCTGCCCGGATACCGGCATCACCAAGCCGGGCGCATATGATCCGTGCATGTATGATTTCACCGGCAAGGCGATCTGCTTCGACTGCGAGGAAGACGCTGAGGAAGCGATCCTTCGCGGCGATGTCAAACCGGGCCATGTCGTAGTCGTAAGATACGAAGGCCCGAAGGGCGGACCGGGCATGAGAGAGATGTACAAAGCCATGAAGTATCTTTATGGCCAGGGTCTCAACAAGTGTACTGCCCTGATCACCGACGGACGTTTCTCCGGAACCAACAACGGCTGCTTCGTCGGCCATATCTCTCCGGAAGCTGCTGACGGCGGCCCGCTGGCACTGCTGAAAGACGGCGATACGATCCATCTGGACGTCATGAACGGCATCCTGGAAGCGACCGACGTTACACCGGAGGAGTTCGCGGAAAGAAAGAAGAGCTGGAAGAGGCCGGAAAAGGATATCCCGAACGGCTATCTGAGGCTGTACTCCAAGGTCGCGTCTTCCGCGGCGAAGGGTGCGGTCATCGACGAGGAGCAGATCTACTCCAAGATCGACGGCTGATCTTTGCAGGCTCTCACTGACGCCTCATATTGTTTCTGATCAATGAAGGCCGGCCTTTGATGGCCGGCCTTTTAATGTGCCCGAGATCCGGCACCATACGATGAGACCGGTCCCCGCTTCGTCTGTTTTCAGTGTATACCGCCGCTTATTTGTTTTCGTAAGTTTACGATCCCCGGCTTGATGGAAGCTCTTAAGACGGGTATAATACAAAAAAGGAAAGTTTTACACGCTTTAACACGGAGCACGGATATGAATCTCGCCTTAGCCATCTCACTCTTTGTGGTCATCATTCTGATCTACTGGATCATTTGCGAATTGTTTACGGTACTGTTCCGTTTTACGGGTCTGCCGGACGACAAGGCCCGCTTCCAGGTCCTTTCGCTTCTGACCGGCGCGGGCTTTACGACGCGCGAGAGCGAGATGCTGCTTTCCATAAGAGTGAGGCGCAGGCTCGCGCAGATCACGATGCTGTTCGGCTACGTCTTCAATATCACGATCGTTTCCGCGTTCGTCAACGTCTTTCTGTCAATGAAGGCCTACCAGGCTGAGGACTTCTTTATCGGGACTCTGATCCCGCTTGTCATCGCAGTCATCCTCATCCTGCTGATCCGTACCCGGTCCGTCCGCAAAAGGGTTGACCGGATGCTGGAAAGCGTTGCCGGAAGGATCATGCATCAGGACTCCGTCAATACGATCCTGCTGATGGATTATATCGCACATGACTCGATCGCGCAGGTGACGCTCCGCGAGGTCCCTGAAGAACTGCGGGACAAAACGCTCAAAGAGCTTGACCTGAGGTCAAAGAGCGATATACTGGTAATGCTGGTCGAAAGGGCGGATCATACCGTCGAGGTCGCCGGTGCAGGCACTTCGTTCCAGACGGGTGATAAACTGACCGTCTTCGGCAACTACCGGACGATCGCCGCGACATTCCATGCAAAGGAACGTTTTAACTAATATCATTAAATCGAAAGAGAGGAACACACCTTGGATCTGTCAGTCAACGCATTATTCTTATACCAGGTCTATGCCGCAAAAGAGACGGAAGGGACCGCGGAGCAGCCAAAGTACCGCATGATCGCGGATTTCTTATATGAAGAAGACGCAAAGGCTTATGTCGAGTATCTGAAAAAGAACCCGCATGACGGTCTCAGCAGGTTCTATATCCGGGACTGCGGAAAGTAAAGCTTCTAAAACATACCGGCACAGCCGGCGGAAGGCATACATACAAAAAACATACAATATTTTTGATCTGAAACAGAAACGCTCTCGACCGAGGGCGTTTTTTGATACACCTTTTTCATTAAAATCGGAAGCAGGAAGGGAGGTAAGATGTATGAATACAGACTATATAGGGATCGGCGATCTGCCGCTTTCACTGACAGCCTATCTGTGCCTGAAGAGGGCCGGGTACCGGACGCTGGGAGACCTTTCCCGTTCCACGCAGCGGGATGTGATGGAGATCCGTGAACTGACGAGGCGTAATCTTGAGGAGATCATGGAATGCATGGCCGGTTATGGACAGAGATTCTCCAGCTGCATAGTCTCGAAAAATCCTGCCTGATTGCGGGATTTTTTTTTAGAACAAGGTCAAATCCTGTTCACAAATCCATAGTAATATGAGTATAATGTGTATCTTGATATACGGCAGTGCGGAACGCCGTGCGTTAAAGACGTATGTATCCGGTTTCTGCAGCTGCCATAAATCAGCTTTTTTCCTCTCACATTATACGAGGTTATTATGAATATCTTCAATGTTATATCCCTGATGGGCGGCCTTGCCATGTTCCTTTACGGCATGCGCCTGATGGGCGACTCCCTGAAGGAGAACTCTTCGGGCACCCTGAAGGTCGCCATGGAACAGGTGACCAACAACCCGGTCAAGACCTTTATCCTGGGTCTGGCGGTCACGGCACTGATCCAGTCGTCGACGGCGACGATCGTCATTACGTCCGGTCTTGTCGGCGCGGGCATCCTGACGCTGCACCAGTCGCTCGGCATCATCATCGGCGCGAACGTCGGTACGACGGTGACCGGACAGATCATCCGTCTGCTGGACCTTGATGCCTCCGGCGGCGTTTCATGGCTGCGCTTCCTGCAGCCGTCGACCCTGGCACCGATCGCCCTGATCATCGGTATGCTGCTGATCATGACGAATACTGTCAGGAACTCCAAGTCGATCGGCAACATTGCCATCGGTTTCGGCATCCTGTTTTCGGGCCTTCTGAACATGACAGGCGCCGTCAATACTCTTTCAGAGTCGGGTATCATAGAACAGCTCTTCGCCGGACTCGGTGAGAACCCGTTTATCGGCTATCTGACCGGCGCGGGTATTGCGTTCGTGCTTCAGAGCTCATCCGCAACGATCGGTATCCTGCAGGCGTTTTCGGCAACGGGACTGCTGACCTTCAAGGCTATCTATGCGGTCATCGTCGGCGTCTATCTGGGCGACTGCGTGACGACCGCCATCGTATGTTCCATCGGTGCCAAGGCTGATCCGAAGAGAGTCGGTCTCGTCAATATCATTTTTAATTTCTGCAAGAGCGTGCTGGTCCTTGTCGTCGTCACGATCGTTCACCGGCTCGGGCTGCTGGACGGACTCTGGGATCAGACAGTCAATTCAGGTATCATCGCAAACACCAATACGGTCTTCAACCTGGTCAGTGCGGTCGTGCTTTTCCCGATGCTGAATACCTATGAGAAGATAAGCCTGAAGGTGATCAAGGATGAGCCTGCTGTGGTCCACAAGTATCAGGACAAGCTCGACGCTTTGAGCCCTGTCTTCTTCGACACCCCCGCTCTGGCGCTGCGCAGCTGTTATAATGCGCTCCTTACGATGTTCGAGGCAGCCTGGGGAACTATCGAAAAGTCGTTTACCCTTCTTGAGAAGTATGACGAATCGATCCATCAGGAGATCATGGCTGAAGAAACAGAGATCGACCTGATGACAGACCACGTCAGCCGGTATCTCGTCGAGCTTCTGCCATATCTGCAGCTTGATCTGCACATTTCGATCCTGGACCAGTACTATAAGGTCGTATCAGAGTTCGAAAGGCTGGGTGACCATGCCTATAATATCGCGGAAGCAGCGGCAGCGATGCACAAGAGCAATAATCATTTTTCCGCGACCTGTATTGAGGAACTGAAGGTGCTCGAGAGCATCATCGGGGACATCCTCAAATATACGGATCAGAGCTTTCGTAAGAGAGATGTGGATGCGGCCTATCAGATCGAGCCGCTGGTGCAGGTGGCGGACGAGTTTACCAACAAGCTCAAGAAGAACCATCTGAATCGTCTCGGTACCGGCGAGTGCAGTATTTATGCGGATGCCAGTTTCTCCAACCTGATGGTGGAGTTCAAGCGTATTGCCGACGTATGTTCCAACGTCGGTATCGCGACACTGGTACGTGTCCGTCCGGAGCTTGCCGATCATGAGCATCTTTACTTTGAGAGCCTGCATGCCGGCGGGGATGCCGAGTACAATGCTGCATTCCGTGAAGCCTATGAACGGTATTTTTCACTGCTGCATGATCCGGAGGTGTTGTCCGGACCGGAAATCACACATACGTACAACATCTAATCTTCCGGCAACCGGTCGGTATATTGCATACGGTTCCGGCACAAACGGCGGGCAGACCCCGCAGACAGGAGAGGAACTATGGATCCTGTGCTTGCAAGCGAGATCAGATATATGGAAGAGATCTCTCTCAACGCCTGGCCTTCACATAAGTCAGAGCTTTATGACGGCTGGCTGATCCGGTATTCCCACAACTATACCTACAGGACCAACAGTGTGGAGCAGGTCGGCGCTTCGTCGATCCCGATCCCGCAGAAGGTCGAGTTTTGTGAAAATGCATACCGTCACCACAAGACGCCGGCAAACTTCAAGATCAATCCGCTGATCGATCCTTCCTTCGACAGGATGCTTGCGGAAAGAGGTTATGAGATGCGCCACATCACGGAAGTGATGACAGCGGACCTCGATAAGGTACATCTGCTGGAAGGCGCAGTCGAGGAGTTCGAGTTCGGCAACCATCTCGGCCTGCCGTCGAGCGTGCGCTACTCGGATGATCTTGTTGTTCTGGTTCAGCCGAGGATCACGGATGAATGGATCGCCGGTGTCCTGCATCTGAACGGGACCTGTGATCCGGCGCTTCGCAGGATCGTTCCCGCCATGTACAAGGCGATCCCGAAGAAGACCATTGTCTGTTCCATCGAAGTCGACGGACGCATGGTGGCCTCGGGGCTCGGCATCTGCGACAGAGAGTTTATCGGGATCTATGCGATCTATGTATCCCCTGCGTGCAGGAGACGGAAATACGCCCGGGCGATCTGTTCGGCCCTTCTGCTTGAAGGCAGCCATCAGGGTGCTTCGAGAGCCTATCTGCAGGTGGTGAAAGGCAACGCCAACGCCCGCAGGCTGTATATGGACCTTGGATTCGAGGATTTTTATACATACTGGTTCAGAAGCAAAGAAGTCTGAGCGTGAATGATACAGAAAGCGATAAGCAGACCAGAATCGGATTTTATACGGACATAACAGAAAAACAAAAAAGTCTGATGAGAGATTTCACTTTCATCAGACTTTTCTTTTATTTCAGATATTTGCCGTGATCAGAGCTGATCCTGATGATCAAGGATGTTCCAGATGACGGAAGCGGTTCCGACGCCTTCGGCATTGGCGTTATCCAGCGCAAAAGCTGTCGGACGTGCAGGCGCGATCGCCTCCAGTTCATGAACCAGTGCGGAGATCAGCCCGGGATCCTGCCTGTTGCCGGAAGCCGCGTCGAGATATGCTTCACAAGCGTTAAGCAGGGCAGTGTTGGGCATATCGGATGGAGAGCCGCAGAAAAAGAAAGAATCCTGCTTATACTTTTCAGTCTTTGCAAGTGTCCGGATCTGGGAGATCAACTGTTCGTTCATCATATCTTATACCTACTCCTCCATGAAAGCTTTTCCGAATAGATTTATAACAGGCAGGAGAGTGCAAGTCAAGTACCTGAGTAATCCGATCCGTTCGTTTTTTGATCGATTTGGAATAAATCACCCGGCCGGGTCATGTTTCCGGCCGGGCAAATCGCACGGTCTGTGCTGCTGTAGGATTTTTGGAGAGGCTGTACTGCTGTGCGCGGGTCAGCGGTCATGCCCGGGATCATTGTAATGTGTCAGTCCATCTTCGGAAGCGTTGCGAAGCTTGCTTCAAGCTCTTCGTCGGACGGGATGTAGTCATCCATCTTGCCGTCGTGGAACTTTTCATATGCGGTCATATCGAAGTAGCCGGTGCCGGTCAGGCCGAAGAGGATGGTCTTGGCTTCGCCGGTCTCCTTGCATTTGAGTGCTTCGTCGATCGCGACCTTGATCGCATGTGAGCTCTCGGGTGCGGGAAGGATGCCTTCGACGCGGGCAAATTTCTCCGCTGCGGCAAATACTTCGGTCTGCGGAACTGCCATTGCTTCCATCAGGCCCTCATCATAGAGCTCGGAAAGAACCGGGCTCATGCCGTGGTAACGGAGTCCGCCGGCGTGATTCGGTGCCGGGATAAAGTTGGAGCCGAGGGTGTACATCTTGGCGAGCGGGCAGACCATGCCGGTATCGCAGAAATCGTACGCATACTTTCCTCTTGTGAAGCTCGGGCAGGATTTAGGCTCGACTGCGATGATGCGGTAGTCGGCTTCGCCGCGGAGCTTTTCGCCCATGAACGGGGAGATCAGGCCGCCGAGGTTGGATCCGCCGCCGGCACAGCCGATGATGATGTCGGCCTTCTCGCCGTATTTGTCGAGTGCGGCTTTGGCCTCGAGGCCGATGATGCTCTGATGCAGGAGGACCTGGTTCAAGACGCTGCCGAGCACATAGCGGTAACCTTCGGTAGAAGTAGCGACTTCGACTGCTTCGGAGATCGCGCAGCCGAGGGAACCGGTCGTGCCGGGATGTGCTTCAAGGATCCTGCGGCCGACTGCAGTCTCCATGGACGGCGACGGGGTAACGGACGCGCCGTAGGTGCGCATGACTTCACGGCGGAACGGTTTCTGCTCATAAGATACTTTAACCATATAGACCTTGCAGTCCAGTCCCATGTAAGCGCATGCCATGGAAAGCGCGGTGCCCCACTGGCCGGCGCCGGTCTCGGTAGTGACGCCCTTCAGGCCCTGCTTCTTTGCGTAGTAAGCCTGCGCGATCGCGGAGTTGAGCTTATGGGAGCCGCTGGTGTTGTTGCCTTCAAACTTATAGTAGATCTTCGCCGGGGTATCGAGGAGCTTCTCAAGGCAGTATGCGCGTACAAGCGGTGACGGACGGTACATCTTGTAGAAATCCAGGATCTCCTGCGGGATCGGGAAATAAGCGGTGTCGTTATCGAGTTCCTGTGCGATCAGGTCATCGCAGAAGACGGCTGCGAGCTCCTCGGCCTTCATCGGCTCATGGGTGCCGGGGTTGAGAAGGGGAGCGGGCTTGATCTTCATGTCGGAGCGGACATTGTACCATGCCTTCGGCATCTCGGACTCGTCAAGGTAAATCTTATAGGGGATCTCATTTATGTTCTTGCTCATGGTTTTTCCTTTCTGATATGTTTATCTTCCAAAATGATTTGAATGCTGCTGTGTCTGGTTTGGATGGATCATACGGCGCGCATGCGCCAGTATCTGGAAAAACGGATCATAAATGCCTCCTGAACATGAACAATAAAAAACCTGCCACGACAATCAATGATTGCCGGGACAGGAGTTTCAATAAATTGAAATATCCTGCGGTGCCACCCCGCTTGACGCATCATTACAATACGCCCACTCAACGCATACCATCATATGCTGACTTTTGTTCACGGAGAGTCCAGCTCCGTCTCCCATACTCTGCGGACCGGCGCTGCCGGAGACCACCGCATTTCTGTTCGCCCTCGGAAGTCCATTCGACGGAGTATCTCACGCTGCGATCTCACCGTCCGCAGCTCTCTCATGTGACAGGGAAACCATCTACTTACTCTTCCTCAACGGTTTAGCGTAGTATAATCCTAAAGTTTCAGGTTGTCAAGAAAAATGGAGGAAAATTATAAAAATAATATATGGCGCATGATGTATCTGACTTCACACGGCGATTAAGGATCAGCTTTCGGATATCCTTTGCATTTAATGCTGAAACACAGCGAAAGTAAAATGCTTTTGGTTGGAGGATGGCGGAAAAACTGATATAATCTCGGTGACTGCCGGTAATGGCAGAAGATGAGAGTGTAAAGCGGGCAGGACGCGCAGAAAGGAAGACTCTTGGCAGAGCAGGCAAACGCCAACCGAATCAATTTCCGGGACAACCTCGGCATGGACCTCGAGATGGAGGCCTGCTCGGGGCTTACCGTGCCGAAGGACAAGCTCGAGAAGATGGAGCGGCTCGCAAGGAAAGTACTGAACCTTGCACGCAGTACGCTGCTCGTGAATCTCCGTTTTCTTGATGCGGCTCTCAGCCAGTTCCGGCAGGAGGGCTATGACGGGACCTATGCGACCGACGGCAAAAAGCTGCTGTACAGTGCGGAGCATGTGCTGTACACCTACCGCGACGAGCAGCAGGCGCCGGTCCGGGATTATCTGCACATCGTTCTTCACTGTGTCTTCCAGCATATGTATGTTCACAACGAGGTGAACCGTCCCTGCTGGGATCTGGCCTGTGATATGGCAGTCGAGAACATCATCAATGAGCTCGGCCTCCCTTCGACGGAAGTACGGAAGTCAGCCCGGCAGCAGCTCATTCTCGAAGGCATCCGGGAACAGACCGGTTCGCTGACAGCGGAACGGATCTACCGCTACTACGCGGCAAAGGAACTGCCTCCGCAGACCCTGGCGGAGATCCGGGATATCTTCTTTGCCGATGACCATGAGCTCTGGTATTATAACGAAGAACCGCAGAAGGTCTCGGATGAGCAGGACCCGAACGAGGATCCCGAGAGAAAGCGCCACAACGCGGAAAGCTCCACTCTCGATCATGCAGGCGAGGACCGCGAGGCTGAACGCGGTGCCCAGGAGCAGGTCTGGAAGCGCATATCGCAGCGCATGCGGACGGACCTTGAGACATTCTCCAGACAGCAGGGAGACAAGGCCGGAGGCCTGATGCAGACCCTCGCGAGGGTCAACCGCGAACAGTACGACTACACAAGGTTTTTGAAGAAATTTGCTGTCATGGGCGAAATCATGAAGATAAACGACGATGAATTCGACTATAT
>Ga0129307_1003097_pt1 | contig 11141 bp, 12 predicted proteins | sample P1105metagenome_FD_94437 | JGI IMG/M metagenome (GOLD analysis project Ga0129307, IMG submission 94437) | Capybara group fecal microbial communities from Wisconsin, USA - P1105 metagenome | ecosystem: Host-associated > Mammals > Digestive system > Large intestine > Fecal | place: USA: Wisconsin... | reverse complement strand
TGTCAACAATATTCAGTTCTCAAAGTTCGTCTCGCTGTCTCAGCGACAGCTATTATATATTAGCAGATTTTCCTGTCTTTGTCAACAACTTTTTTCTTTCTCTGTTTCAGTTGAAACAGTCCGTTATTGCAAAGGGCATTGTCTGCTGCTTCCTCAGTGAGAAATCTTGTATATAATATCAAATATAAGTCTGTTTGTCAACTGTTTCATTCTTCCCTTCCGTATTCATTCTGTCCAGGCTGTCCTTGGGCAAACAGAAGATAAATGAGCATCAGTAAGTTCAAGGCAGGCACCACACAGACCAGGAGCCACAGTCCGGAATGTCCCCGATCATGGAGCCGACGTACAGCCAAAGAAATCTGTGAAACGGCCAAGGCAATCAGAGCCACCATCCCCAGAGGAGCCAGGAAAGAAATGATTCCGCTGATCATGCCAATCACCACGGCGCTCAACAGCAGGATCAGCCAGCGGCAGACATAAGTTCCCCGGCTCAGTCTTCCCTCGAAAGAGAAATACATGGGCTTCCAAGTATTGGCATCTGGGATATTGGCCTGGAAGCGGGCACCAAAGCTGGCATTGTTCCCAGGTCCATATGGATTCTGGTGAGATTGATATGGCTGTTGCTGCTGATACTGTTGCCAGTTGTTTCCTTGTTGGCCGTTCCCCGGTTCCTGGGTGCCCTGTCCCCCGTTATTTTCCTGAGTCGGAGCCGCTGTCTCTTCTGGCTTTTCTCCATCGTTTCCGGTTCCCCGCAGAGCCTGGCTGACCGGGGTCAGGACCAACTGGGATCCACATTCAGAACAGAAGTTCTGGGAATCTTCGTAGATTTTATGACATTTTGGGCAAGTTTTCATCGCTTTCTCCTTTATTTTTTCCGGGGATGTTTGGCATAGTAGGCTGCCAGCTGGTCCCCTATGAATTCTCCATAGGTGTCATTTTTCTTATTCCACACATCATTGACCGCATAGTGGTCCGTCATATTGTTCTGCTCATCAAAGGTACACAGATACAGGGTCCTGGCTTTCTCCCCCTTCACATCATACCGGGTCTGGGAAAGCAGGATCTTAGTCCCATTCACCGGTTTTTTCATCACGGTCTTTTCCCATACCTGGTAGGAGTTGGGCCCTTTCTTTTCCAGAGAGTCCGGATTGAACCATTTCCGCCCCAAGCCAGGAAGGGTCTTGATGAACACCCAGGGTCCCCGCCACCGGGAATAATCCCATTCGTACCGGGCCCGGGTAAAGAGGCTGGTCATAGGCTGGAAATCCTGCCACTCTTGGACTTTCCGGCTGCCGGCCATCTTGTGTCCCCTGGCATCCAGAGGATAACTGCTCAACTGCCGCCATTTCTTGTTTTTCATATCATATTCCCGATGCCGCAGCTCGCCGGTCCTGTTGTGGCTATCCGGCTTGTTCCAGAAGACCTTTTCCCATACCGTCAAAGAGGTGTCTACCGGCCGTTTCAGGCTATCCCGGTCTACATAGATCTTTCCCTCTTCACTTTCACCTAAGGGCATCCAGTGCACTGCCAAGGCAGGCAGGGGAAGGACTAGCAGCAGCCCTGCCACACAGGCTCCAAGCCATTTTTTCATAACCGACACCTCCGGAATCTTTTTGCTTTGCCCCCCATTATAACATGAAAGAAAGGGGGTGTGAAAAAATGTTTCACACCCCCCAGCCGAGACTCGCGGCCCGCAGCAGGAACTGTTTTTCAGTCCCTGTCTTCACTCCTCTTTATGAACCAAGACTTCCCGCACCGCTTTTTCAAATTTGGCCCGGGGAAGCAGCACATAATGGCCGCAGCCCCGGCATTTGATTCCGAAGTCCATGCCTACTCGGAGTACATCCCATTCGTAGGATCCGCAGGGATGGGCTTTCTTCATCCGTACAATATCCCCTACTTTGTAATCCGTATCATTCTTCATGGGCATCATCTACTTTCAGAGTAGAGATATCGGTGATCAAGAACCCTGCATCCCGGATGGTCTGGATAATGTCCATGGCGTTGGTCAAGTCGGCCCGTACAGTAATGGCAGCCCGTTTCGGACCGATTTTCCGAGTCAAGACGGAAATGATATTGACACCCCGGTCTTTGAAGATCTGTGCCAGATCAGCCAGGACTCCCACCTTATCCTGGGTATCTACGGTAATCTTGGTGGATGTCTTCGCATATCCCAGAAGATCTACAAAGGCTTTGAATACATCGGTATCGGAAATGATCCCTACGACCTTATTGGCGGTATCCACCACCGGCAGAGCACCGATCTTGAATTTATACATGAGATAAGCAGCCGTTTCTACCCCGTCTTCTGCCTTCACCGTGATCACGGCTTTGGTCATCAGATCCTTGGCTTTCAATTTGCCCAGGATGTAGTTGACTTCGTACCGGTCCAAGGTACTGGCATCGGAAGGAGTGGCCCGGGAGACATCTCCATCGGTGACGATGCCCTTCAGATAGCCATCCCCATCCACTACCGGGATCCTCCGCAGATTATTATTCAGCATCAGTTCCCGTATTTCCAGCAGGGATTGGTTGGTCGTAACCACTTTCACGACTTTGGTCATCAAATCTTTGACTTGCATGGTTCTGCCTCCTTGTCAGCCGCCCAGATAGGCTTTCTGCACAGCTTCGCTGGCTGCCAGTTCCGCCGCTGTACCGGACAGGACCACCCGTCCGGTTTCCAGTACATACGCACGGTCGGCGATGGAAAGAGCCATATTGGCATTCTGTTCCACCAGCAGGACCGTGGTGCCTTCACTGTTGATTTCTTTGATGATGGAGAAGATTTCCCGTACCAGGAGCGGTGCCAGCCCCATGGACGGTTCATCCAGGAGCAGCAGCTGGGGCCGGCTCATCAGCGCCCGTCCCATGGCCAGCATCTGCTGTTCTCCACCGGACAGGGTTCCGGCTGTCTGACTGATCCGTTCCTTCAGACGAGGGAATTTTTCAAAGACTTTTTCCTTATCCCGGGCGATCCCGTCCTTATCCGTCCGGAGATAAGCGCCCATATCCAAGTTCTCCATAACGGTCATTTCTGCAAAGACGTGACGGCCTTCCGGGACCTGGACCAGCCCCTGTCCCACCAATTTATGGGCTGGGATCCCTACCACATCCTTCCCTTTGTAAAGGATGCTGCCGGTCTTGGGTTTGATCAGTCCGGAAATGGTGTGGAGAGTCGTGGATTTGCCGGCCCCGTTGGAGCCGATCAAGGTCACGATTTCTCCATCTCCCACTTCCATGTTCAGGTCCTTCACGGCGTGGATGGCTCCATAATAGACATTCAGATTTTTAATGGTGAGCATCAGGATACCTCCTCGCCCAGATAGGCTTTGATGACCCGTTTGTTGTGCTTGATTTCATCAGGGGTCCCGTTGGCGATGCAGATGCCATATTCTAAGACGTAGATCCGCTGGCAGACATTCATGACCAACCCCATATCGTGTTCGATCAAGAGGATGCTCAGGTTGAATTCCTTCTTGATCCAACGGATCATTTCCATCAGTTCTTTGGTTTCCTGGGGATTCATCCCGGCTGCCGGTTCGTCCAGCAGCAGCAATTTGGGAGAAGTAGCCAGGGCCCGGGCGATTTCCAACCGCCGCTGTTCCCCATAAGGCAGGTTCTTGGCCGTTTCGTCCCGGAGCTTCTCCAGATGGAAGATCTTCAGCAGGGCCAAAGCTTTTTCTTCAATGGTTTCTTCTTCTTTGAAGTAGCGGCCGAAACGGCCGATGGCTTCCACCAATCCATAACGGACCTGGCTGTTGAAAGCGATCTTTACATTGTCCAATACGGACAGTTCAGAAAACAGCCGGATATTCTGGAAGGTCCGGGCGATCCCCATCTGGGTCACCTGATACGGTTTCTTCCCATTGATCCGCTGGCCGTTGAAAGTGATTTCCCCCTCAGAAGGTTCATATACCCCTGTGAGCATGTTGAAAGCCGTGGTCTTGCCAGCGCCATTGGGGCCGATGAGGCCGATCAGTTCTCCTTCATCGATCTGCATGGTCAGGTTGGATACGGCCCGCAGACCCCCAAAGATCATAGAGGCATTATTCACTTTGAGCAGTTCCGCCACGAGACCCACCTCCCAGTTTGATAGATTGGAACATCTTCAGGCTCAGTTCCTTATTGCCAAAGATCCCCTGGGGCCGGTTCAGCATCAGGACGATCAGGACGATGGAATAGATCACCATCCGCCATTCCGGATAATCAGCCAGAGCCGCAGAAATGGCGGTCAGCAGCACGGCTCCGGAAATGGACCCGCTGATGGAACCCAGTCCGCCCAGCACCACCATGGTCAGCACGTCGAAAGACCGCATGAAAGTGAAGGAAGCCGGATGGGCAATGTAATAGTAGTGGGAGAACAGGGCACCGGCGGTACCGGCAAACCCCGCCCCGATGGTAAAGGCCATGACCTTGTACTTGGTGGTGTTGATGCCCATGGTTTCGGCGGCGATTTCATTTTCCCGGATGGCCAGACAGGCCCGTCCGTCTGCGGAATTCTTGAAATTCTTGATGAAATAGACCACAAACACCATGATCCAGAAAGCAATGGGGAAGGTGGTCAGACGGGGGATCCCCATGAAGCCGGAGGCCCCTCCTACATAATCGATGTTCAGGATGGCGATCCGGATGATTTCCCCCAGGCCCAAGGTAGCAATGGCCAGATAGTCCCCGTTCAGCCGCAGGGTAGGCATCCCGATCAAAAAGCCCAGGAAGGCGGCAGACACAGTGGCCACAATCAAGGCAATAGGGAAGTCCATCCCCAGCTTCACCGTAATGATAGCGGAAGTATAAGCCCCTACGGCCATGAATCCCGCATGGCCGATGGAGAACTGGCCGGTGAGACCGTTGATCAGGTTCAGGCTCACGGCCATGATGATGTTGATCAGGATCAGGATCACGTTGGTTTCCCAGTAGTCATCCAGGATCTCTTCGTCAAAGAGGAAGTAGAACACAGCGAAGAGGATCACCATGAGGCCCAGGCCCAACAAGTCCTGTTTGTGGAGCGATTGACGTAAACTCTTCATGGCAGTCACCTACACTTTCTCTTTCACGTTCTTGCCCAGAAGGCCCGTCGGCTTGTAGAGCAGGATCAGGATCAGGATGGCAAAAGCCGCTGCATCCCGATAAGTGGAAGAAAAGAAACCGGATACCATGGCTTCCACCAGTCCCATGATGATCCCCCCCAGCATGGCGCCGGGCAAGATCCCGATACCGCCTACTACAGCGGCGATAAAGGCTTTGATTCCAGGCATCATCCCCATAAGCGGATCGATGGAGTTGTAATAGATTCCTACCAGGACCCCGGCAGCAGCTGCCAAGGCAGATCCCAGAGCAAAGGTGGTGGAAATCACCCGATCGGTATCGATGCCCATGAGCTTGGCCGCATCCGCATCATAGCTGACGGCCCGCATAGCTTTCCCGGCTTTGGTCCGGTTTACGATATAGGTCAGAGCCAGCATCAGCAGCAAGGCACTGACCAGGATCAGGATCTGCTGGTTGTTCACCACGATGCCCCCGATATTATAGACGGTCGGAGCAAATACTGGCGGAAATGTCCGGGGCTGGGGAGATACCAGCAGGATCATGCCGTTTTCCAGGAAGAAAGAGACACCGATGGCCGTAATCAAGGCGGCGATCCGGGGCGCATTCCGCATCGGTCTGTAAGCGATCCGCTCGATGATGATCCCTGCCAGGGCAGCGCCGATCATAGAAACGATCAGAGCCGGCAGGAAAGGCAGTCCGGCTTTGGTAATGGCCACAAAACCGATATACGCTCCCAGCATGTAGATATCGCCGTGAGCAAAGTTGATGAGTTTGATGATTCCGTAAATCATGGTATACCCTAGAGCAATCAGCGCATAGATGCTGCCCAGGGATACACCATTGACAATTTGCTGGGCAAATTGATGGGCAAAGGATCCGGTATCCATAAGCACCCCTCCTTGTGAAAAAGTTTGGCGTCAGACCGGAGACCCGATCCGACGCCGCATTATGAATGATCTTACAGCGTAATCTTTTGTTTGAAGGTCTGTACGCCGTCTTTCATTTCGATGATGATACCGCCGGACACAGGGTTATGGTCCTTATCCAGGGTATATTTGCCGGTGGCTACCTGCAGGTCCTTGATCTTGCTCAGAGCATCAGCAATCTTGGTTCCATCGGTGGTACCAGCCTGTTTGATGGCTTCAGCCACAGCCAAGGTACCATCATAAGCATGGATGGCGAAGGTATCCGGTTCTTCATTGAATTTGGCTTTATAGTCCTTGATGAACTGCTGGACATGGGGATCCTTATCCTGTGCAGAATAAGCGCTGGTGAAGTAGGTGCCGTTCAGGGCTTCCCCCCCAGCGATCTGGGCCAGTTTCGGAGAATCCCAGCCGTCGCTTCCCAGGATCGGGCAGGTCAGACCAACTTCACGAGCCTGTTTGATGATCTTGGAGACTTCTTCATAGTAGCCGGGAACATACAGTGCTTCCGGATTGGAGGCTTTCAATTTGGTCAGAGCGGACTTGAAATCCTGGTCCTTGGCCAGGAAGGCTTCCTTGCCCACCACTTTGCCGCCTTTTTCTTCCAAAGTCTTGCCGAATACATCCATCAGCCCTTTGGAGTAATCACTGGAAGAATCATAGAAAATCGCGATGTTCTTCAATTTCAGGGTCTCTACGGCGAATTTGGCCATCAGTTTACCCTGGAAAGGATCCGTGAAGCAGGCCCGGAAAATAAACGGACGGACCTTGCCTTTTTCGTCCACCGTAATGCCAGGAGCCGTAGCCACAGGAGCCATCAGAGGCACCTTACTGTTGGTCACCACTGGCGTAGCTGCCGATACGCAGCCGCTGGTAGCCGGCCCGATGATGACAGAGACTTTATCTTTCGTAATCAGTTTGGTAGCTGCATTCCCAGATTCAGAAGGCTCAGACTTGTTGTCCGCTTCCACCAATTTGATTTTCTTGCCATTGATGCCGCCCTTGGCATTGATCTGTTCCACCGCCAATTGTACCCCTTTGTAGGTGGATTTGCCGTAGTTGGCAACATTCCCCGTCAGTTCAAACAAAGCACCGATCTTGATTTCATTGCCACTGTCTTTCTTTGCTGCATCTTTCTTGCCACAGCCGGTAAACATAGACGCTACGAGCGTTGTCATCGCCAGCGCGCCGACCGCTTTTTTCCATGCTTTCATCAACAACACCTTTGCTTTCTTGAGATTTCTTGCCGGGGACCCGTGTAGCGACAGCAACCGGTCGGCCTTGCAAGCTACAGATATTATACGCACTTGTTCACATTTTTGCAACATTCTTTTTTACAAAAACGTTTTCATTTTTTTAAATGTACAGTTCTTTTATGTACATTTTTTCATTTGTATATATTCTATGGATTTTTGTCTTTTTAACATGAACATTTTCCCGTAGGAACCCCAGCCCATAAAAAATGCTGTTTTATGGGCTCTGGACTCCTGACGCTGGACTTGAGCCGCTATGCGGTTCTGCAGCAAAAAGGGTGCTGCACCGAACGTGCAACACCCCTTCCCCTTACATTTCCTGGTATTCTGCCTTCCACTGGATGGCTTCGATGGCTTTTTTCGGATCTTCGACTGGTACCCGGTTGAGCCCTTCCTTCACCGCCTGGCACACGACTTTTTCCGCCAAGATCTTAGTGAAATTCCCCATTTCCCGGACTGGAGGCAATACGGATGCCCCCGGTTTCTTCATATCCACCAGTTCTGCCAGAGCATGGGCAGCGGCTGCCAGCATCCCTGGAGAGACTTTCTTGGCCCGGCAAGCGGCCACTGCCAGCCCCATACCCGGGAATACCAAGGAATTATTCGCCTGGCCGATTTCATAGACCGTCCCATGATACGCCACTTTCTTGGAAGCTGTACCGGTAGCCACCAGGGCTTTCCCGTCCGTCCAACGGAGCAGCGCCTCTGCACTGGCTTCCGCCAGGTCCGCCGGATTGCTCAAAGGGAAGATGATGGGCCGAGGCGTATGGGCGGCCATTTCTTGGACCACTTCTTTCGTAAAGGCTCCAGCAGCCGTAGACGCCCCTACCAGGATAGTGGGATGGATGGCTTTGACCGCCTCTTCCAGGGTATCCAGGCTGGTCCCGGCCGGGAATTCGCTCCGTTTCCGGGCATAGGGTTTCTGCTGGGGTGTCATCCCTTCCGTATCCTCAAAGAGCAGCCCCTGCTGGTCCACCAGGTAGAACCGGTTCCTGGCTTCTGCTTCGCTGAGTCCCTGGAGCCGCATCTCGGCAAAGACCTGCCGGACGATCCCCATACCGGAAGTCCCAGCCCCAAAACACAGGAAAGTCTGGTCTGTGAGCTTTTCCCCGGACGCCTTCAGACCGCCCAGGATGGCCGCCAGAGTCACAGCCCCAGTGCCTTCGATATCATCGTTGTACACCGCATACCGGTCTTCATACCGTTCCAAGAGACGGGCGGCATTTTCCCGGCCAAAATCCTCGAAATGGATATAGAGATGGGGGAAAAGGCTTTCCGCGGTCTGGAGGAAGGCATCCACAAAGGCATCATACCGCTCATCGCTGATCCGTCTGTGATGGAGCCCCAGATACAGCGGGTCATCGATCAGGCTCTGACGGTTGGTGCCTGCATCCAGCACCACCGGCAGGACCTTAGCCGGATCGATGCCGGCTGCTGCCGTATAGACCAGGATCTTCCCGGTGGAAATGCTCACCCCGTTGGTTCCCCAATCCCCGATGCCCAAGATGCTTTCTCCATCGGTCACTACGATCAGCTGGATATCTCGTCCAGAAGCCCCATTCTTCAAGGATTCTTCGATATCCTCCATATGATCGATGGACAGGTATACCGCATTCTGGGGTGTGGTGAAATATTCGCTGTACTGCTTGACGCTTTCCGCCACCCCCGGAGCATAGAGTACCGGCATGAGTTTTTCCAGATGGTGGGAAAACAAATGGAAAAACAGGGTCCGGTTCCGGCTGAACAGCTTCATCAGATAATGGCGCTGGACCGCTTTATTGGGCCGTTCGCAGAAATTTTCAAAGGCCTGCTGATCCTGGAGCTCCAGGGTCTCTACCTGGGGAGGCAGGATACCGATCAAGCCATACTTTTTCCGTTCCTCCCAGGTAAAAGCCGTTCCTTTATTCAAAAATGGATCATTCAGCAAATCGTATCCGCGTTTGTTGGTCTTCATGATAGTTCCTCTCTTTCTCCCTGTACAGACTGGCCGATCTCGTCATTTCGTATGCTTATTGTATCCATGGGAAGAGAAAAAGTACAATATTTTATTTTCTCTGACCCAAACTTTAAGTTATAATATGGGGGTGTAAAAAATTCACACCCCCCTGTCAGCCACGGGTTCTTTCCATCGGCCAGTGACTAGTGACCGTTGACCAGTGACCATTTGTTGCAAGGAGTCCATCATGAAACTCACCCAGATCGAATACTTCATCACCGTCTGCGAATGCGGGAGCTTTTCCCGGGCAGCGGAAAAATGCCATATTTCCCAGCCGGGGATTTCCAAAGCCATCCGGGAGCTGGAGGAAGAATGTGGCGTTGCTTTATTCCAGCGGAACCGGAACAACATCCAGATCACCCGCCGGGGACGGATCCTGTTGGAACACGCCCGTCAGTTCGAAAACCACTACCGGAATCTATGCCAAGTGGTGCGCTCCCTGAGTACGGGCAAAGCCCTGATCCGGATCGGCATCGCTACCATGCGGGGCAATACCATTTTCCCTCAGCTCCACGGTTCTTTCCTGAAGACCCATCCCCAGATCACCATTGAAACAGTGGAAGAAACCACCAACGTACTCTACGAGCTGCTGGACCGGCAGGAAATCGATTTTGCGCTCTGTGTCACCAATCGGCTGCCGGAAGAGCCCAACCACTGTCTGCTGCTCCGGAAAAGCTATCTGAAACTATTCGTCCGCCAGGACCACCCCCTGGCCCAGAAGGAAGCGGTGGATCTGACAGAACTGAAAGATACGCCTCTGGTCCTTTTTTCTGATCATTTCGACCAGACAGCCTATATCCGGCACATGTTTGCCCACAGCGGAGTCCATCCCTGGATCGTACACCAGACCACCCAGGTATTCACCATCCTGGAATACATCCGTTCCGAGGGAGCGGCTGGCTTCCTGACAGAAGAAATCGCCCAGCAGGAACCGGATCTCCACGCCATCTCCATCCGTCAGTTCCGTCCGGCCTTCATTACCCTGGATTGGAACAAAGATCTCCATTTCAATCCAGCCATGGAAGAATTCGTACGGTTCGTAAAAAAAATGGGGGCGTGAAGAAATCCACACCCCCTTTTTTCATTCCCAAATGGTCTTCATGATTTCCTTGTATTTTGCGTCCAGTTCCTTGCTGATCATCTGGAACAGGCCATACATCATATTCCCATCCACCTGAGGTTCCCGGAAGATCACACAGGTATCCATGATCAGGGACTCTTCCTTGTCCAAATAGAATTTAAAGGCCTTATAGGTACGGTTATACTCATTGAGCAGAGAAAGCAGCGCTTCCTTATTTCCCTCTTTCAAGGCTTTAGGAGCCAGCAGCACCCGGATCACCCCAAAGGCGCTGTCATCCAGGACCACGATCAGCTGGAGCGGTGTCCCGTCCACATCCATATGGGACCGGAATACCACAGTATGGAAAGGATCGTCTTTGATGGGATCTACGATAAAAGCCTTGGGATCTTTCTTTTCTACAAAATGCTTGAAGCTGTCGGCTTTTTGATTCAATTCTGCCATTTGTATCCTCCTTCAGCGGGATGGTCTCCCCGTTCTTTTCTTACAGGATAGAACATCTCCTCATCCCCGTCAAGTTTTCCACTTATACACAGGGTTATCCACAAAAATATCGAAGTTATACACAATTCCTGTGGATAACTCTGTGGGTAAGTCCTAGATATAGTGCAAAAAGCTGTTCACCCTACTATATCCAGAAAGACTTATCCACTTGTGCACAGGTTATCCACAGAAGAAAAAGGGGTGTGTTGCACGTTACATGCAACACACCCTCTTTTGGTGTCACTAGTCACTTGTCTCTGGTCACTAGACGCTGGAAGGAACCCGGGCTGCGGGTTCCCCAGATAATATAAAACCAAGAATGTACGGAAAATAGAAACAATGATTTTATCAGTAAAAAACCC
>Ga0129307_1003096_pt1 | contig 11144 bp, 13 predicted proteins | sample P1105metagenome_FD_94437 | JGI IMG/M metagenome (GOLD analysis project Ga0129307, IMG submission 94437) | Capybara group fecal microbial communities from Wisconsin, USA - P1105 metagenome | ecosystem: Host-associated > Mammals > Digestive system > Large intestine > Fecal | place: USA: Wisconsin... | reverse complement strand
CCCCTATAATTAGAGTGTGGCTAAAGCCTGTTTTAAGGCTTCCATTTCTTCCTCATTGAGGGTTAAGCCCTTTAGTAGCTTCTCCTCTCCGTCTGTCCGTCTCCAGCTCCGCAAGTCATACTTTGCGGGCTGTCCGTTGTAGGATACCTTATTAAGCTCTTTGCTGGTGTCCCCGCTCTGGCTTAATACCGCTATCCGCTCTGTTATCTCATACTTAAAAGGCTTATCTGTCATTGTTTCGCTTCCTCTCTGGCTTATCGTTTTCCATTAGGTTAATGAGCTTTACCCCACTGTCTACTCCCCCGCAAAAGGCTAAAAACATGAGCGTATAAGGTGCTTTCTCTGTAGCTCCGCTGTACTCGCAAAACACTTTAGTATAGAGGTCTTTTTCCCGCTGTCCAGCGTCTCCGCTCTCTATAAGTTCGTCTTGCCATTGTTCCCATAAAGGAATAAGGATAGTCTCTATCAGCTCTCTATTTTCCTGTTCTGGCGTGAGGGGGGGTAGAGCGTCCCCTGTTTTCCTGTGCCTGTTCTGTGGGTCTGGTCTGCTTGTGTTCCATTGTGGTTACTCCTCTCCAATATTGATTTTTGGAGCGGAAAAGGATATAATACCCCTGTCCGCTTCGGCGGTCTCTGGGCTATCACTACTTCTTTAGCGGGGAGAGTGGTAGCCCTTGCTTTATATAAAGGCTTTCTATAGCCCTAAAGCCGTTAATATGGTGCTGGCTGTGCGTTTAGCTCCATTAAGAGCTTAGAGCTTTCCAGCCGTTCCGCTGGCGTGGCTTCCTCGCTCTCTAATACAGAGTGTAGATTCTTTCTGATAAGCTCCCGCTCTGCTTCAAAGTCTGCCCGCTTCCGTCTTTGGGCTTCCTTGTGCTGTTGCCTTGTGGCGTTCGCTTTCTCTTGAGGTGTCATATTGTCCCCCTTGTCTGTAGTTGTGTATACTGATATGTGTATGTATCTATCCTCATGCCGTTAAAAGATAGCCTGTGCTATGGCTTCACTACAGCTATTCTTAGCCTTATCTAAGCTGTGGTTATAAATCATGGTAGTAGCTATGTTTGCGTGGCGGGCGAATTGCTGTACTTCCGTTATGTCTTTCCCCGCTAAAAGGGAGAGTGTTACCGCTGTGTGTCTGAGAGAGTGGGCTGTAAGGCGTTCCGAATTGTAGCCCGCTTCCTTAAGCCTATTCTTTACCACTCCACTAACAGAGCGGGTTGTAAGGCGTTTTCCCATGCTGTTATTGCTAAGGGAAGTAAAGAGCGGTTCTTCTTCTCCAGCGTCCCCTCTGGCTTTCAGATAAGCCCTTATAGCCCTCTCTACTTGCGGGGAGATTTTTACATACTCTGTCTTTTCCTGTCTGCCCTTGCCCTGTACATAAAGTACTACATTCTCTCCAGCGGTTCTAAGGTCTCCTATATCCGCTCTGGATACTTCTATATCCCTAAGCCCGCCTGTTACCATGAGGGTTAATATTGCATAGTCTCTAAGCCCCTGTAGGCTGTCCCGCTCTATGCTCCCCAGCACTTCCTTTACTTGTCTGCTGGTGAGGTAGTCCTTTTTGTGTTCCCTGTCCAGCTTTGCCCCTTTTAAGTGGTCTGCTATGTTCGGATAATAGCCCTCTTGAGCTGTCCAGCTAAAGAATATCTTAGTAGCCGTTATGTAGTTCTGTACCGTTGTAGGCTTATGCCCGCTGGCTTTAAGCTCCTCTCTAAAGGCTATAATATCCTCTCTCTGGGGCTGTCTGATACCATTAAGAGAGAAGTAGCTAAAGAGCTGTCTAAGGGCTTTGCTATAGGTCTCTACCGTCTTAGGCGTGGTATCCAGATAGGCAATAAAGCGGGTGAAAAGCTCCGCTCCTACTTCCTGTCGGTTTATGAGTTCTCCGCTCTGTACTGTTGCTAAGGCGTTCATTATGTAGGCTCTCCTCTCTATACTCTTATGTGTATACTGATATGTGTATATCAATAAGAGTATGCTTTACTATCTCCTATTATAGCGGGTTGCGTTCCGCTTGTCAAGTGCTATTTTCATATATCAATACATTATTTACAGAAAAGAGCGGGTTAAGCCGTTAAGCTCTCCCCGCCCTGTGCTAACATTCCTTTTAGCTGTGTTGCTCTCTGTTCGTGCGCCTTTATTGCGCTGGCTATTCTCTGTAAGCTGTCCGCTGGTTCTGTCTCCCTCTGGCTGGCTTCCCTTAGTCTCTGTAAGCGTCCCTCTACTTCTTCCAGCTCCAGCTCTAAGGGCTTAGGCTCTAATAGCCCCGCTCCATATATGGCTTTTATATCTTCCTCAATTTGGCTATAAAAAGCCGTGTTAGAGGTCATTAGGCTTATAGCCTTTACCGCCTTTAAGAATAAGCTATATATGTCCTCTCCCTGTCTCGCTCCCTTTAGTAGGGCTGTCTGGAGCTGTCCAGAGGTCTTTATATTCTGCTGGTACTTCCTGTATACCGCCTTAGCCCGCTCCCGCTCCTCTTTTATGCTGTCCGCTTCCCTCTGTAAATAAGATATGCCCTGTAAGCCCTCTATTTGCCCCTGTACGGCGTTTTCTTCCTCTGGTGGGGTTTTATATCGTCCATCTTCTAAAAACGGCTCTGAGGGCGTTTTAGAGGGCTGTTTTTCTGGCGGTATCTCCGTAAAGCCCGCAAAGGCTAAACTATTGAGCTTTGTAAAGTCTAACTCCATGCGGTAGCCCCCTTATACTTCCTTAAAGTAGTTAAAGAGCGGGTAGTACTGTAGCTCTATCCTGTCCCCTGTGCTTCCGTTGCGGTTTTTCAGTATTACAAGCTCTATCTCTCTGGGGCTTTTCTTCTTCGCTTCGTTTGCGTCAAAGTCCTTTTTGCCCGCTCCCTTGAGCTGTAGCCCTATTAAAATGTCGCTGGAATACTCTATAGCTCCGCTTTCCTTAAAGGCTTCCATTGTTACAGCTTCCTTATAGTTCGCCCTGTTGAAAGAGCTGATGCCTATAACAGGGGTCTTAAAGTCTCTGCTTATCCTCTTAAGCTCCATTACCGCCTTATCCGTGTTCTGTTTGTCTGTGGCTCTGTCGCTGTAGGGGGCTAATATCTGGAGATAGTCTATAATCACTACTGGAGTATTGCCTGTAAAGAGAATGTGCTGTTTTACCGTCTCCCTTATCTGCTCCGCTCCTATATCCCCTATACCCTCGCTAATGTATATGTGTCCCGCATACTGGCTATAGGCTACAATAGCTCCGTTTATAAGGTCTCTCTCTGTCTTGCTGTAGTTTTCGTACCGTTTCCCTGTGGTTATTCCCCTTGTGGTCTTAGCGTTCCGAATGTCCCCGCCATCGTTAAGCACTTGCTGTAGCGTGTGCCTACTGATACTCTTAGCCATTATTTCCGCTCTTGCCATCTCCAGAGAGAAGATTAAAACATCTTGCCCCGCCTGTGCTATCTGGTCTGCTATCTGGGTTATAAGGGTAGTCTTTCCCAGAGAGCTTATAGCCCCCACAATATAAAGCCCCTCATATAAGCCCCCATCTAATACAGCGTCCAAATTCTTAAAGCCTGTGGGAATATAGGGAGTGTTTACGCTGTCCGCTATACCGTCTATAAAGCTCTGGAGATAGTGGGCTGTGGAAGTGCTTAGGTAGGCTTCCCTCTGTGCCTGTTCCGCTTCGTCCTGTATGTGTTCCGCTTCCTCTACAGCCTGTCTAAGGGCTTCTCTGTTGTGCTGTAGGGCTTCGTTTGCGTCCTTATACTCCCCAGCGGGGTTAAGCCTGTAAAAAGGAATATTAAGCCCCTGTAGCCCCTCTGATAGCTCTTTATAAGCCTTTTCTCCCGCTTCGTCATTGTCCAGAGCTATAATAAGGGGCTGTGCTGGCTTCTTCGTCTTGAGGAGTTCTATAAGGCTCTTTACCTTTGTGGTAGTCCCTAAAGCTACAGCTTCCCCGCCTACTTCTATAATGCTGAGAGCGTCCAGCTCCCCCTCTACAATAAAGATAGGCTTTGTAGCGGTCTTGAGTGCCTTAGCGTTAAAAAGGTGTATGCTTCCTACTTTGCTCTTGCTGTAGGCTTTCTGCTCCTCTGGTATCTGGTCTCTGGTGTCCCTTGCTAAGTAGCTCTCTTTGCTGGTAGGAATGATTAAGCGGGGGCTGGCGGGAGCGTTAGGGGCTTTAGGGTGTCTCCAGCTCTCTACATACCCTATCTTAAAGCGGTTAAGGGTCTCCAGACTAAGCCCCCTGTGGTAGGTGGTCTTTTCTATGTCCCTGTTCGCCTGTAAAAAGAATTGTGTGTAGTCTGTTGTGTGTATACTGCTATGTGTATATTGTTCATTTTTGGGCTGGTTTTGGTTCTCCCTAAAATCCTCTTGAGCTGTAGCCCTGTAGGGGTCTATGGATATTCCGAAAAGCTCCCCAGCTCTCTTTAGCTGTTCTGCGTGGTCTGCTATGCCCTCATACTTTCCTATAAGGTCAAATATGTCCCCGCCCTCATTACAGCTAAAGCACTTCCAGCTTGTACCGTCCCTTGTGATACTAAAAGCCCCTGTGCTGTGGCTTCCTGTTCCGCTCCCGCAAAGCGGGCATACATACATATTAGCCCCCTTGCTCTTTTTCGTTATGCTCTCTACATAAGCTCTAAGCTGTCCCTTAAGCTGGTCTCTGGCTTCCTGTCTATCCATTTTATGAAAAGCTCCTCTCTGGCTTTTTTGATTTTTCAGAGGTATATACCCTCTTTGAAATTGCGGTTTTTGTGTGTGGCGTTCCTCTGCCGTTGTCCGTTTTCTGGGTTCTGAGGATTGACATACCCCCAGCCTTTAAGAAAAGAGTGTAGACTGCTCCGTTAAGTTTCTATGTTCTGGAGCTTCTTTATTGTAGCATACAGCCCGCATACAAGCGGGGCTGTGTGCGTCACTTAAATATATTAGTTATATTAGTTATATTAGGGCTTTTCCGTGTCCGCAAAGCCTTGTAAAACAAGGGTTTTTGAAAAGTCTTGCTCATTGTTACCCCCCTTTTTGCGCACCGTTACCCCCCCTTTTGCTCACTGTTGCCCCCCCTTTTGCGCACCGTTACCCCCTCTTTTTTCTTAAAGGTACTCCAGAGCGGAAGTAGCAAAAAGCCTATATCCTGTAGGGGTCTCTTTCAAAAAACGCTAAATGCTGGCTCATTGTTACCCCCTCTTTTTTTGATTTTCCAGTTTGTGGGTTTTCGGAAAAATCACTTTTAAGGCTCTGGGCGAAAAGTAAAAAATGCGTGTAGCGTTCGTGCTGTGTTCGTGCATTTTCTGCTTTACAGCTCTGGGGCTTTGCTCCAGTTCTGGGGTTTTAGGGTTCTCCCTAACAAGGCATATTTTGAAAAAGCATACATATATGCACTGCTTGCCAAGTAGCGAAAAGGTAAAATATGTGTGCCTGTTGCCGTCATTAGGCGTTGCTTGCTGGCCTGATACCGTTAAAGAAAAGAGCGGGTAGCCTGTCCAGCCCCCGCCCTCTCTCCGTTATTGCGTCTCCGCTTTTTTCTTCTTAGAGGTCTTTTTCCTCTTAGCCTGTTCTGCCTGTTCTACCCTCTCCGCTTTCCTCTCAAGTCTGGCGGTCTGGTCTGGGTATACTCTCCAATCCGTCTTTATTAAGAGGGTTATAAAGGTCTCATAGCTAAGTGTTGCTAATTCTTCGTCCGTAAGCGGGGAGTTGTTGCTGTGGCAATAAGTCCATGTAAGAGTATCCTCTAATGCGTCCATGTCCCGCTCAAAGGGTTCTATAATTCTCTGGGTTAGCTGTCTGCCTGTAGCCATTACTTCCTCATAAGAGGGTAGATTAGGAGCTACAGCTAAAAGCGTTTTTACCGCTATAATATCCTCATTCTTTTTGCCTACATTCATATTTTTATGTTCCGCTATTTTGCGGAGTAGGTAAAAGCTGTTAGGGTTGCGTTTGCTGTTCAGCGTCCAGAGTTGAGCGGGGTAAGGCATGATAGGATAGCCTATAAGCACATTGTAAAAGGCTGTTCCGAATGAAACATTTATAATGCCTTTTCTAATCCCCTTGCTGTCTATAATCCTTATGTCGTGGAAGTCTTGCTCCTGTCCTTTTTTGCGTCTTTCCTTAAAGGATATTTTCGCATTAAAGAGGGTTTCTAAATCGTCTGTAGCCTGTTTGCGGGCTTCTTTTTTATCCTTAAGCCCCCTCTTTGCCATGTATTCCTCTAAGGATAGAGCTACTACAGGGCTTTTAGCTCCGCTCTCTGTAAGTGCCACTGTAAGAGCGTCTAAGAGCTGATAAGTAGAGGTCTTAAAGCCTGTAAGCTCCGTAAAGTCTGGGATAGTTATAGTAAGGCTTCCCTGTGTTATTGTGGCTGTGCCTGTGATAGGGTCTATAACCGTGTTCCGCTTCGTGCTGGCTTTTACCTTTGTAAGAGCGTTTGTAGCTGTCCCCTGTCTTATGGTGCTAAAGGTGCTTTTCTCCCTATCGTCTGTAGGAAGTATAGAGGGGGCTACTCTGGAGCTGGCGAGCTTTGTCTCCGCTACAGCTTCCTCTAAGGCTCTTAAGGTCTCCTCTTGAGTTTTCTTTTTATAGGCTTCCAGCTCTGCCTTATAGCTGTTCTTTGCGTTCTGTACTCCCATTTATAAAGCCCCCTCTCCGCTGTTCATAAGGCGGTCTATAAATGCGTCCAGATACTTTAGCTTCTTTCTGGCTTCGCTACTAAGCCCCAGCTTTGTAAGCTCCGCTGTTATCTCCTCTATTGCCTTTTGTGAGGGCTTTAGGGTCTCTGCTTCCAGCGGTCTAAAGGCTTCCTTTATAATGGCTCTCTTGTGCTGTTTATCCGCTTCGTTGCCATACACATTATGATAGAAAAGGTACAGCATACCATTATAGCCTTGCATTTTACTTTCAAAGAGGGAAGTATCATACTTTGCCACTTCCGCAAGCTCTGGTAGGTCATATACCCCGCCTAAAATCTCCATGAGAGCGTTAAAGGCGTACAGATAAGCCAAAGCTGGATACATAAGGCTATCAATAAAGCCGTGTAGCTCTGCTATCTTCTCTCCGTCTCCCTCTAAAGAGTAAAGGCTGTTAAAGAAGTAGAGCGGGCTTTTCTGTTCTATATAGTCTCCGTTTTCGTCTATCTGATAAGGGGCGGGGTGCTTAAGGATAGCAATACCCTTTAGCCCTGTTCTAAGGCGTTTGCTCTTGCTCTCCGTTGTGTCCTGTCCCTCTGTACTTATCTCTATAATTTGGCTGTCTGTGGGCGTTATAAGCCCCTCATACCCTATAAGCCCTGTCTCCGCAAGCTCTCCCCATGTAATAATATCCTTGTGGAGTTGGTTAGGCTTAAGCCCTCTGGCTTGCGGTACTTTACTCTCTATATAGGCTTTAAGAGCGTCATACAGGGCGGGAGCGTCCTTTTTAAGGTGCTGTAAGGCTTCCTTTTCGTCTGCGTCAAAAGCTCCCCTATACTCCTCTGGGTACAGCTCTAAAAGGTCATACAGGGTTAAGCCCTCTGGGGGTTCTTCGTAAGTGTGCCACTCTGTAGGCGTGGAGAAGTCCAGAGCTTCCGCTATTTCCTCTGCGTTAGGGTTAAAGCCCGCTCTGCCTACATAGTCTATAGTATCTTCCAGAGCTTCCTCTAATTCTTCGTCTGTAAGGTCTGTGCTTTTCCCTGTCCGCTCCAATAGCTCCGCTCTGATAGCTTCCGCTCCCTTAAAGAAAAGCTCATAGCTCTTAATAAGCCTGTTCTGGTTATAGTGCTGTACGGTCTCCTCTGCTGTCGCTGGCTCTCCGTTTATGGTGAGCTTATGCCTTTTAAGAAATTCCGCTGTAAGGGTCTCTTGCCACTCCTCAAGCGTCATTTGGTCGCTTCTTCGTCCGTCTGGGAGCTGATAGTAGCCCTCTCCGTAAGTCTCATTATAGAGCGGTAAAAAGCGGTTTCCTGTGGCTGGTATCTTTTTGGTGGCTTCCAGAGCTTCCCATATTGCGGGGGCTTCTTTCTTTATGTCCGCTTCCTCTGCTTCTAAAAATCTGTCCAGACAATAGAACAGGATAGAGCTAAAGCTGTCCTTGTATCCGCTAAGGGTCTGTACCGCTTCCGCTTCCAGCCGTTTATACTGGCTCTCCGTCATAATAAGCGGGGTGTTGTCTATGCTTTGCTCTGCGTGGTCTGCGTTCTCCGCTTCCCTAAGCTCCGCAAAAAGGCGGGAAAAGCCATTAAAGAATTGCTGATAAAGCCCTTGCCCTCTGTTAAAGCTGTCAATAATGGAGCTGTAGAGGTCTCTGTATACCCCATAAGTAAGATAGTCCCTGTCGCTGGTAAGGCTACTCTCCATCTGCTCAAAGTCTGATTGAGAGAATAAAGGCTCTTTATCCGCTTGTCCCTGTTGCTTTATATCGTTAAGCATACTGGCTATTAGGAGCTTGCCTACTTCCTCTCCTGTCCAGCCCTTTTTCTTTAAGAGGTTCTTTAGCTGGTTCTTATTAGCCATTGTTAGCCCTCACTTCCGTTATCATGTTCTGCTCCCTACTAAGCTCTCCAGAGCGTCCAGCTTTTCCTTTACTTCTACTGTGTCATAAGCCCTTAAGAGGGTAGCTATTACTGCGCTTTCCCTGTTCGCCTGTTCTGGGGTCACTTCTCCAGCTCTCACTCTGTTTAAGAGGTCTCCCAGAGCGGTTACAATATCGGCGGGCTTTATCTTATCGGCGGTAAACTGGTATGGTTGCCCGCTCCCTGTGTACTCTCCCTTTAGGGCTTCCGTGTACTTGAGCTTGTATTCTAATAGCTTCTCTGGCGGTATCTGGCTAAGGTCTGCCCCCTCTAACGCCGTGTTAATGCTCTCCAGCGTGTCCCCCAGCTTCTTTATGCGGGCTTCCTTAGTCATATAGTAGGAGCTGTATAGTTCGTTAAGCTGTTCCTGTTTGAGGTCTGCTATAGCCCCTTTAAGCTCCCGCTCCCATGCTGTACAAGTGCCTTTAGAGATATGGAGCTGTTCAGCTATAGCGGAGTAGCTTTTCCCCTCTGCCCTAAGCCTTATAAACTCTGTTTTCTGTTCCTGTGGTTTCAAATTGTAGCCCCCTGTCTCTTAGTGGTCTGTATATCTGTATGTGTATATCATCATACAGAGGTCTTTTATTGTCATTGTGTAGGGTGTCTTTTTACCCTCTTTTCTACTTCCGCTAATGTATCTTTTCGGAAGTAGCCCCCTTTTGTGGGGTCATATTACCTTAGCAAAAAGCCCTACTGGAGAATACCCTAAAAGCCCTGTGAGGAAGTAGCTGTAGCCGTTATGCTCTACTGTGGTTTCTACCCATTTGGCTTTATCGTCTCTCCCATCTACTATAAGCACTTCCAGAGCGTCCCCGCTGGTTAGCTCCCTTGTGTCTACTTGTAGGCGTTCGTTGCCGTTAATAAAAAGCTGTCCTGTCATCGTGGCTTTACTCTCCCCGCTTCCGCTGGTTCTCTGGTCTCTTATTAGCGTCCACTACTGGAGTGCCATTAGAGATAAAAGCCTGTAGGCTCTCCTCTGATACTCTCCAATATTTCCCCATCTTTACAGCCTTAAGCGTCCCCGCCTTAATGTAGTTGTAAAGCGTTCGCTTCGTGACTTTCATAATGTCCGCTACTTCGTCCAGCGTGTATACTCTTATATCCGTCATGTTCTTTACTCCTCTGCTAATGCGTCCTGTAGGATACTGTTTACAAGGTCATTTACACTTGTACCCTCTGCCTGTGCTTTCCTCTTGAGCTTTTCATGGAGTGAGGGCTGTATAAGTAGCTGTAGGCGTTTGCTCTTTGTCTCAATATAAAGAGGGTTGAGCTTGTAGCCCTCTGGGGCTTTGTCTGGCTTCTTAGCGTCTACTGTTGCGGGGGTCTCCCCCTCTGCCCTGTCTATGCTCTCTTGAGATATAAAGCTCATAGCGGGGTTAATGCTGTCCTTAAAGGTTTTCTTTGCCATTGTGGTTACTCCTCTCCTAAGATTTCATTTACAAGGGCGTTATAGTCTGCTGTGGCGTTGCTCTTTGGGGCGTATTTATAAATGCTCTGCCTTGTGGCTTGCGCTTCCACTAAAGCGGTACATTCCCTAATACGGCTCTTATATAGCCTTGTGTGGAGCTGTTCGGCGGTCTGCTCCAGCATTTCCGCTACTTCTCTCCGAATAATGGAGCGTTTATTAAAGCGGGTTAGCACTATACCCATGATAGTTAAAGAGGGGTTGCAATACTTCTTTACCGTCTCTATAGTGCTGTGGAGCTGGCTTATCCCCTGTAGGCTGTATATGTCTGCCTGTGAGGGAATAATAGCCCCTGTGCAAGCTGTGAGGGCGTTTATAGTGAGTATTCCCAGAGCGGGCGGGGTGTCCACTATACAATAGTCATAATCTCCCGCTATCGTCTCCAGAGCTTCCTTAAGCCTGTACTCTTTCCCTGTCTGGGTTATAAGGGTGTCCGCTCCAGCCAAAGAGGGGGAGCTGGCTATAATGTCCCCCTGTTCCGTGTGCTGTATTTCTTCTTTAGCGGTCTCTGGTCTCTGTAGCACTCCCAGAGCGTTATAGCCCTGTGTGGTAGCCCCCAGAGTATAGCTAAGGTTTCCCTGTGCGTCTAAGTCTACAAAGAGGGTTCTATAGCCTTTAAGGATAAGCCCCGCTCCAATGGCTAAAGCCGTTGTGCTTTTCCCTACTCCCCCTTTTTGGTTGATTACCGCTATTGTGTTCATGGTCTCCCCGCTCTCCTCTCACTCACTCCAGCTTTTATATTCTTCCGCTTTCTCTGGCGTTGCGTCCCGCTCCCACTCCGTACCGTCTGGGTACTTTCCGCTTGTGCCAAAGACAATTTTTATAACGTCCCCAGAGCTGGCGGGGTCTCCCTGTGCTTCTCTCTTTGTGGCGTTCTCTAATACTTCCCTGTTAGGCTTTATCCAGCCTTTAGGGGTTATATCCGCTCCAGAGAGTTCTACAGCCATTTTATTAAGCTCCCGCTGTGTCTCCTCTGCCTGTGCGTTAATTGCTTTGCTGGCTTCTTCCGCAAGCTGGAGCGGGTCTTTTCTCCTCTTTGCCATATTACAGCCCCCTATAATTAGAGTGTGGCTAAAGCCTGTTTTAAGGCTTCCATTTCTTCCTCATTGAGGGTTAAGCCCTTTAGTAGCTTCTCCTCTCCGTCTGTCCGTCTCCAGCTCCGCAAGTCATACTT
>Ga0129307_1003095_pt1 | contig 11146 bp, 9 predicted proteins | sample P1105metagenome_FD_94437 | JGI IMG/M metagenome (GOLD analysis project Ga0129307, IMG submission 94437) | Capybara group fecal microbial communities from Wisconsin, USA - P1105 metagenome | ecosystem: Host-associated > Mammals > Digestive system > Large intestine > Fecal | place: USA: Wisconsin... | reverse complement strand
TGTCGTTGCAGTGCTGGATGGGCCTGTCAAGGTACTTGAGCACCTTCGGCTCCGAGGCGATGGCGTCGATCAGCTCGTCGTCAAACTCGTCGGGGTAGAGATAGTGCAGACGCACCCAGCGGAAATCAAGTTTACATAATTCGTGTATCAGCTCCGGCAGACGGCGGCGTCCGTAGTTGTCCGTGCCGTAGCGGGTGATGTCCTGCGCGATGACGATGATCTCCTTCACGCCGGAATCCGCCAGACGCTTCGCCTCGGCGAGAACGTTCTCCCACCGGCGGCTGCGGTACTTGCCGCGCAGGCTGGGGATGACGCAGAACGCGCAGTGGTTGTCGCAGCCCTCCGCGATGCGCAGGTACGCCGTGTAGGGCGGCGTCGTGACGACGCGGTCCAGCTCCTCGATGGGGGCGTGGATGCTGCCGAAGCGCATGGGTCTTTTCTCCGCAAGCACCTCGTCCAGCGCGGCGACGATCTCGCCGTAGCTGCCCGTGCCCAGCAGGCCGTCCACCTCGGGCATGGACTCGGTGATCTCGTCCTTGTAACGCTGGGAGAGGCAGCCGGTGACGAGGATCTTTTTGAGCTTCCCCTGCTTTTTCAGCTCACCCATGGCGATGATGTTGTCGATCGCCTCCTCCTTGGCGGAGTCGATGAAGCCGCAGGTGTTGATGACGACGGCGTCCGCGCCCTCCGGCGCGCCGAGCAGCGTGTGCCCCGCGTCGCGGCAGAGCGCCATCATCTGCTCGGTGTTGACGAGATTCTTGGCGCAGCCAAGGGAGATAAACGCGACCTTGCTCATTTGCTTTCGCCCTCTTTTCCGTTCTCCTCGCGCTCGCGACGCGCAAACTCCCGATAGCTGCGCAGGCTGCGCCCGAAAATGTAAAACGCCGCAAACATCGTGATGCAGCCGTAGATCATCGTGCTCGTCCTGCCGTGGACCACGGCGTAGAGCGTGGCGGAAATCGACCACGCTGCGACCAGCCCCTCGACAACCAGCAGCGCGCGGAATCCCTTTTTATCGTTGCTGAATTTGATCAGATCTCTTGCCATCGTGTCAATCCTCCTCGAACTGCGCGCCCAGCGCCGTGAGCGCCGCGCGAACGTCGCGCCACGAAAAGCCGCGCCGCAGCAGCAGATCGGACAGCTTTTTGCGCTCCCGCTCGTCGGGCGCGCGCCCCTTCGTCCTTGCCGCGATCACGCGGTCGATGCTCTCCCGCGCGTCGGGCGCTTCGGCGAGCGCCTCGTCCCACAGCTCGCGCGGTACGCCGCGGCGGTACAGCTCGTCGCGCAGCTTCGCCTCGCCGTAGCCGCCGTCGCTGTAGTGGCGCACGACGCTCTTCGCGTAGGCGAGGTCGTCCAGCGCGCCGATATCCTCCAGCCAGTCCGCCGTGTCCGCGGCGTCCCGATCCGAGGCGCCCTTGCCGCGCAGGCGCTTTTGCAGCTCTTTTTTGCTCAGTGCGCGCGCCGAAACCATGTTGACCGCACGGACGCGCGTCTCGCTCCGCGCGGCGTGTTCTTTTAATTGTACCACAGTATCGGGGCCGATGTCCAGCCCCGTATACAAGCCGAAATGCAGGAGCTCGTCCTCCGTGATCCGGAGGAGGTCGCCCCCCTCCAGATACACCAGGACTCGCTCCTGCTTATGCTTCGATCGTTCGATCTTCTCGATCCGCATTTATCCCTCAAAATCGTCGGCGGAGACGTCCACCGCGCGGCCGGCGGCCTTGGCGGCGACGCGCTGCTGGCCGGTCATGAGCTTGTCGAAGTTGGCGCGGACGTCCGCTTCCAGCTTGTCGGCGACCTCTGGATTGTCCTTGAGGTACTGCTTGGCGGCGTCGCGCCCCTGACCGATGCGGGTCTCGCCCATGGAGTACCACGAGCCGCTCTTCTGCACGAAGCCCAGCTTCACGCCGAGATCGACCAGCTCGCCCAGCAGGGAGATCCCCTCGCCGTACATGATGTCGAACTCCGCCTCGCGGAACGGGGGCGCCATCTTGTTCTTGACGACCTTGGCGCGGGTGCGGTTGCCGATCATCTCGCTGCCGTTTTTCAGCGTTTCGATGCGGCGCACGTCGATGCGCACGGAGGCGTAGAACTTGAGCGCGCGGCCGCCGGTGGTGACCTCCGGGTTGCCGTACATCACGCCGACCTTCTCGCGCAGCTGGTTGATGAAGACGACGATGGTGTTGGTCTTGTTGATCGCGCCGGTCAGCTTGCGCAGCGCCTGCGACATGAGGCGGGCGTGCAGGCCGACGAAGCTGTCGCCCATCTCGCCCTCGATCTCCGCGCGCGGCACCAGCGCCGCCACGGAGTCCACCACGATGACGTCGATCGCGCCGGAGCGCACCAGCGCCTCGCAGATCTCCAGCGCCTGCTCGCCGGTGTCCGGCTGGGAGATCAGCATATCCTCCACGCGGACGCCCAGAGCGCGGGCATAGGTCACGTCAAGCGCGTGCTCCGCGTCGATGAACGCGACTTCGCCGCCCGCCCTCTGCGCCTGCGCCAGCACGTGCAGCGCCAGCGTGGTCTTGCCGGAGGATTCGGGGCCGTAGATCTCCACGATGCGCCCGCGGGGCAGGCCGCCCACGCCCAGCGCGAGGTCCAGCGCCAGCGAGCCGGTGGAGATCGCCTCCACGCTCACCGCCGCCGCGCCGTCGCCGTAGCGCATGATCGAGCCCTTGCCGTAGGCGCGCTCGATCTGCTGCATCGCGGTCTCTATCGCGCGCTTCTTATCCTCAGCCGCGGCGCCCGCCGCCTTGCTCATCGTTCTCTCTGCCATGTTGTAGCCTCCATTTATTTAATCTTTCTTTAATCACACCGTGTCCCAGCGCGTTCCGCAGACCACGCGGGGGATATCGCCCAGATCCTTGACGATCTGCACGTCGCCGAAGCCGCCCGCGCGCATCATGCGCAGCACGGCGTCCGCCTGACCGATCCCCACCTCGAAGAGCAGCTTGCCGGCGGGGCGCAGCGCGTCGCGCCAGCGCTCGCAGATCGCGCGGTAGAAGTCCAGCCCGTCCGCGCCGCCGTCGAGCGCGAGGCGCGGCTCGTGGTTGCGCACCGACGTGTCCAGCGTCTCGATGTCCGCCGTGGGGATGTAGGGCGGGTTGCTGACGATGACGTCAAACTCCCCGATCTGGCGCGGCGGCTTTTCCAGCGCGTTGACGCGCATGACGCTCACGCGCCCGCTCATCTCGTTGCGGCGGATGTTCTGGCGGCAGACCTTGATCGCCTCCTCGTCCAGCTCGCCGAGCAGCACGCGCGCGTCCGGCACGTGCTTCGCCAGCGCCAGACCGATGCAGCCGCTGCCCGCGCAGAGGTCGAGCACGCGCGGCTCATGGTACGCCTGCGCCATCTCGATGGCGCGCGCCGCCAGCACCTCGGTGTCCGGGCGCGGGATCAGCACCGCGCGGGAGATGTCGAGCGGGACGCCGTAGAACTCCCACTCGCCGATCAGGTACGCCACCGGCTCGCCGGAGAGGTAGCGCTCCGCCAGAGCGTTTGCCTCGCGCTCGGTCTCGGGCGGGGCGTACAGCCGGCTGTCGCGCACGAACTCCTCATAGGTCTTGCCCGCGGCGGAGCAGATCAGCTCGCGCGCCGCGCGGGTCGGGTCGAACGCGCCCGCCGCGCGGAAGCGCCGGCGCAGGTCGAGATACAGATTGTTGTATGTGATCGCCATGTTTTACCAAGCGTCCTTGCCTTTTTCCTCAGGGATGACCAGCTCGATCGCCTTGATGGCGACCTCAAGCATGGAGTCGTCCGGTTCGTTGGTCGTGAAGTTCTGGAGCCACAGGCCCGGGCGCGAGAGAAAGCGCGTCACCGGGTTGTCGTGTCCGCCGACGTAGCGGTTGAATTCGTACGCCACGCCGATGATCGGCACGAGCAGCAGCAGGTGCATCGCAAAGCGCACCCAGAGGTTGCGCCACTCGATGAAGCTGAACACCGCGCTGGAGATCAGGATCGAGATGACGACCACGACGAACAGAAAGCTCGTGCCGCAGCGGGGGTGGAAGCGCTTCTGGGCGCGGCAGTTCTCCACCGTCAGCGGCAGGCCCGCCTCATAGCAGAAGATGGTCTTGTGCTCCGCGCCGTGGTACTGGAACACGCGCTGGATGTCCTTCTGCTTCGACACCAGCAGCATATACGCGAAGAAGATCGCCAGCTTGAGGATGGATTCCACGACATTGTGCAGCGCAGCGCTCTTGATGTAGGGGTCGATGAAGCCGGCGAGAAAGGTCGGCAGCAGGAAAAACAGCAGGATCGTCATGCCAAGGGACAGGACGACCGCAAGCGTTGTGACCAGCTTCTGCGCGGTCTCGCCGCTGAAGTGATCTTCGATCCAGAGGTCGAATTTGGTGGGCTGCGCCATGTCGTCGTCCGGAAAATAGTCCGCCGAAAACATCAGCGCCTTGACGCCGCGCACCATCGAGTCGATGAAGGTCACGGCGCCGCGGATGAGCGGCAGCCCGAGGATGGGATACTTGTCGCGCGTGAGGGTGATCTCCTCCTCCTTGACGACCAGCCCCTCCGGCGAGCGGACGACGATCGCCTGCCTGCCCGGGCCTCGCATCAGGATGCCCTCGATCAGCGCCTGTCCGCCGATACTCGTACGGAACTTGGGCGCACAGCTTTGTTCTTCTGCCATATTGGTTCTCCTTACCGTGCCGATTGTAGCACACTTGTTTGATAATTGCAACACTTGTTCGATCACTTTTCGTCCTTTTCGCTCTCGACCGCCGCGGTCATCGGCACGGCGATCCGCACGACGGCGCCGCTGCGTCCGTCGCCGGCGTTGGACACGTCGAATTCGCCGCCGTGGAGGCGCACGATCTCGTCGCACACGGCGAGCCCGATCCCGCTGCCGCGCGCCTTGGACGAGCCCTTGTAGAACTTCTGCTTGACGAAGGGCAGCTCGTCCTCGGGGATGCCGGGGCCGTAGTCGCGCACGCGGATGACGATGCTCTCATCCTCCGTGCGCACGGAAACGTCGATGCGTTTGCCCGCGCCGCCGTGCTTGCGCGCATTGTCGAGGACGTTGGAAAACACCTGCTTCATGCGCTCGCCGTCGGCGGCGATGGTCGGCACGTCCTCCTCGCCGGGGTCGTAGCTGACCTCGATGCCCTCCTGGCGGAACAGCTCGCGGTAGGTATAGATGGCGTCCTCCAGCTCGGAGACAAGGTCCACCGTGCCGATGTGGAGCGTAAAGCGGCCGTCCTGTATCTTGGTGAAATCCAGCAGCTCCTCGACCATGGAGGTCAGGCGGCGGGACTCCTTGCTGATGATGCCGAGGCCGCGGCGCGTCTGCTCGGGGTTGCCGACGGGGTCGACCTCCAGCGTTTCCGCCCAGCCGTTGATGGCGGTGAGCGGCGTGCGCAGCTCGTGGGACACGGAGGAGACGAACTCCTGCTGGATCCGCTCCGCCTGCGATATCTTCAGCGACATATCGTTGATGTTGTCCACCAGCTCGCCCAGCTCGTCGTGATAGTGGTTGTCCACGCGGATGCCGTAGCTTCCGCCGGAGATGCGCCGCGCCGCGTCGGACACGACGGCCACCGGCTCGACCACGCTGTTGATGAACAGGACGTTGGAGATCAGCACCAGCGCGATCACCGCCAGCGCGGAGCCGGAGGCGATGAGGAAGTTGATGAAGATCTGATGCTCCACGGCGCGCAGGCTCGTCACATAGCGCAGCACGCCCATGACCCGCTCGTTGAACAGCAGCGGGCAGGAGACCGCGAGGATGTTTTCCCCGGTCTGCGGGTCCTCCCCGCGGAAGAAGCCCATCTCCCCGCCGACGGCGCGCTCGACGTCGTTGGTGCCGGGCAGCGTGCCGGCGGTCAGCCCGTAGGACGACGCCTGCACGCGGCCGTTTGTGTTGATGAATTGCAGCTCCAGCACGTCCTTCTCCTCGAAGGTCTCCACGGCGTAGGACGCGAGGCGATAGTACTCGCTGTAGCTGCGCACGCCGTAGCCGGTGAAGGCGTCCGCCGCGATGCGGGCGCGCGCCTCCAGCCCGGAGAGCATTCCGTCATAATAATACTGCGCGGACGCGACGGTGAACACCGCCACCGCCGCCATCACCAGCATCGCCACCGGCAGCGCGGCGCTGATGAGCCAGCGCTGGCGCAGGCCGCGGATGCGCAGCGTATTTCGTATGCCTCCGGCCACAGCGTGCATACCGTCCTCCTAAACGCGTCGTTTTTCCCCCGCGGGGATCAGTCGATGTTCCATTTGTAGCCGTAGCCCCAAACGGTGAGAATGTATTTCGGCTCCTGCGCGTCGTCCTCCAGCTTGATGCGCAGGCGGCGCACATTGACGTCCACGATCTTCGGCTCGCCGAAATAGCCGTGCCCCCAGACCGTGTCCAGGATCTCCTCGCGGGAGAGCGCCTTGCCCTTGTTCTCCATGAAGAGCTTGACGATGGCGTATTCCACCTGCGTCAGCTTGACGCGCACGCCGTTCTTTTCCAGCGTGCGGTTGGTCTGATTGAGGCGGAACGGCGCCTGCACCAGCTCCTCCTGCTTCACCTCCGGCGCGGCGGGCACGTCGCCCGCGCGGCGCAGCAGCGCGTCCACGCGCGCGGTCAGCTCCGCGGGGGAGAAGGGTTTTGTGATGTAATCGTCCGCGCCGGACATCAGGCCGGTGACCTTGTCCATCTCCTGTGAGCGCGCGGAGAGCATGATGATGCCGATGCGCGGGTCGGAGAGGCGGATGCGCCGGCAGACCTCGATGCCGTCGATGCCCGGCAGCATGATGTCCAGCAGCACGGCGCGGGTGTCGGGATTGGCGGCGAGCTTTTCCAGCGCTTCCTCGCCGGTCTCCGCCTCGACCACCTCATAGCCCGCGCGCTCCAGATTGATGACAATAAAGCCGCGGATGCTGGACTCGTCCTCCAGCACCAAAACCTTTTTCATAGCCGGTCCTCCCCGCTTTCCGTCAGTTTTCGCCCGTCGTCCATTCCACTGTGTTCAGCCCGAATGCGTCGCGCAGGGTCTGCTCGTCGATCATACCCATGCCGTCTCCGATCAGCTCCGCCGCATAGGTGACCTCCGCCTGCCGCGCAAGCAGGATGCGCCCGCTGCGCATGGCAAGCTGCGCGCGGTTGTCGGCGGTGAAGGCGTAGATCGTCAGAAACGGCTCCGTCTCCTCCCCGTTGACGCGGGAGAAGGTCACGGACGTCCCCTCCGCGCCGCTGGAGCGCGTGAGGCTCACGCGCTCGTCCCAGTCCTCGGGCAGGATCAGGTTCCAGCCGCTCTGCGCGTCCTGATAGATCTCCCGCACCGCGGTGCTTTTGCCCGCCGCGTCGTACTGCCGCCAGCAGACGCGGTAGTACACGCCCGCCTTGGGGTCGAGCTGGGCAAAGGGCGCGGGCTCCGGCACCTCGGTCACGCCGTCGCCGTTCATGTCGCTGGGATAGAGGTCCAGGAAGTGATAGACCTTGCCTGCGTCCGCCGCGCTCTTCACGCTGCGCAGCGTGCCGTCGCTCATCGTCAGGATATCCGTCGCCGCCGCGCCGTCCTGCGTCACGAAGGTCACGAACAGCGCGCTCTCCCCGTCCGACAGCGTCCCGCTGGTCAGGCGGCTCAGCTCCGCCACCGTGCTGGTCAGGTGGATGGACGAGCGCAGGGTCAGCTCCGCGCCGTCCCAGAAATAGTCGTCCGCCACGGCGTAGTTCTCCTCGTCGCTGCGCAGAACGATCAGGTCCTGCTGCCCGTCGCCGTCCATGTCGCGGGCGGCATAGCGCGAGTAGCCCGTGAGCAGGAGGCGCTGCGGCTCGCTCGTGTGCACCGTCCAGACCGAGAGGTTCTGCACGTCCAGCTCGCCGCGGATCCCCGCGAGGATCTCCCGCCATCCGTCGCCGTCGAGGTCGACGTAGTTGACGCTGTAGATCGAGTTCGACGTGCCCTCGATCACGCAGTACTGCTCGTAGCTGTCCGCTGCGGCGCGGAACACATAGATCTTGAGCGGGCGCTCGTCTCCGGCGCGGCGGAAAAACGCCAGTGCCTCTTCCTCGCCGTCGCCGTCGAGATCGACCATCTGCACGCTTTGCAGGTTGCTGCCCGAGGTCGGCGCGGCGGATTCCGCGCCCTGGGCGATCAGCTCGTCGATCTTCTCCTCCAGCGATTCGTACTCCTTCGGAAGCTTCGGCAGGCGATAGAGCGTCTCGCTCATCGGGGAGACGCCGCAGCCGGAGAGCGTCGTCAGCGCGGCAAACAGCGCGACAAACAGCGTTATTCGGAACGCTTTGGCCATGGTCTCTCCCCTTTCGCATAGTGATACAGATATCAGTATAACACAAGTTTCGGCAAATGCAAAGAAAAATAGTCTTGCATTTACCGGTCATTTCCCGTATAATGTCATTCGGTTCCGCCGGTGTGATGGAATTGGTAGACGTAGTGGACTCAAAATCCACCGCTGGCGACAGCGTACCGGTTCGAGTCCGGTCACCGGCACCAGAATGATCGACAGGTTTCGGCCTGTCGATTTTTCTAACAACGGCGCCTGTTCCGCAAGACGGGCGCAAACCTGAGAAAGGGACGAGACACCATGAACGAGGAGCTCACCCGCTTCGATATGAAGCGTCCGCCGATCCCGACCCGGTGGTATTTGCAGCCGCTGGAGTGGATCCTCAGCTTTCCCGCCGTGATCCGCCACCGCAACATTCTCCGCAGGAGCCGCACGGAGGGCCTCAAGCCGCCGTACCTGCTCCTGTGCAACCACAACGCCTTTATGGATTTCAAGGTCGCCACCAAGGCGGTCTTCCCGCACCGGGCGAACTACGTCGTGGCGATCGACGGCTTCATCGGGCGGGAACAGCTTCTGCGCGACATCGGCTGCATCTGCAAGCGCAAGTTCACCAACGACGTCACTCTGGTCCGCCAGCTCAAGCGCGTCGTCAAGAACGGGAACATCGCCGTCATCTACCCCGAGGCGCGCTACTCGCTCTGCGGGACGACGGCAGTGCTGCCCGCGTCCCTCGGCAAGCTGTGCAAGCTGCTCGACGTTCCGGTCGTGACGCTGATCTGCCACGGGCACCATGTCAACTCGCCGTTCTGGAACCTGCACGAGCGCGGCGTCGCGCCCACGGAGGCGGAGTTCAGCGTGCTGTTTACCCGGGAGGAGCTTGCCGCGGCAAGCGCGCAGGAGGTCAACGAGAAGATCGTCGCCGCGTTCCGGTACGACGATTTTGCGTGGCAGAAGGAACGCGGCGTCCGCACCCCCTATCCCCGGCGCGCGGAGGGCCTGCACAAGGTGCTGTACCAGTGCGCGTCCTGCGGCACGGAATACCGAATGACCTCCTCCGGCGCGCAGCTCCGCTGCGAAGCCTGCGGCAAGAGCTGGACGATGTCGGAGCTGGGCGAGCTGTCCGCCGACCGGGGCGAGACCGAGTTCTCCCACATCCCGGACTGGTACGAGTGGGAGCGCGCGAACGTCCGGCGCGAGGTCGAGGCGGGAACGTACAGCACGGGCGAACTGCCGGTGCGCGTGGATTCCCTGCCCAACGCGAAGCGCTTTATCCCCCTCGGCGAAGGCACGATGGTCCACGACGGGAACGGCTTCGTCGTTCGCGGGACCGGCGCCGACGGCGAGCCGTTCGAGATGGTCAAGCCGGTGCCGAGCCTGTACTCCTGCCACATCGAATACGAATACCTCGGCAAGTTCGGCGACTGCGTGGACCTCAACACGCTGGAGGACACCTGGTACATCTACCCCCACGACTGCGACTTCGCCGTGACCAAGATGGCGCTGGCGACGGAGGAGCTTTATTTCGCCTATCGCCGCTCCATCGGCCGCCCCTGCGAAGACGGCCTTGCCTGACCGGATTGGCCGACCCGACAGCAAAACGCCCGAACGCGACCGCGTTCGGGCGTTTTTTTCTCCGCCAATTTATCCGGACGACTTGCAATATGGGCAACCATCTAATATAATGTATAGGTTAAAGATGGACGCTTTGTTCCCGCGGGAACGGGGCAGCCGAAACGATCGCCGCCGCAGCGCCGAATGAAAGGAGGATCGACGATGCATTCCATCCGCTTCAAAATCACAGCCATCACGATCGCCGCGATCCTCACGACCATTTTCGCCGTGTTCGCCGCCAGCTACTCCACCGTGCAGACGGAGAACGACCGCAGGTCCGCGGAGATCATGAACCTGATCAACCACGACGCGCAAAAGTCCCTCGAACGCTACTTCAAAAGCATCGAGCAGTCCGTCGAGATGGCGGCGGACCTCGCGCTGGATTCTCTGGACAGCGCCGTTCTCGCGAAGGACGGCGCGCGCGACGCCTACCTGCCGTCGTACTGCGAGGGCGTCCGGGCGGCGTTTGGCAGCGTCGCCAGCCACACCTACGGCGTCGTGACCTATTACTTCTGCATCAATCCCGAGATCTCCGACACGGAACACGGATTTTTCTACTCCAAGGTCGGAACCTCCGACTTCGTCCGGCAGGAGCCGATCGACGCGCGCACGCTCGACCCCGCGGACGTCGAGCACAACACCTGGTACTACACGCCGATCGAGCGCGGACGCCCCTCGTGGGTGGGGCCCTACACGACGCATTTCCTCGACGACATATGGATCTGCTCGTATCTGATCCCGATCCGCAGCGAGGGCGAGCTGATCGGCGTGCTGGGCATGGACATCCCCGTGGACACGCTCGCCGAGCAGATCAGTCCCATCCGCGTCTACGAGACCGGCTTTGCCTGCCTGTTCGACGCGGAGGGCCGCGCCATCTACCATCCTTTTTTGGAGACCGGCGAACGGGCGGACGATCTGGATCACTCGATCTCCGGCGATCTGCTCCAAAAGGACGACAGCGGCAGCGAGCTGATCCGCTACACGGTGAACGGTGAGAAGCGGCAGATGGCCTTCTCCACGGCGTCCAACGGCATGAAGGTCGTCGTCACCGCCCCGACCCGCGAGGTCAACGCCTCGTGGACGCGGCTCGAGAGCTTCATCCTGATGATCTCGGCGGCGGTCATCGCGGGCTTTGCCGTCCTCGTCATGCTGGTCATGGGGCTCATCACCCAGCCCCTGCAGGTCCTGACCTCCGCCTCCCGCAGGCTTGCCGCCGCCGATTACGACGTCGAGTTGGACTACGAAAGCCGCGACGAGGTGGGCGAGCTGACCGCGGCGTTCAAGCAGATGC
>Ga0129307_1003094_pt1 | contig 11146 bp, 8 predicted proteins | sample P1105metagenome_FD_94437 | JGI IMG/M metagenome (GOLD analysis project Ga0129307, IMG submission 94437) | Capybara group fecal microbial communities from Wisconsin, USA - P1105 metagenome | ecosystem: Host-associated > Mammals > Digestive system > Large intestine > Fecal | place: USA: Wisconsin... | reverse complement strand
ATTTGATTTTAAGTTTGATTTTATGAAATTTTTAGGAAATAGTTTGCATATAGCAAACTCTGGAAAACTAATAGCACGATCTGATAAAACACCTTCACCTGGTGCATTTGTTTTTGACAGTAAGAAAAACAAAATAGGTAAGGTCGGCTATGTATTCGGGCCAACAAAAAAGCCCTATATTTCTATTCGCCTATTTAAATCAGCAAATAGAAATGAAATTGCAAAGAACTGTGGTGAAAAACTGTTTGTATCGAAACCAAAATCCAAAAAGTCTAGAAAAAGGAGGATGAGAACACGACACAAAAAGTAGAAGAAATGCCAAGAAGAGGACGTAGAAGAACAAGAACAACAGAAACACAAGAAGATGATTATGCACAAGATAAACAAACTGTCTGTCCTGAATGTGGTTCTACTGAATTGATTGGTGACTATGAAAGAGCAGAAGTAGTATGTGCTCGCTGTGGATTAGTCATTGATGAAAATCTTGTTGATATGGGTCCTGAATGGAGAGCATTTGACCATGAACAAAGAGATAAGCGTACAAGAGTGGGAGCTCCAATCACTTACACCATTCACGATAAAGGTTTAAGTACAATGATTGATTGGAGAAACAAAGATATTTACGGTCGTGATATTCCTGCAAGAAACAGAGCTCAATGGTACAGATTAAGAAAATGGCAAAGAAAAATCAGAATTTCAGGTGCAACCGAAAGAAATCTTGCATTTGCATTAAGTGAACTTGATCGTGATTCTTCAAGATTAGGTCTTCCAAGATCTGTAAGGGAGGCTGCATCTGTTGTATATAGGAGTGCAGTAGACAATAAATTAATCAGAGGAAGAAGTATTGAAGGAGTGGTGGCCGCTTCTTTATATGCTGCATGTAGACGTTGTAATGTTCCACGTACTTTAGATGAAATTGCTGAGGTGTCTAGAGTTACCAAAAAAGAAGTTGGTAGAACATACAGATTCCTGACACGTGAATTGAATATAAAATTACCGCCTACTTCTCCTGTGGATTATGTTCCTAGATTTGCATCTGAATTAGGTTTATCCGGTGAAGCGCAATCCAAGGCCATTGAAATAATTGAAAAAGCAATGGATAAGGGATTGACTTCTGGAAGAGGTCCTACCGGTGTAGCTGCAGCTGCACTATACATTGCATCAGTTCTGCTCGGTGAGAGAAAAACCCAAAGGGATGTGGCGGATATTGCAGGCGTGACTGAAGTTACTATCCGTAACAGATACAAGGAATTAACAGAACAGTTAGAAATGGGTGTGACTTTATAGTTGCATCATTTTGATTAATTAAGGCAATGCCTGATTAATCATTCTTTTTTTTATTTTTTTAATATTCATTTTTTTTTCTAAAATTTGCTAAAAGATTTTTTTTAATTAAATCGGTATTTTAGAATTATTATTTTACTTAATATTTAAATAATATAAATGTATAATATAATAAATAACTCTTTAATTGAGTGATAATAAATTAAATTAAAAAGGTGATAAAAAATGGGTGTAGGAGATATTATAGGAGATGCTTTAGCATATCCATTTAGTAATATTAAAGCATTAGTTTTATATGCAGTTTTAAGTATAATCGCAGGATTAATCGGAGGTGCAACTCTAGTCTCAACTGCAGTTTCAGTCTCTTCAAAAGGTTTAGCTGGATTTACTTTCAGTGCATTGGCTATTATTGGACTTATTGTTTTTATTCTTGTATTGTTCTTGATTGAAGGATACGGTTTAGACATTGTAAAATTCGGTATTGAAAGAAGATCTGATAGTCCTGGAATAGACCTCGGAAGACAAATCGGAAATGCTATTAAATTAATTATTGTTAGCATTGTATATTACATTATTCCAGCAATTATTATTTTAATTTTAGGTCTTTTCCTTAAAAATTGGATACTTCTCATAATCAGTATAATCTTAGTCATCATATTTGCTTTGGCTAACTTTATGGCTAAATGTAGATTAGCAAAAACTGATAGTTTAGGTGAAGCTTTAGCTATTGGAGAAGCTATTGGAGACATTTCCAGAGTAGGATTAGGTAAAATAATTGCAACAGTTATTGTTATTGTTCTCGTATTACTAATCGCTGCATTTATTATTGGATTAATCAGTAAATTAAATAATACTATTGGCAGTGTCTTATTAGGTATTTTTGCAGTTTACTTTGTATTCTTCTACAATAGAGCTATTGGTTTATTATACTCTGAAGCATAATCAAACCAATCTTTTTTTTCTTTTTTTTTAAAATCAGTTTGTTAAATGTACTGTTTTTTGAGCAAAATTTTGTTGAAATTATTTCTTTTGTTATAAATTAATTAATTTGTAAAAAAAAAGAATTATGAGGTTATGGAATAACCCCAATCTTAAATTTTTCAATGGATTTTCTTACAATGGTCTTATAAAACGTTAATTAATCTTGGTAAGGTCCATCGTAACTGTTTTCGTATTTTTGAATAACGATTTGTTCAAGTAGCTGTTCCGGAGCTTGAATGGATACTAGATAATCCCCATCAGCATAAGTGAATGTGCCTTTTGATGAGTCATAGAATCCATCAACACCATTCACGGTCTTTTCTACTTCACCAGGATTCGGATTCAGTGTTCCAAGATGGGTGTTTACATTGATGTTAATAATAATGTCTTCATCAATATTGTCTGAACAGCTATAAATTTGATATCCAAAACCGTCATCATCGAGATTAGTGTCTGATTCTTTAAGTTTATAGTTGTCTGGAATATTGAATTTCTTTCCTGCAAAGTCTACTTCTTGACTAGCGCATATGACGCCTACGCTAGTAATCAGGACTAGAATCAAGAAAAGTATTCCAAAAGTCTTTTTACTATTCATAAGATCACCTATATGCTATAATAAATTATTTGTCAAATTTAATTAATAAATATTAACTTTTGTAGGAAAACTAGTTTTTTTTTTTAAATGGTTCATTATTAAGGCATTTTTTTTAGGGCAATAAGAATTAGTTTGAATATTTTTCAATTCTATAAATTAGCTCACGCACGATTCCGTCATTGTTTGTTTTTTTAACTTTAGCAAGACTTTTTTGATATTTTGGAAGGCTTTTTAGGAAATTGGCCACTCTTTTGGCATTCATGACTTCGTGGTATTCCCCATAACCTAACTTTTGAACATAAAAACCATTCAAGGTTTGTTCAAAGTTGCCTGCGGCAGGGATGGAATAAATTGGCTTTTTGAGATGGATCGCTTCAGATATGAATGTGAATCCTCCATTACAGATTACGGCTTTGGCGGAAGCCAAATCATCATAAAATTCATCTTCATTAAAGTGTTTATAGGTTAGGTTGCCGTCAGCTTCATCTTTATTGAATCCATAAACAATGAATTGTTCATCTTTAAGCGCTTTAAGTTTTCGAACAAGCTTTTCACTTTCACGGCTTGTTTGATACACGACGGTGTGGTTTCCTTTTTCAGGTTTTAATTTTAGGATTTCTTCACGAATGATTGGAGGATAGATCACGGCATTTTTCCTTGCTTTAATTTTTGGGTAAAAAAAGCTGGTCAAAATATGTATTTTAGGTTTAACCACATATGTTTTAATGACTCCTTTAGCTTTAAGCATTTCCCCGATATGATCTTTGGGATAGTCGATTTTGGTTTGTGTAATCATATGGATATTGTCTAAGCTAATGAGAGGGATATTTCTAAGTTTTGACAACATTGTAGCGTAGAGTTCAAAATCTGTAACGATGACGTCTGGCCTTAACTGCCTTGCTATTTTATATAGATTTTCATATCCTACTTTAATATTGGTCGGATTCCTTTTTATGGCATGGGATAATGTTTTTAGGTTGTTTACTTTATTGTTTATGTAGACAGTATTGAATCCACCTATTTCATAAACATTATCAAATTTTGAATTTAAATATTTATAAGCCCTATCGCTTGAAAATATGTGAACATCATATTTTTCCTTTATCCTATCCACTATAACTCCAGTTCTTATTGCATGCCCCATGCCTTCGCCACAAACACAATAAAAGATGACTTTTTTGTCTCTTTGGCGATGTTTTGATTTTACATTTGACTGTATGGTTCTTATGCTATCTCTTGATTTGTCATAGCTTTGCTTAAGTTCGTTGATTTGCTCGGTTCTTCTTTCCAAGTTCTTAAATCTGGTCGTGGTTATTTTTTCTTTTCCATGATCAAAACCGTAGTCAAGTTCACTGGCATCAGTTCTTTTTCCTAAAAAGTCATTTACAGTACTTTTCCCATATTGTCGGATTAATGTTTCAATTCCTTCTTCCTCAAGACGTCTGGTTGAAACACCAATTTTAGCATTTCTAAGCACTCTAAATGGTTCTTTTTCAGCTAACCTTTCAATATAATCAGTATCTTCACCAAATGTCAATGATTCATCAAAGCCACCGCATTCATCATGAAGTTCCTTTCTGGCTATTATTCCATAACAACCTGCACCATGGGGTTTAATCTTTTCGACACCAATCATGAAGTAATTTGCAAAATCATGGAATAGTTTGTCTTCTACTTTATTTGACATAGCTTCCATTTGGGTTATTGCAATCCCAAGCCTTTCCATTCTGAATTCATATATGACATTTCTCAGGTAATCGTCAGTAAGTCTTAAATCAGAATCCAAAAATAGCAGATAGTCTCCTTTAGCTATTCGAGCACCATTATTCCTACCTTTAGCTGGAAGGCCTCCCTCAACAACTATGCATCCGTACTCTTTAGCAATTTCTCTTGTTTTATCTTCAGAGTTAGCATCAGCTACAATTACCTCATAATCTGTGAAATCCTGATTTTTAATGCTTTCCAATAAGATTGGGAGGTATTCCTCTTCATTGTAAGTGGGAATGATAATGCTGAAAATCATAGTTAAAAATTTATTTTTTAAATTTATAAATTTTTGTAAAAAATGCATGAATCTAAATTTAGGTGGTTTTTTTCAGGTCTCTAGAAAATAATTCTTTTCTAGGAGATGTGTTTTTTGCCGATTTTTTGGAGTATTAAAAAATTTCTCTATTTGATGCATTCTGTTGAATCGTTTACTTATTTTTGATAAATATCAGTCATGATTTTTTAGTTCTATTGAAAATCGTTATTAGCATATTCATTTTCTGATTTCAACAGTTTTTTGATGTTTACTGTATGAGAATTTCAATCGAGTAAGTCAAGATTTTTATCAGGTTTTCGATTTGTTGGATTGGGCGATTTTATTTTTTTAATTAAATTAGTATTATTCTTTAAATAGGTTAAATAGACTAATTTTACTTTAATTTTAAAAAAGTTTAATTTAGAGGTACTTACAGTTGAAATGCACCTCTCATCTTGAATTCCAAAATTAATTTTTCACGCTTTCTTTTCTAGACAGCATCATCATTGCAATTATGGTGGTGATGAAACCGCAAAGCATTAGTGGGGTTGGCACTTCTGAGTAGAGTAATAATCCGAATATCAATGCTGCAAATGGTTCTGAGCCTGAAAGAAAAATGGACGACACTCCGGAGTCCATGTAGTTTAGACTCAATGTTGAGAATATATATGGCAGGGCAAATGAGAAAGTGGAGTGCAATATTAAAAATATTGCTGTTGATATGGGGTTAATGGAGATGAAACTTGTAATCTGGCTGAAATCTGTGAAAGGTATGAGTGCAATTGAAATGAAGATGATGGAATAGATTAAAATGGTGTAGGTATGTTTGCCGTTTTCGATTGATTTTTTTGAAGCCATTATATAAATTGCCCAGAATAATCCTGCACCGATAGCTAAAGCTATTCCAAATAATGGAATGTTTGTCAAACTGTCTTCTAAAACTCCTGTCATAAGCAGACATCCAAAAATGGCCAAAAGCATGCAAACTAACTTTTTTGATGTGATTTTTTCTCTAAATAGGAGATATGCAAATATCAATACAAAAATTGGAGCTATTGAAAGAAGCACTGCAGCTAAAGACAAGGGTATGGTATTTATGGCCTCGTTATAACATAAATTAAGCCCTACAATAGATATGGCACATGCTAGAAGTAGGGGGATGTCAGATAAGTCTATCTTGAGTAATCTTTTGTCTGTTAGCAGTATTGCCATTAATATTGGAATTATGGCTATTGAAAACCTTAAAAACAGAAGTGTCGTCGAGTCAATTCCGTTTTGTGTTAATGTTCGCACGAATATTCCGGTTGATCCGAACATGAATCCTGCAAGAATTGGTAAAATGATATATATTCTTTTCATGAGCATCAATTATAAATATGAATAAATGTTCCAGGAAACGGTGTAATATTCGCATGAATCATTCAGGGGAACCTTTAGGTCATTTAAAAGTTGCATTTCATTGTAAGATGGGTCTATCAGGTATGTTATTTTGTTTAAGTCGGTATGGTTTTCAACACTGATGACCTTATCGCTGATGTTTCCCAAATCGATTTCATCTTCTGTGGCATTTATGACATCCACGGTATAACAATCAGGTTCTGCTCCTGCAAATGCAATTGTAAAGCGTAAGAATATTATTCCAATTACAACAATGTAGACTAAGACATGATTAAAGATACGCCTTTTTTCACTTAAACCCTTATTTTTATATGGGGGCTGGTATTTTTCATTTTCTTTAAGTAAATTTTCATCTTTCAATATTTTTCCGGCAATCCTGTTAAGATAATACCCGTTTCTGTAAACTAGATAAATTCCCATTATTCCAACGATTGCAGGTGTTCCAAATAATCCTCCGTCAATAATTCCAATGATTAAGCAACTTGAAAAGAATGCCAGCAACAGATTTGAAAACCATGGACGTTTTTGGCTAGCCAGAACAATGGTAATGAACAATATTGGAAGCAGTATTATTATTAGAAAACTAAAACTTGGAAGGTATTGGTATAGGCTGACTCCTGTATTGATGTCACTTTGAATGAATGGTCCGATAATTTGAGTTAGAACCTCTCCCAAAATGGCTTTTATCAGATGGGTATGTAAAATGCTTGTAGTTGTCATTGTGCTAGTCATGGATGCGAAAATAGTGTTGAGTTTTATTCCCATCTGCAATCTGAATATCACTTCTAAAAGAATTCCAAAAACTAAAGTGATGGAGCCAATCACAATCGAGATTTTTAAATATTTGGTGACATCGATATCCTTCTTGATTACCTGTGATAATATTAAGAATAAACCTAAAAGACCAAAAAACATGATGTCTTTGCCTTTTGATGATCCCATTAGGAATATGTATGTGATTGGTCTGATAATTGGATTAAAAATGTTTGTTACAAATATTAGTCCTGAAAATAATATTAAAATCAATCCAACTATGATAGTTTTATTTAGTTTCATGAACAATAATTTAATATTAATACTTTAAATAAATGATGTTTATGTTTCCAATTGAGTATATTATAGGTTTAATTTTAATTGGCATTTGTGCGGGTTTCGCATCAGGACTTTTGGGTGTTGGTGGCGGATTTTTAATTGTCCCACTTCAATACTTTTTGCTGAAGTACATTGGGGTTGTGCCTGATTTGGCAATCTTGATATCTTTGGGAACTAGCTTGGCCATTATTATTCCAACTTCAATAAGCGGGGCTTACAGACACACCAGAACATTGGATGGAATTATAAGGCCGGGAATTCAGTTGGGTATTTTTGGAATAGTTGGAGGTGTTATCGGCGGTTTTGTAGCATCTGCATTGCCATCAAGGATTTTAGAAATAATTTTTGGATGTCTGCTGCTTTTCATAACTGTTAACAATATAGTAAACATTAATAAAGAACGTGAAGACGCTAGAATTTCATTCAATTACGCCACAATTTCTGCAACTGGGCTGGCAGTTGGATTTTCATCAGGGCTTCTGGGTGTTGGGGGAGGCATATTTTTAATCGCTATTCTAACTGCACTTCTAGGCTTTTCATTGATAGAAGCTATTGGAACATCATCTATTTTTATTTCCCTAACTGCAGTTGGAGGATTTTTATCGTATGTTGTTTCTGGTTGGGGAGTGAATACATTCCCTTATTCGATAGGTTACGTAAGTATTATTAACTTTCTTTTAATTGCTTGTTTTTCAGTGCCTCTCGCATATCTGGGCGCTAAAATGGCACATAAAGTGCCTCAAAAGAAATTAAAAATAGTATTTTCCTGTCTGGTTTTTTATGTAGCTTTAAAAATGTTGGGGATAGTTCCTTAAATATTCTTGTCTATTAAATAGTTAATTGAAGTGTTTTTAAAGCTGAAACTTGGGTCTGTTGTTTTGTAATATGTCCAGCCTTCTCTTATACAGTCAGTTTGGCCTTCGCATACATTTTTGCTGTAATATCCATCTGCAGTTCTTTTGAATTCTTCGAAATCATCCGGAAGAATGTAGGTCATGCTCTCTATTGGAACACATTCCATATCATATTCATACCAGATATGCTTGGCATTGCGGATATCAAATTTTCCAAACACACTGTCAATCATCTGGAAGCAGAACAGATGATTTTCGGTTAGTTTCTGAGGATTTCCATTAATTTCAGGACCACATATCTCACCTTGCCAGCAGACATATTCGCACTCTTCATTGTTTTCAAGATAAAATTTAAGCTTATCTTCTATATCGTATTTTTCAGCCATTTCCCAGTAATAATTTTCCATATTGTCTGAAGAGTCATCATTTCTCTTAAAAAGCCGATAATTCTGCGAGCAAACATAAAATTCAAATGCTGGCTTGCCGAAGCTCTTTTTTATTTTTTCAAGGATGTATGTTGCGGATAGGCCGTCACATTTTTGGGCACGTATGAACGGTGTTTTATCTTTTAGTATGTCAGGTATGTTTTCAATGAATTCTAGGTTTGTTTTTGAAATGTGTGGGAATCTTGTTGGAAAACCTTGATTTGGGTCTTTTTCTTCTCCAAACAAATAGCTCATTGATTTTTTACCCCATCCACTATTCATTAACCAATCTCCAGAATCTCCAATCATCTCTTCTCTGCGCTGATTTTCCAAATCGTATTCATTTGGCAAATCGCTTTGGAGAGTAAAATCCTCTAGATTATAAGAGGTTATTTTGAGCAGTTCTGTTACATCTTCTCCTTCTTTATTTGGTATTTCAACGTCAAAAACATTAAGTGGCAGTGCAATTCCTTGAGAAATAACATTAAGGTCCTTAAAGTGTGTTGTTTTAACCTCATAGTCGTGATGGTATAGAAATTCGGACCATTCTTTTTTTGGAACCTTGGAATCGATTTCAATATAGACACATAAATCTCCTTCGCTAAAAGTTCCACTTTCAGAAATGCATTTCCATCCTAGAACTCCAATAAGTTCAAAGTCATCATTGCCTTCAATTGATTCGATCCAGGAGACTTTTTCAACATGCGCCAATGAGCGTTTTCCATTTACAATCAATGTTATTCCACCATTATTTTATCTAAAAAGAAACTAATTAGAATGCAATGCTTTGGAAGAACCCTTTAAATTGATAATTATTGTTATTCCAATTGGCAACGTTTCCAAGTGAATTTCTTGAACTTGTCGGGTCACCTACAATCCAAGTGTCACCTATTAATACCTGGGTCCAGACATGACCGTATGTTCCACTTGAGAATGTGCATGTTCCATGTGCATATCTTGCTGGAAGGCCTGCAGTTCTATACATGGCAACTAATAAGTGGGACTGGTCAACACAATTACCGCTTTTAACATTCAAAGTGCCGACAGCACCGTGCAGAGTGTTATAATAGAAGTTATAGTTAATTGCATCACGCACATAGTTATAGATTGCAGTTGCCTTAGCCAAATCAGTAGTTAATCCGGAAGTGAGTGATTTCACTAGTGACACGATTGCAGGGTCGTTAACTTGGCAATTTGTTGAAGCCGCTAAATATGGTTTCAAGTCTGTAATTGTGTTCTTTGTGTTTAAAGGAGAATCATAACTTGGTTTTGAATATGTTTTGATAACTACATAGTTAGGCATAGCTGAGTTATCGCCATAAAATGCCACAACACGGGCAATAGCATATACCAGTCCATTATATCCGATGTTTCCTACAGCAGAACTTACTGAATCCGGCATCATTCCTTTTGAATTTGCTGTGCTGACAATGCTTTTTGCAACTGAAAGATAATCATATAAATTGCCTAGATTTGCTGCTGCCTGTGGATTGGCGGGATTGTTTACAGATTTCACGCCAATATCTCCTTTGTTATTATTTTTTAGGTTAATGATTGCTTGTGATGCCATATACAAGTATGATGCAGTATTGTAAGTTACACCGCCAATTGTAACAGTATTTGGCAGCTCCCCATTGCTTTCTATGTATGATTTAACATTTTGTGATGCCTTAATGATTTCTTGCAATGTAACCTTATCTGTAACGGTTATTGTAGATGTTCCAGAAGTGGAACCGTCTGTATATGTGACTTTATATGTTCCTTTTTTAAGTCCAGATATTGGAAGGCTTGCAATTCCGTTGGCGTCTGTCTGTACGGATTTAACGTTATTGTTTAATGTAAATTTAACGGTTGCCCTCACTGGATTGTTCAGTGTGTCAAGTAATGTAACTGAGAATGTAGCAGGGGTATCTGCAGGCAATGTCATATCACTGGCCCTAAACTTAGTGCCGTTAACTAATATGTTGTTTGTTACTTTTTGAGCAGTATAAAGTGAAGTATCAACGATTTGGGTTGTGATTGGATAAGACCCCATTGGTTCTCTAATGACTAATTTTGCAATTCCGTTTGCATCTGTAGTTACATTAGAGGTTTTTCCATTTAATGTAAATATGACTATGATATCCTTAATGCCAACTCCAGTTTGGTTTTTAATTATTGCTTGGAAACTGGAACCAGAATTATATTTCACTACTGTATCTGCTGTAACTATATTTACTTTTTGTTTGGATATGGTAATGCTGTTTGTTAAAGTCTTGTAATCTTTAGAACCTAATTTTGAATAAACGCTTTTAACGGTATATGTTCCAGGATTTAAATCTCCAACTGCCAATTTAGCTATTCCTGCACTATCAGTTTTTGAAGTGGTTGTTTTTCCATTTAATGTAAATGTAATGGTTTTATTAACTAGAGCTTTTCCTGATGTGTCGGTTGCTTTAACTGAAAACATTGATCCGTCATTATACTGCATTTTCAAATTATTTGCAGTTAATTT
>Ga0129307_1003093_pt1 | contig 11147 bp, 12 predicted proteins | sample P1105metagenome_FD_94437 | JGI IMG/M metagenome (GOLD analysis project Ga0129307, IMG submission 94437) | Capybara group fecal microbial communities from Wisconsin, USA - P1105 metagenome | ecosystem: Host-associated > Mammals > Digestive system > Large intestine > Fecal | place: USA: Wisconsin... | reverse complement strand
TTTCCGTCATCTTGCACAGAAATCCCTTGACATACGATAGTATGCCTGCGGAATTTCTATACAATCTGACGAAAAAATCTGTCGGCGCATCTTCAGCACAAGCTTTGTGCGGTGTTGCCTTAACTCAATGGTGTAAGAAAGAAGACTGTTGGATAATGCTTAAAGAGCGTTTCCAGAATGATTCTATATGTCAGAATAATGTCATTTTCAGATTCTACTGTAGATATGTCGTATGCTGCAACAGAATCGGTTAATGCTCAAGTCTTATTGTGAGATGCCAACAATGATAAAATGACAAACACGGGCACCCGAAAGCGCCCGTGAATATGGAAGGGAAATGAGTTTGACACTCAGGAGACAGTTTGTCAATCTGACAGGATCTTACTTCCCCATCAGATATTTATACTATACACCCTCCCCTGCCTCTTCGCAATAAAAACGGAGTGAATGTGCATTATCAGAGAGTAAACGGACAAAAATCCCGGAGAAGCTTTGTGCCTCTCCGGGATATTTTACTTTTTTAAAATCCTTCCTTCCAGCGGAGGATGTTTTCCTTATTGAATCTGAATGTTCCGATGGCGAACGAATCCTGTTCAAGCTGTTCCTGAGTGTACCATGGATAGACATCATTGCCCTCGGACCTTGATATAATATGGAAGCATACCGCAGGGATGAAACTCTGTCCGATAAGGTAGCACTTCTCACCCTTTTCGTTCACTGCCTCGTCTGCGATGAGTACAACGTGGGCATTATTGCAGATAATATCGCCTGTCTGCAACTCTTCGGGAGTTATCCTTTCCGATTCCTTCTGAAGAGAAAGAGTGCCTGCATAGCGCATTACCTCCTTGAGGTAATTCATGTACTGCTGATGACTGTCAGACGGGAGTGCCGCAGGTATCTCACAGGAAAAATCTGCCAGTGCAAACATTCTCTTTCCTTTGCGCCAGTTGTTATATGAACACTCATCTCCGTTCGAGAACATGAACGATATCCTGTCAAGCTGTCCTGTCTCGTAGAAATAATCGCTGTAAAGCCTTATTACGGTATCTGCACACTGCTGATAGCCGTCTTTTCCGAGACTTATGTCAAATACAGCCGCACAGTCGGAATAATCCATAGCTGTGCCGTCGTATACGGGAAGCTTGATATCATCGGGAAGAAGCGGATATCTACGCATATATTCGCCGAAACTGCCCTCACTGACAGGTACACGCTCATATCCCTCAGGAGGAAGTATCCTCGTTTCGAGAGTTGTGCCATCGGGGGCGAGATCATGTATATCATAGAACCTGTCTGCGGATTCAATGGTAAGTTCAGCTTCTTTCCATCTCGGATGTGTACGCACATACACAAAGGCAATAACGGCAGCAATTATCATAACAGCTATGACCTTTATGCTCAGCTTTACACCGCTTTTTATTTCCGAAACAACATTGTTTTTCATATTATCCGCCTTTTCTCTGAAATTATTTGCCTATGATTATATCATCATTTTATCATATTGTCAATTACTGTTTCCGCAAATATTGAATGATGGGATATGCTCTCCGCAATATATAACTTGCATTTATTAAATATATGTTTTATTATAAATATACAATATTCTTACTAATAAAGGAGATAAAATTATGGCATTCAAAGTAATGGGCGTGACCGCAGGAAGAAAAGACAGCAACTGCGAGATTCTGCTGAAAGAAGCACTTCTGGTCTGTCAGGAGCAAGGTGCTGAGATAACAATGATCAACCTCAAGGATTATGAGCTCCTTGACTGTACAGGATGTACTTCATGTACAATGGGTATGTCCATGGGCAAGCACACAGGCTGCTCACTGGATAACAAGGACGACAAGAAAAAGATAATGGAAGTGCTCCTCGAACAGGACGCTGTTATCTTCTCTGCACCTACATATGCACTTATGCCGTCTTCACTTTTCCTCAAGTTCATGCACAGAAACCTCGCATACGAAACTGCATTCCTCACAAAGATAGGCGCTATCACTCCCCGTGACCGTATAGGCGCTCTTATCGCTGTAGGCGGCTCCACACGTTCATGGCAGTCAATGGCTCTGGAATGTATGCAGGCTTCAACATTCTCAAACAGCTTCAAGATAATCGATATGTACATGGCTACTATGGTCCCTGCACCTGCACAGGTACTTCTCCACGAAGAAAAGCTTGCACGTGCAAGAGAAATAGGTGCTAACATCATGAAGTCACTGAACACTCCTGCAAGCGAGAGAAAGTGGCTGGGAGAGCCCGATGCAGGCTGGTGTCCTAACTGCCACAGCAATTGTCTCTGCCTTGGTGAACCTCAGTGGAGAGGCCTCCAGTATCCTATCGAATGTGCCGTATGCGGCGCAGGCGGCGACTTGGTCAAGACAGAGGACGGCAAGTGGAAGTTCGTTATCGCTGCAAATGGCCTGGAGCGTGACCGTACCTCAGAGGAAGGCCGTGGAGTTCACTGCGACGAAATAGCCGATACCCAGGGCGGCTTCTTCATGGACCCACAGAAACGTGCAGAGGTTGCCGAAAAACTTGGCAAATATAAGCAGATAAAATTCAAGGGTATTTAAACTCAAAGGGACGCATTTAACCGTTGTACTCATATAGCAGCTTTATACGTATTTATCGGGGAAAAACCTTTCTGAGGAAAGGTTCTTTCCCCGAACCCCTTTTCCAAAGACTTTTAATAGAATTTTGCCCCATAGAGGGCGCTCCTTTCAAGACTTGATAAACGTTAGTTGTTTTGGAGCGCCCTCTATGGGGCAAAATTAATAGTCTTGGGAAACAGATTTGAGAAGATCCTTCTTCAAAATGTCTACCTCAATAGACACGTGTAAAAACTTCTATATGACAACTTTATTTTTGCCGCTGTTCTTGCCGATATAAAGTTTATTATCGGCGTCCTGCACCCATTTGTCGATGGACTGTCCGCTTTTTCTCACGGCCATTCCTATGGTCAGCGTAACCCTTATCTCCTGCCCCTCAAAGCTTATGGATTCGGATTCGATATTTTTCCTCAGTCTTTCAAGCATATCCTTTCCGTCAGGAAGCGGTTCAGAGGAGAGTATGAGGAATTCCTCACCGCCCCATCGTGCAACGATACAGCTGCTGCAAATATTTTTTATTTTGTCCGCAACGGTTTTCAGCACTTCGTCGCCGCCGTTGTGGCCGTATGTATCATTTATCTTCTTGAAGTTGTCGATATCCGACATTGCAAGGAAGCTTTCCCTGCCGTCTGCGGGAACTTCTTCAAGGCGTTCCAGCATATAGTGGCGGTTGTAAAGATGGGTAAGCCTGTCAACGTGCGCCGCTTCTATAAGCTTTTCCTGTGAGCTGATTATGGAAGTTATCAGGTAGCGTGAGTAGAATATAAGGAAGCCGAAAACTGTGACGGCGTTGAATATCCAGAAGAAAGCGGCGAATTTCTGGTCGGGATGATAAATGGGTCCGAAGAATGCAACATAGCCCGTGCAGATCACATAGAACAACGCCACAACGATACTCACAGGCAGCGCCTTTACAGATTTTTTGTTGGTTTTGTAGGAGATGTATTCCGTGACGAAAATAGTCGGTATCATTGAAAAGCAGTACAAGTGAAAACCGTAGCCGTAACCGAGACAGACCGTCGTCACTCCCATATAGAAAGTCAGCCAGCAGTAGACCATCCATACGTATGCCAGCAGTTTTCCCCTGCGGATAAGGTAGTAGCCGATGAAATATATCATAGCTGTTGGGATGCTGAACATGGTGAGAAAATGCACTTTGCAAAGGTGAAAAAATGCCATCAGCCCGAACACCATCAGAAGTATGACAGTATTCACGGCCGCAGAGAATTTCTGTACGTGGGAAAGTTTCATATATTTCGCCCCCTTTGAGCGTATTATGTCGTATTTTTATTGTAGCATAAACATAGTGATATATCAATAGAGAAATTGTAAATCCCTGCCTTGCCAATAACACATAAATATGCTATAATGAATGCAAAAGCATTCATTATAAAATTATTTCAAAGCCCTTGCAGATACGCAGATCAGCGGATCTGCTCCCTGCATATCGGGCAATTATATCATAACGCTTACGCTTTTATGATATAATCAATGCAAAAGCATTCATGCAGCTTGTTTAAAAAACTGTTTCGGGACGTCGAAGACGCCGTCCCCTACAAATTGATTGATAATATCAAGGGCGCTCGGAAAGCGCCCCTACAAATCGAAGATTTTTTGGCAAACTGCAATGGATACAAAAGCACATTTGCACCAGGAGGTATTAGCTATGAAACTCATATCATGGAACGTCAACGGCTTCCGTGCCTGCCTCACCAAGGGATTCGGTGATTTTTTTGCAGAAGCGGATGCTGATATTTTCTGCATACAGGAAACAAAAATGCAGCCCGATCAGGCGGATTTCTCACCCGAGGGCTACCATAAATATTTTCACAGCGCAATAAAAAAAGGCTATTCGGGAACAGCCGTATACACAAAAAAAGAGCCGCTAAGTGTTACATTCGGCATAAACGGCGAGCATACAGATGAGGGCAGAGTCATCACCTGCGAGTATGAGGACTTCTATTTCGTGGGCTGCTACGTGCCTAACGCACAGAATGAACTGAAGCGAATCGATTACCGCATGGAGTTCGAGGACGCAATGAGAGGCTATCTCAGCGAACTTGACAAGAAAAAGCCTGTGATCTACTGCGGCGATCTCAACGTAGCGCATAACGAAATAGACCTGAAGAACCCGAAATCAAACGTAGGAAATGCAGGCTTTTCCGATGAGGAAAGAGGAAAGTTCACAGAGCTTTTAGCCGCAGGATTTTCCGACAGTTACCGCAGTCTCTATCCTGAGAAGATCGAATATTCGTGGTGGTCATACCGTTTCAAGGCAAGGGAGAAGAACATCGGATGGCGCATTGATTATTTTGTGGTATCCGACAGATTCATGCCAAGGGTAAAGGATTCGCAGATACTTACAGACGTAACAGGAAGCGATCACTGTCCCGTACAGCTGATAATAGAATAACAATGTTTCACATGAAACAAGCTGACGGCAGCTTGACCCCGATCACGATTCGCTTGCTGCGCTCGCTTACTTTGTACGTTGAGCTTAATCTGCTTTCGCTCGCTTGCACTTCTTGTTGCATTATGGATATCATCCGCCCGTTAATCACCGTACACATACATTCGCCGCATTATAAATGAATGGCTCTCATCGTAGGGGAGGGCGCCCTCGCCCTCCCGATAATTCACATTAACCGCCGCAACGGGAGCCCGAGGGCGGACTCCTCTACATTTTGCTTGCTTGTACTTCTTGTCGCATTATGGATATAATCCGCCCGAGGACTGCCTGCGGAGGCGACTCCGCTTTAATAAATGTTGACTTACTGCGGAGAATGTGCTATAATTGGTGCGATGCGTAATTGTGGGGGTGAGAAAATGAAGAAGACAAAAAAGACTCTGCTGACAGCCGCTATACTTACTGCCGCTGTCAATCTTACATCCTGTAACGGAGGTTCGGGTTACGACCCTGCAACCAGTGAGGTACAGGAAGTATACGGTCCGCCTGTTGTAAGCGAGACCGAAATAACAGAATCACCCACGGAAACTGATCCTTCCACGGACGAGGCTGTAACTACAGAAGAACCGTATGATCCCGAAAAAGAGACATTCGCAGCAGTTTACGGCCCTCTGCCGACAGATTAACACAACAGGCCTTGAATATATTCAGGGCTTGTTTTTCTTAGTAAAAAAGGCGGACATAAAGTCCGCGGGAACTCATTATTTAATTGACTCATACGATGGTGGGTTCGCAACATAATCAAGCAAACTGTTCACGCAGACAGTACCGTAAACTGCTCCGAGAAGAATAATTATCATGAATGCGATACGTACAGCTGGTCTGTTTGATTTTGTTTTCATAAGACTTATGCCATGGATAGCCATGAGAGCTGCGCCTATAAGAAGTATTATGGCGCAGGCCTTGATATTCTGCATACTGGTGATGCTATGATATTTCAGGTAGCAATAAATGATATCACCGATCATTCCTGCTACGGCTGCAAAACTTATCCAGCCGAGAATTTTATTGAATTTGCTTTTCATATTTTGTCCTCGCAAATTCAGTATTCTTTGTATGGAGTCCACAGAGTGACCTGATATTTCCCATTTTCTTTTGGCTTGGTATCTATCCCTACGCCGATGCCTGAGTAAATATCATTTTCGTCTAATTGGTAATGAAACCTGAGATAATCCTCACTGTACTTAATATCCTCGATATCAAAATTGATATTTTCTTTAATGAATTTCTCATAGTCCGAGGTTTCAAGTTCAAGACATTCATCAGTATCAAAGCCGATATATCCGTAATAGTATATCAGCCTTACATTTTCATCAACGGTTATGCCGTAGGTACTTTCCATTACTCTTGTGCGGTATTTGCCGAAATGCTTATACGTAGTTCCTGCCATGCACCACAAGAACAGCAGGTAAAAAGCAATTATCACCGCAATGATGCCGCCTGCAATAAATGCAGCTATTTTTAACAGAAGTAATAACACTTCCTTTGGAGATGATGCGGCTTTGTACTCTCTGTTTGCATACTCGTCTTTAAGACGGCTTGTATTTACCTTCATCACTTATTCTCCAGTAAAAGAGTAGAGATGTTAAGGTCATCTGTATAGTGATCGCTGTGCTTCGTTGAACTTCTTTCCCTTGCTTCATATGACTGCATAAGGCCTTCATTTACGGCTGCAAGGAGACCGTCATCCGACATTTCATAAATGCCGCTGTCTTCAAGTTCATCAGCTGTTACCTTGCCCATCATATGGTTGTACTTTACGATAAGTGATTCAGGGCGTGAGAAGCAGAGAACGGCGAACATCAGTGTGAAACCGATAGTTATATGCTTTGCAAGATGCATATCAGGTCTGAACTGTTTCACGATAGTCAGCAGGAATATGTAAGCGCAGAGTATCATGAACCATGAGGTATAGACACGAAGTACAGTAAGGCCGTAAGCGTCGATGTACATTACCATCTTGCTGACAGCAGTTGCAATGAGAATAAGGGTGAATACGCAGAAGATGATGTTGTATATCTTCAGAATCGTTGTTTTTTCCTCACCGCTGTTTTTTGAGTGAAGATTCATTATTATCATGATACCGAGATTTATGACAACTATCCAGCAAAGCTCGAAGAATCCCTTTCTTGCGTACTCAGCATAGCTGAAACCATCGGGAAGTTTTCCCATGAAAGCGGAAAGGAAATAGCTTGCCTGTGAGACAAAAAACAGAACGTAGAGAAGAAGAACAGGTGCAGCTGCTGTATAGAAAATAAGGTTGCTGACTAATCTTTTTCTGAATAACTTCTCTGCACATTCCTCATCGGTGAGTTCCCTGATATCCTTGCGGAAGGCACAGCGGTAAATAAGACCGAAGCCGTATAATGAAAGCGGCAGGGCGAACGCTAACTGCATGATAACTGTCCATATCTCGTCTGAGTAGAAGGTATCGAAAAGACTGTTCAGAATACGGTTTACGCCGTCGTCAGCTTCCATGAGAAGTGCGGCTACGATAACGGTGACAGGGATAGTGATGATAAGTCCGATGATAACTCTTTTGATATTTGAGCTTGTTTCCGAATCCTTAGCCTTGTCTGATAAGATATCAGCCTGAGCGGAGAATTTAGAAAACGGGTACTCAAGCAGTGATTTCTTCATAGCATATGGAAGATATCTCTCCACATCGCTTCTGCCTGCGCATACCGAGTAAATGAAGTAAGCGCCTGCCGCAAAGAGGAAAACGCAGCTGAGGAATTTGATGAAGCTGTTATCGGTGATAGTGAAAACTGTGCTGAATATAAATAGTAATGCACCAAGCAGTTTATTGAAGCCCGAAAAAGCGAATCCCTTTTTCCTCAGATACACTATAACTGCCGTAAAGAAAGCTACAAACAGCAGAGATGATATCAGCCCCGTAACATTGTAAACGACAAATTTTATAAATATGAAAGAGAACAGGAACATCAGCGCAGAGAGGATCAGTTCTGCTTTACCATAGACAGGCTTTTCCTTCTGCTTCACGAAAGTATTTGTGTACTGCGGAGCGGCATACATACCGACTCCGTCCATCATATTATTGGTATTCGTATTCTCAGGTCCTGTTGTTAACATAATGATCAGCCCTCCATGGCGATCACTCTTTTCTGAATTCCAGAATATCTCCCGGCTGACAATCAAGCTCCTCGCATATTTTTTCAAGTGTCGAGAAGCGTACAGCTTTGGCTTTTCCCGTTTTGAGTATGGAAAGGTTAGCGGAAGTAATGCCTATCCTTTCGGCAAGTTCCATGGAAGATATCTTCCTTTTTGCCATCATAACATCGAGATTAACGATAATCGGCATTGCAGGCACCTCCGATCATATAGTAAAGTCGTTTTCCGACTTTATTTCTACCGCATTTTCAAAAACGTTTTTCAGTACACGCATTACCAGACCGAAGAAAACGAGAAGAAATGCGAAGAATATGAATATAGCTCTCCACAAGGCGAGCACCACCATGGAAAAGCCTGCAAACATACAAGCCCATGATATCGCTCTGAGACAGGAAGTATTCTCAGGGATAAACACCTTTTCATTTGAGATATTCCTGAGAAGTCTGCGCAGTGACCATAATACCACGAAAGCCATAACTTCGCAGAAATAGATAACGATGACAAGAGGTACGGCAACGTTATGGTCAGCGAGAATACCGATAGGTTCGGAGATATAGTTGTACCATTGTGCGCCTTCGGGTACAAAGAGCGCAAAGATAAGAGCCAGCCCCGCACAGACATCTGTGAGGATCCTGGAAAGATAGAGTGATTTGTTTTTATTCCACATAAACTAGAGCTCCTTTATGCTTTGTGAGTTCATTATAGCACATAAAATATCATTTGTCAATAGCAAAATATTGTTTTTCAATAATTTTTTCTTGAATTTCATTTCCCAGAAAAATTTTTCGAATTTTTTGTCCGATTTCACGGACACCGTGCGTATGTATAATTGAACGTTCAAACAGAGGCTCAGCATTGAGCAGAAACTACAGAGGTGATAAAATGACACTTAGCGAATTGCGTTACATTATGGGGCGCTCACAGCGGGAAGGCCATAAGGCTCTTTTCGATGAATATTGTAACTATGTTTATGCTGTTATTATAAATGTGCTGCGAAACAGCGGAACACGTGAAGATGTAGAAGAATGTGTAAGCGATGTTTTCGTGAAGATATACCGCAGCTACAGAGACAACGAACTCCGTGAAGGCGAACTTAAAGGCTTCATAGGAGCAGTGGCGAAGAACACCGCCATAGATTATATGAGAAAGCTGAATTCCTATAACAGAAGAAATACCTCCATGGATGATGAGGATTTCCCCGAAATGCCTTCTGACATCAGAATTGATGCAGACGCTGAAAAAAGAGACAGCAAACGTCTTCTCATGCAGATGGTCAAATCGCTGGGTGAACCTGATTCTACTATAATCGTACAGCAGTATTTCTATGACAGAACAGCAAAAGAGATAGCAGTATCACTTGATATGACACCTGCGGCTGTACAGAAAAGAAGCAGCCGTGCAAGGGAAAAGCTGAAGGGCCTGCTGATCAAGGCAGGTATAGGAAGGGAGGCAATATAAATGAAAGATTTTGATATTTTCAGAAATACAGACGATATGACAGTCGAAATGATCGCTGATTCATATCCTGTCCTTTCAGATGAAGAGAAAGAGAGAATGTTTTCAATGAGTGAAAGAAAGTTCAACATAAAAGAAAGAAAATACCCACAGGGCTATACAAACGAAACAGATGAAGAATACGATAACGGGGACGAGGTAGACGGCGTTGAGGAATATGACCGCCCGATATGGCTGAAATTCCTGACTACCGCAGCAGCCCTTATGCTGGTGGGAGGCGGCCTTGCAGTAGGACGCAACCTCATCAGACGCAGACCTGCCCCCGATAATATTCCTGCCCCGAATATTGCAACAGCAGTAAGCACAGGAACACAGACCACATCAGTTACAGGCGCTGACAATGTCACATACACAATCGACGTAGACGCAATGCTCACAGGCCTTGAAACATCCGCAGCAGCCCCCGCAGAGACAACAACTACAGCCGCTGCACCTGCTGCACCAGCCGCAACACAGGCACCTGCCGCTCCTGCACCTACAGAAGCTCCTACAGAGGCTCCGACTTCTGTTATTGATGATGAGGAGTATCAGAAGATAGTAAAGGATCTTTTGCAGAATGAAATGTATCTCTGGGAAATAACCAGTGATATGGAGAATAACTACTACGATCTTAACGAAGATAATGTCATAAAAACTCAGTACATTGATTCAAATACAGGCGAAACATATGAATGTGAATATATTGAAATGATACATCCTATATTTAAATCTGTGGATGATATGTGGGCTATGGCAAGGAATACTTACACAGATATCTATGCTTCTGAATATTTCGGAAACGTGTTCCGGGCATTAGAGATATATCCCGGTAAAATACAGACAGAAGCTGACAGTACGCCGTATGGCACCTATGAGGGAAAGCTCTATTGCAGATATTTTCCGGGTTACCTGAACGATCCTCTGGTTTATGATCACTATGAAACACCAACTGAAAAGGCTTTTATTACCGTTGCTTCTGATAATGCTTTCCAGGCAGCGATCCCCGTCCATGCTATCAGAAAAAATGGTGAGGAAGTGGTATTCATGGAAGAAATGTTAGTAGTCAGAGAGAACGGCAAGTGGCTGATAGACGGCTTCTATAGCTGGAGAGGCGAAAACATGACATATGAAGATTATCAGATGATGATAGGCGGTTAATAGCAATTTCCTTATAATTGATAATATCCCCTGAAAGGGGCACACAGAGAGGGGGTGTGCTTCTTTCGGGGGATATTCTTATCAGGGCAACAGCGTTTACTTTTAAATAAATAATAAAAAACCGCCGAAGGCGGCATTCCGGGGTCAAGGGTGACTCCCCACACTGTGGGGAGATGTCACGAAGTGACAGAGGGGACGGGCGACCGTTGGGAGATGTTATCTCCCTTGCAGGGGGTGAATGAGGGGGACAGCGTCCCCCTGACAAAGTAGTAAAGCAAGAGTAGCGA
>Ga0129307_1003092_pt1 | contig 11155 bp, 9 predicted proteins | sample P1105metagenome_FD_94437 | JGI IMG/M metagenome (GOLD analysis project Ga0129307, IMG submission 94437) | Capybara group fecal microbial communities from Wisconsin, USA - P1105 metagenome | ecosystem: Host-associated > Mammals > Digestive system > Large intestine > Fecal | place: USA: Wisconsin... | reverse complement strand
GCTCGGACTGCTGGTTCAGATAGGGGTAGGCCGTATCGAAATAATTGACGCCATGCGCAATGGCATAGTCAAACAGTTGTCCGGTCAGTTCCATATTGACCGTTTTGTCCTCATTCAGGGGCAGTCTCATTGCTCCGAATCCCAGCCGTGAGATGGATGCGCCGTTGTGCTCGGTATAAATCATTCTTCCGGACCCTCCTTTTTTTCTTTGCCTCCTAGTATATACAATCCTACCCCGCTTCGCAAGCCGCACGGCGCCCGGCTTTTGAAAAAGCGGGGCAAAGCGCAAAGAGATCGGGGCCGCAGAGAGACCGCCGCGTAAAGAGATTACTAAGAGAAATGTAAAGCTTTCGTTCTTTTTCCGCATCCGCCAAACAGCTATAATGCACTTGTCAGCAAAACGACGAAACGGAGGAAATCACAATGAGAAAACTGATCATACAGACACTCTGCGCCGCATTCGGACTCGCCGCGCTCGCCGGTCTGAGCGGCTGCGCACAGACGTCCGCAGCCCAGGCCTACGCGGACGTCCCCGCCCGGACAGACCGGGCCGCCGAAGATACGGCCGTGATCACGGTCGCCGCATCCGGCACGGTACGGCTGGTCCCCGACAAGGCAGCTGTCTCTTTCGGCGTTACCACGCAGGAAAAGACCGCGGAGAAGGCACAGGCCAAAAACAGCGAGGCCGTGAACAAGGTGGTCGCCACGCTGAAAGAGCGCGGCGTGGATGAAAAGAGCATCCGCACCTCTTCCTACAACATGTATCCGCAGTATGACTGGTCGGACGGCAAACAGCAGCGCCTCGTCGGCTACGTCGTCACCACGTCCATGAGCGTGCAGGACCAGGAACTTGACGATGTGGGAAAGCTTATTTCCGCCTGCGTGGATGCGGGGATCAACCAGATCGACAGCGTCCGCTTCCTCTGCAGCGGCTATGACGAAGCCTACCGCCAGGCCCTCGGGGATGCCGTCGCCGCAGCCCGGCTCAAGGCGGAAGCGCTGGCCGCAGCCGCCGGAAAGAAGCTGGGGGATCCGGTCTCCATCACGGAGGGCTGGCAGGATACCTCCGCCAGATACGGAAAAGCCGCAGGCAATTCCATTGCCGCAGCTGAGTCAATGGACCTGGCGGCGCCGGTGTTCCAGCCCGGTGAGACCGAGATCGCCGCAAACGTGACCGTGAGCTATAAAATGCAGTAAACGTCCCACTTGCTTTCGCGGCACTCCCGTACTATACTGAATCGACCAACAAAGCAAAGGAGGAACAGCCGTGACCGCGGCAAAGGATCTGACAACAGGAAGCATCTTGAAAAAGCTGTGGATCTATTTTCTTCCCATTGCCGCGGGCACCTGGTTCCAGCAGCTCTATAATGCCGTGGACGCCGTCATCGTGGGCAAATTCGTAGGCACACAGGCGCTGGCGGCGGTCGGCGGCAGCGCCGCCAATATCATCAATGTGCTCATCGGCTTTTTTGTGGCGCTTTCAGCCGGAGCCGGCGTCGTCATCGCCCAGCTCTGCGGCGCAAAATCCGAGAAGGAGCTGGAGGAGGCCACCGGCACCTCGCTGGTCTTCAGCTTCCTCTGCGGTCTGGTCATTACGGTCCTCTTCACCTTGCTGGCCGAGGACATGCTTGTGTTTCTGAAAGCGCCGCAGGACACGCTGCAGGATGCCGCGCTGTATCTGCGCATCTATTTTGCCGGCTCCGCGGTGGTGCTGCTCACCAACATGGAATCCTGCATCCTGAGGGCCGCCGGCGATTCCCGCAGCCCCTTTATCTACATGCTCCTGAGCTGTGTGCTCAACATTGCACTGGATCTGTATTTCGTCATACAGCTGCGGCTTGGCGTGGCGGGCGTGGCGCTGGCCACCATTGCCTCCCAGGCGTTCAATTTCCTGCTGGCCACCGTCAGGCTGATGCGCGTGAAGGAAGCCTACAGACTGCGGCTCTCCGCCCTGCGCATCAACAGGCCCCTGCTGCGGCGCATGATGAGCATCGGCATCCCATCCGGCCTGCAGAGCAGCATGTACGGCATCTCCAACGTCATCCTTCAGGTGGCGGTGAACGTCCTCGGCACCGTGGTCGTGGCATCCTGGTCCCTGTCCGGCAAGCTGGACGGCTTTTACTGGGCCACCTGCAACGCGGCCGGCATCGCGGTGACCAACTTCATCGGCCAGAACTACGGCGCCGGCAAACACGAACGTGTGCTGGAAAGCGTCAGGGTCAGCTTTAAGCTCTTCATGGGCATCACCGTGCTCATGAGCAGCGTGATCCTGCTCTTCGGCCACAGGGCGCTGGGCATCTTTACTTCGGATCCCGATGTCATCAGCACCACCTGGTTCGTCGTCTGCATGTTCGTGCCCTTCTACTTCATCTGGACCGGCATCGAACTGCTGACCGGCATTCTGAGGGGCGTGGGCGACGCCGTTGTGCCCACGGTCGTGACGGGACTGGGCATCTGCCTGTTCCGCATCGTCTGGGTGCTGACCGTGTTCATCAACATCCCCACCCTGACCATGGTCTGTCTGTGCTACCCCGTCTCCTGGGTGGTCACCCTGATCCCTCTCTGGATCTACTACCGCCGCGGGACCTGGCTGCATGCAGCGGACAAATAAAACTTGACAGGCCGTGCTTTTCTGTTATAATATCATGTGCGCTCAGGAGTCGCCTGAGCCTTGTGCACTAGTAGCTCAATTGGATAGAGCGTTCGGCTACGGACCGAAAGGTTGGGGGTTCGAGCCCTCTCTGGTGCAGAAAAGGAACATCGCATAAGCTGATGTTCCTTTTTTCATGCATTGCATGATCGTTGAGATCGGAATGACAATCATCCATGAGGGGGCGTTTTGAAGTCGAAGAATCGGGCGGGCTTTTACAACCGTTTTTCATTCCCTCCAGGGAGGCCGCCCGCAACTCGCCGGATGCTCACGCAAACATCCGGCTCGAACAGTACGGGCTTTCCCCCGAACGGCGCCTGCGCCGCCCGGACCCTCCCTTCCGGTCTGAAAAACGACGTAAAAGATCCCGCCCATTCCATGCCTCCAAAACGCCCCCTCATGGATAATGTTCTGCTCACCTAAGCCCGGAAATCACTCTCCAGCAAATTGCCTGTTCAAAAAAACTGAGAAGTATCTATCTCCAGCCAGAGGCCCGTGGTGCTTCCTAGGGCATATGAACGAACAGCTTATTTTACTGTTTTTTGACTATAACGAAAAAGAGCTATCGGATGACTCATCTGTCATCCAAAAGCCCCTTTTCTTAAACACCAAGTTATGCACCTTTACTTCTGTTACATGAGCTTATTGGAATAATGTACAGGCCACATAGTGTTCGGGGGATATCTCCTTTAACGGGACATGCCCAGCTGTACAAGCCTCCGTTGCATATGGGCAGCGGGGAGCAAATCTGCAGCCTGGCTTCGGATTGACCGGGCTCGTAACTTCTCCTTTGATAAGATTGCTTCTCTTTTTCTTTTCACTGATATCCGGGATTAAAATAGCATCCAGCAAAGCTTTGGTATATGGATGGTTTGGATGATCGAACAGATCATTTTTCTTCGCCTTCTCCACACATTGTCCCATGTACATGACCATGATCTCATCGCTGATGTGTTTTACCACGCTCAAATCATGCGTAATGAACATATATGAATATCCATTCTCCTCCTGCAGATCCATCATCAGGTTTAATATCTGGGCCTGTATTGAGACATCCAAAGCAGAAACAGGTTCGTCGCATACAATGAATTCTGGATTCAGTATAATAGCTCTTGCAACTCCGATCCTTTGACGCCGGCCTCCATCCAGTTCGTGAGGATAAGAATTGACAAGCCTGTTTGAAAGGCCGACTCTCTCCATGATTTCATTTACGGCTTTTTGAATGTTTTCTTCACCCGTGATCGTTTTACACACACGTACTGGTTCGGCAATAATATCGCTTACAGTCATTCGGGGATTGATCGAGGAGTACGGATCCTGAAAAATGATCTGCATCTGTTTGCGTATTTCCCGCATCTGATGAAAATCATAGCCCAGTATACTCTCACCCTTGAACAGAACCTCTCCTTCTGTGGGTTCAATAAGCCTCAGGATCGTTCTTCCAAGCGTGGATTTCCCACAGCCTGATTCTCCTACAACACCCAGGGTCTGGCCTTTTTTTAAAGAAAAACTGATATTATCTACCGCGTGCAGTAAACCATTTGGGGTTTTAAAGTATTTCTTTAGATTCTTTACTTCAACCAAAGACGTATCCATTTTTGTTGCCCCTTCTTCTACAATACGCTGCAATATTATTTGTCAAACAAGTGACATTTAATGATATGTGAATCCCCTTCGATGTGAATATCTCTTGGCTCGTTGGCAGCACACTTTTCAGTGCAGTACTTGCATCTGTCATGAAATTTGCAGCCAGACGGCAGATTCGTAGGATCCGGCATAAGCCCCTTGATAGGATTAAGCCTTTTTGTTTCCTTCTTCAAATCAGGAATGGCACCAAACAATCCTTCTGTATATGGATGGTGCTTTTCTCCTGTAAAGATTTCTTCAAGGGTTCCATATTCAACGATCTGCCCGGCATACATGATTGCCACCCTATCGCATATCCTTGCAACCACACCAAGATCATGCGTGATCAAAAGCATTGAAGTGTTCAGCTTTTCTTTTAATTCCATCATGAGTTCCAGGACCTGCGCCTGAATCGTCACGTCCAGGGCTGTTGTCGGTTCATCTGCCAGCAGAAGTTCCGGCTCACAGGCGAGGGCAATGGCAATCACGACTCTTTGTTTCATTCCGCCAGAAAACTGATGCGGATATTCCTCTTTTCGGTCTGCTGGTATTCCGACCATCTCCAGACTTTTATTGACTCTCTCTGATATTTCGGATTTGCTTGCATTTGGATTATGCAGTTTCAAGACTTCAGCAATCTGATCCCCTATCGTCAATATAGGATTCAGGCTTGTCATGGGATCCTGGAATATCATTGATACCTGTTTCCCTCGAATGGCCCTCATGTCTTTTTCGCTGGCTTTGGTGATATCATTGCCGTTCAGCAGAATCTCACCTTCGTTGATCTTCCCGATCCTGTTCGGCAATAAGCGTAGAATACTCAAGGCTGTTGTTGTCTTTCCTGCCCCGGTTTCTCCGACAAGTCCTAATGTTTCGCCTCTGTCGATTGTAAAGCTTAATCCATTAACAGCATATACAACAGCTTCATCTGTATCATATGTAACGTGCAGATTGTTGATCTTTAACAACTCGGAAGTCATAATTTGTCACCTCTTGGAATAGGTCTGTCAATTCTTCAGACGAGGATCGATCGAATCTCTCAATCCATCTCCTATAAGATTCAGGGCTACCACAGAAAGCATGATGGCTATGCCGGGAATAATTACAAGATAAGGATAAAGGCGCATATCGCTTTTGGCTTCTGAAAGCATCGATCCCCATTCCGGTGTTGGAGGACTCACGCCTAAACCAATAAAACTCAGAGCTGAAATTGACAGGATTGCTTTTGCAACAGCCAGTGTTGCCTGAACGATCAGCGGTCCTATCGCATTAGGAACAATATATTTCCGAATGATCCTTGCGTCATTCGTACCACATGCAACGGCTGCCTCAACGAACTCCTGATTCTTAATATTAAGCACGGAGGCTCTTACAATGCGGGAAAACTCAGGAATTCCCGATACGCTCATTGCGATCAGCAGATTGAACATTCCCGGTCCCAATGCGGCAACGATCGATATGGCAAGGAGATTCTGCGGAATTGCGAGCAAAACATCCATTAACCTCATGAGTGTATTATCCACTCTTCCTCCGTAATATCCTGCTACCGAGCCGATCGTAGTTCCTGCCAAAGCAGAAATAATGACGCTGGTCAATCCGACAAACAAAGAGATCCGGCCGCCATAAATGACTCTCGCAAATACATCTCTTCCATAATGATCTGTTCCAAAAATATGGCCATTCACAAAGCTGGGTTCCAAATACCGAAGCTTCATGTTCTGACTGACGGCATCTTTCTGATAATCTGCAAACAAAGGCGCACTGACCGCCAGAAGGATCATAATGGCAAGCATGAATAAACCAACCATCGCAAGTCTGTTCTTTTTATATCTGAACCAAATTGACTCTAACTGGCTTTTCTTCTTGTATGTTGTCACTTGTTTATTATCATTCTTTCCAGACATTTCGTTTCACCCACATCACCAAATCACAGAATATCATCTAAGGGTGCTCTTCAATCTTGGATCAATGATCGTATAAATAATATCTACGATCAGATTGATCACGCTGATAGCAACTGCAATAAATATCACAGCAGCTATGACGACCGGGGTGTCTTTCTGCCGGACCCCTGTTACGATGAGAGATCCCAAACCGGGCAATGCAAAAACCGTTTCCGTTATCATTGCTCCGCTCAGCATAATAGCAAAATTCGTTCCAATGATCGTAACAATAGGCAGCAATGCATTCTTAAGGGCATGTTTAATAACGATTCCGGCTTCTCCTGCACCCTTTGCCTTTGCCGTTCTGATGTAGTCCTGTCTCATTGACTCCAGCATACTGGATCTGGTCATTCTGACCAGGGTCGCAACTCCTATGGCAGAATTTGTAATGGCAGGCAAAACATAATTTTTCCAGGTCCCTGTTCCTGTAGCGGGAAACATGTTTAGCTTTAAAGAAAAAATCATAATAAGCATCAATCCAAGCCAGAATACAGGCATGGATGCTATGATCAGAGCTCCTGCCACACAAACATTATCCAATAAGGAATACTGTCTGATTGCCGATATGATCCCTATAGGAATCCCAATGCAAATGACGATGCCGATTCCAACGATCGAGAGCCTGAACGTAACCGGTATTCTTGCCATCAGTTCTTCGATGACAGGCAGCCCAGATCTGTATGACTGGCCGAAATTACCATGCAATGCATTGATCACGTAACGAAAATATCGGACAAAAAATCCTCCATTTAAACCAAGCTGCTCTCTAAGGGCTTCTTTTGCTTCCGGAGTAGCAGTATCGCCTAAAATAATGGTTACCGGATCTCCGGGCGTCAGATTTAATATGGAAAAAATAATAAAAGAAATGCCTAGAATGATCGGAAACATCATGATTACTCTTTTACAGAAATATTTCAGCATTCATCCACCTCCAAAAAGGCCTTGATCATTCTGAAATTAAGGGCAGTTTAAGAAAAAGTTTTCAAACTGCCCTTATCACTTACCTTAAACTGATTGATACTATGTACGTTTTAGCTTACTCCCAGCTGAAATTGAACATGTAGTAGTAACCAAAGAATGTTCTGTTTTCTCCTACGTTCTTCAGGCCGACGTTGGTTGCTGCAGCGACTTTCTTGGACATAAGCGGAACTGTAAAGCACTCTTCTCTCCAAAGATCGCAGAGCTCTTTATAGATGCCCTTTCTTTCATTGATGTCCATCGAAGATCTGCCTCTGTCAAGAATGCTGTCAAGCTGATCGTTTCTTGTAAACAACTCGTTGCCGCTTCCGATTGCGGAGCTGTGATAATACTTATAGAAAGTATCTGCATCCGGATAGGTTGCAAGCTTTTCACCGGTTGTAAGCTGGTAGGCGCCGCTGTTTCGCTTATCAAGGAATGCTCCCCATTCCAGTGTCTCAACACTGCAGTCAATGCCAATAGCTGTAAGCTGATCCTGCAGGATCTCTGCACGCTTCTTATGCTCATCTCTGTCAGCTGTTGTGATGGTCAGCTTAAGTCCGTTTGGATAACCGGCTTCGGCCAGCAGCGCCTTTGCCTTTTCAACGTCATACTCTCTGAATGTCACCACACCATCAGGATAACCGAAGATTCCCTTTGAAATGGGTGCTTCTGAAGGCTCGCCGTTGCCATCCAGGGAGCCGATGATCATCGCTTCCTTATCAACAGCGTGGGCAATTGCCTGACGTACCAGCTTGTTGGAAAGGATCTCGTCCTGATTGTTGATCGTAACATTGATATGGCTGGAAGCCTCTGCCTCATGAATAGCGATATTTGGGTTGCCTTCGATCGTACTCTTTGATGTCATCGGCAGATAATGGATCATGTCAACCTCGCCCTTTTCCAAGGCAAGCAGCTGAGTATCCGTATCAGGGATGATCTTGAATACGAGAGTTTTGATCTTCGGCGCGCCAAGATAATAATCATCGAATGCCTCAAGGGTGATCTCATCAGCAGTTTTCCATTCAACAAACTTATAAGCGCCGGTTCCAACAGGATTTCTCTTAAATCCTTCAGGATCCTTTTCATATGCTGATTTGCTGAAAATCGAAAGCTGCAGAGTCGCAAGGCAGTATTCGATCGGACCATAAGGCTGCTTCAATGTCAGCTTCACCTTGTCTCCGTCAACGACTTCGGCCTTCTCCATAAAGCCTGCAACATTCGCTGACTGGGGCGCTGCAATTGCCGTATTCAGACTGAATGCAACATCCTCAGCGGTCATGGTCTCTCCATTATGGAACTTTACGTCTTTTCTAAGAGTAAAAGTGATCTCACCTTTATCATCAGAATAGGTCCAGCTCTCTGCCAATCCGGGAACAAGCGTGTTGTCCGGCATCGAACGGATCAGTGAATCGAAGATTTGATATGCAACCGGTCCGGACTGGTCGTCTATTGCATAGATGCTGTCTACAGCTGCCGGCTCAGCCTGCATGGCAATCACAAGTGTGTCTTTCTTTCCCACATCTGCGGCGGCTGCAGCTGCGCCGGAATTGTTTGTAGTAGTTGTAGAAGATGCGGCGGCTGTCTGGGCCTGAGTCTGTGCAGTACCTCCTGCGTTCCCTCCTGAGGAACATCCAGCTAACAGAGAAAGCGCCATTATTAAAGCCAGGGGTCGTTTAACAATCCTTTTCATAATCATATCCTCCAAACCTTTCAACAAAAACAACTGCTTTATTCGTTCAAATAAGCTATGCATTCAATCTCAAACAGGATGTCTCTCGGAAGTCTGGCAACTTCTACACATGAACGTCCAGGACAATCTTTAGTGAAGTATGAAGCATAGATCTCATTCACCTTGGAAAAATCATTCATATCCTTAAGGAATACCGTTGTCTTAAGAACGTTATCTAAAGATGAGCCGGCTGCCTTCAATACTTCTGCCAAATTATCAAGTGCGCAGCGTGCCTGCCCTTCGATTCCTCCTTCAGCAATTGCTCCGGTCTCGGCTACAACAGGCATGGTCCCGGAGGTAAAAACCAGGTTTCCAAATACAGTGGCCTGAGAATAAGGGCCGCCTGCTGCAGGTGCCTTTGGTGTACTAACAATTACCTTGTTCATAAATTCGTTCCTCCCTTTCTGTTTTGTTTTTTTGTAAGACATATGTTTTATTGATTGATCGATGTTTTCTGGATCACTTCATGCGAATAATGGTTCCGCATGCAGCTGTAGGATCCGTTTTTCCGTCTAAAAGCACTGTCTTTCCGTTCACCATCACTCTCTTGATCCCGGTCGGGTACTGACGCGGCTCATCAAAAGTTGCATTGTCAATAATGGTATCCTTATTAAAGAAAACAAGATCTGCCTTCATCCCCTCTGCGATCAGACCCCTGTCTTTCAGCCCCATGGCATCTGCAGCTTTTTTGGTAGCTTTATTGACAGCCTCCTCCAGGCTAAACAGCTTATTTGTTCTTGCGTACTTGCCAAGCAGTCTCGGAAATGCGCCATATACTCTCGGATGTGGTTTTCCTCCAAGCAGTCCGTCAGTGCAAAGATTGACTTCCGGCCTAACCATGTGATCCATGATGCACTCTTCTGTCGTATAATGGATGATCATTCCGACGTGATTCTCTTCATCAAGCAGCAGATCCATTGCAGCATCGATTGGATGCTTTCCTGTCATCTCCCCGATCTGAAGAATGCTCTTGCCTACAAATTTTTGGTTTTCTTCCTTTGTAGCGCTTGAGCAGACGATCCCATCATAGCCTGCCATCTTGATGGAGTTCTCCTCATGATATCTTTCCGGATGGAGCATGTAATCCTTGATCTCTTCACGGGTAGCGGGATCTGCAAGCCTTTCCAGGAACTTCTTTGTTCCTCCAACATGTACCCATGCCGGGATCATAGAGCCCATCATCGTACTGCCTGCGGTATAGGGATACTGATCTGCGGTCAGGCCATAGCCGAGGCTTTTGATCTCATCCATCTTTTTATAAAGATCGAAGCGCATGTCAACATTGTCTTTGCCATCGACTTGAAGATGAGAAATATGAAGATGAACTCCGCTTTCTTTAACGACTGTCTTCAGTTCCTCCATAGAATCAAGAATGTATTCGTTCTGATACCTCTGATGAACGACAAAAGGACGCTCATATTTTTTTGCCACTCTGCACAATCTGATCAGTTCTTCGGTGTTGGAATAAACACACGGAATATAGATCAATCCCGTTGAAAGACCGCAGGCGCCTTCCTGAAGCTGTTTGTCAAGAAGTTCTTCCATCTCCCGAAGCTGCTTTTCATTGGCTTTCTCATTGGAAAAGCCCATTACTGCAAGGCGGATATTTCCATGGGGTGACAATACGGCAAAATTTGAACATGGCTTCGCCTTTTCAAGATCATCAAAATAATCCGAAATAGAATCGTAATGCCAGCTGATCTGATCTGAATCTCCATCCAGTCCGCCGATATTCCTTCTCCAATCCTCAGAATACTGGACAGGGATCGGGGCCATGGCAATGCCATCCTGTCCTAAAAACTCCGTTGTGATTCCCTGATGGATCTTAGGATCGATAATGGACTCTGTCAGCGCCATTACATCGCTGTGGCTGTGTGTATCTATAAAACCGGGGCAGACACACAAACCTTCGGCGTCTATCACTTCGTCAAAAGGCTCCGTGTGGTCAACGCTCGGCGACACCCTTGTGATCGACTGATCCTCGATCACGATCTCACCGGAGTATTCTGCCTTTCCGCTTCCGTCAATGATTCTGGCGTTTTTAATCAGTGTTCTCATGTGCTCTCCTTTCATGCCCAAACAGCACAATCATTATGTTTTTCCGTTTCTGCTCATATCTAAGTACTTATATAATGTGTATTTTGATATGCCTAAGTAGTCCTGGATCCTCTCTCCTGATTTTGTAATGAGAAATGCTCCTTTCTCGTCCAGATAATGAATAAAACGAATTTTATCTTCTCTGCTCAT
>Ga0129307_1003090_pt1 | contig 11164 bp, 7 predicted proteins | sample P1105metagenome_FD_94437 | JGI IMG/M metagenome (GOLD analysis project Ga0129307, IMG submission 94437) | Capybara group fecal microbial communities from Wisconsin, USA - P1105 metagenome | ecosystem: Host-associated > Mammals > Digestive system > Large intestine > Fecal | place: USA: Wisconsin... | reverse complement strand
CGTTGCTCTGTGGCGTCCTTTTCCCCATGGCCTTGTATTTGTCTCCCCAATAATAATAGGAGCCGGAGCCAGCATATTCGTAGGGGTCATAGCAGTGGAACTCCACGCTCAGCCTTCCCTCCACCTTGTCATTGGGAATGGTGAAGCCCGCAAGTCCATAATACCCATTGCATGCATACGTCTGCACGACGAGGTTCCGGTAATAATTCTTTCCCCCAGTAGCCCTGACCGCATCAACAAAAGTTTGGTTGTATGAGTTTTGCACCTCTTGGTATTCCTTTGTTGGCGAGCCCCAGTTTTCCTGTCCGTTGACGAGGGCGATGGTCTCGTTGGTACCTGCAAAGGCGAGTTTCTCTCCGTAATCCCTGAAGAACGTGGCGATGGAAGTCCAAAGAGCCGATAGTTTTCTCAGGTTTTCCTTTTGTTTGGAATAAAAGGGGTTTCTGTCGAGCCATGCCTCATGGTGCGTGTTGATGATGACATACATATCCTCTTCGAGGGCCCAGTCGATGACTTCCTTGACCCTGTTGAGGTATTGCTCCTTGACCACCATGTTGTTGGCGTCGGCGAGTTGTTCCGTCCACCTGACGGGGATTCTAATGGCATTGAAGCCCGCCTCCTTGACGGCGTGTATCATCTCCTTTGTGGTTCTCGGGTTTCCCCATGCCGTCTCCCCACCTTGGCTTTCCAAGGAGTTTCCGAGGTTCCATCCCATTTTCACCTGTTTGGTCCATTCTACGGCGGAGAGTTGCATGCCCGTCATGTCGGGTTCTGGTGTTTGTGCATGCAGCGTAGCGCATGCCAACACAATCAAAATAGTTAGAACTTTTCTCATTGTTTTGTAGATGTTATTATATTAAGGTTTATGGTTTGAGCATCTTTCTTCCACCAACGATGTACAAGCCTTTAGGCAGCGAGTGCCATTGGCTTTCGTCACCCACCCTGACACCTTGCAAGGTATAGACAAAGGAGTCGGTGGCCTTTGGGGCATTGACGTTGGTGATGGCATTGCTGCCTCCAGGAATGCAGAAGCTGAAATAGGTGGGGGTTTCATATTTGGCCGGTGCAGCATCCTTGAGGTAGAGCCCCGTCCCCACATTCTTCATGGTGAAGCCCATGTTGTCCACAAACTGTATGTCCCAAAGCGCTCCGTCCTTGATGTCCTGACCATTTTGGTTGTTCAGTCCCAGGATGAAGGAGCACCATCCACTTGCCGGTTGCGAGTTGAGGTACCCCGGGCTCCCCCAGATGCTATATTCCGCCCCATTGAGCTGGATAAGCCTGAGGAGGTAGTATCCTTGCTGTGTTTTCTCCGCCTTGAACATGCGTCCCACGATGGCCTCATTTTCCATCACCTTCTCCGTCAGGTCGTAGCCCAGGTTTTGGTTGTCGGGGCAATAGAAGGCTTTCCCGTCCTCATCGTTGACGATGATGAAATTCTGCACGAGCAATTGGTCGATGCCATTGAGGCGTGTCAGTCCCGTGCCTTCACCCACCTCGATGGTGAGTTGCACCTCATGGGTGACACCCATGAAGTCGGTGTAAACGGCAGTGACGCTCCCCCTTGAACCTTCATCCCCCACCTTTATCTTCCCATTGGTGATAACGTAGTCAGCGCTTGTAAACGTCGTCTCCAATGTGAGGTCTTCGCGATGTCCGTCGGCAAAAGTGGCTGTAAGCTTCAGTGGCAGCACGCTCCCGCTCTTGGCTGTAAGTGTGTTGACAAAGGCGATGGGTGTCATAAAATTCTTCAGGTTGTCGGGCATGTTGTATCCTTCAGCCACCTTTGTCTCCCTTCCCATGGTCTTTAGTGCCTCATAAGCGTACCGTTTTCCAAACATGCGGTATCCTGCCGCGGAGAAATGCCAGGGGTCGGAACCGTTTCCAGGGATGGCATAGGAACTGACGACATGGGCAGTAGGGATGACAGATGGCAGTTTGGCCACCATCGTGTTGTGGGAAGCGCATCCCCCACCCATGTCCTCGCGCTCGGTCTCTCCAGCGAAGAGAGGAACATCCTGGGCATTGAGCCCGAGGTCGGCGAGGATGTCGTTGTATATTTTCTTCACCCTGTTGGGCCAGTTGGGGTCTCCGCAGTTGGAACACCCTTGATGCAACAACATTCCCTTGATAACTCCCACCTCCTGGGCCTTCTTGGCCATTTCTATCAGTCGTCCATAAGGGTTTCCACCATAGTAATTCTTGGAGAGCGTGGCCCACCACTCATTGGGGTTGGCATTGAGTTTAGCCTTATAGAGGTCCTTGTCGAACATCTCAATGGGCGACCCACCCATGGCAACGGCGACGACACCAATCCTCACGTCGGAGGGCATAGCGGCCACCATGGTCCTTCCGAAATAATCGGCCATTCCAAGTTTCCCCATGGGGCTTACGATGGGGCAATATGCGGTGTACCATTGGCCCAAGGTGCGTTTGGGATTGTCGAAATTTGTCGTTGCAAGCATTTGGAAGCGTTGGTCAACAAACTGGTTGTCCACTGCCTCCCATTGTGCATTCCCCTCCATGTTGGACTGTCCAAAACAGAGGTAGATGTGGAAATTGGGGTCTGCCGCAGCACTTGCTCCGGCGAAATGCGCCATGAAGATGGCAAGACAAGCAAACAAGAACTTTCTCATTAAATAAATATTTATGTATTGGTTTATTCTTTTCAAGAATGCAGTAGTAAAATATTTGGTTGCAAAATTACAACAAAAGCGGCGTTCAGACCTTGGCATTTGTAACACATGCTATAGGAGAAATTCCATTTAGTCACATTGTCTGTATGATTTTTTTGCACATTGACAAGAAAATGGTAAATTTGCACATCAACCAATGTCATGACGACGATGAAACGATTATCACTATTATTACTCATCATGGCGCCGCTCACGCTGCCGGCGCAGAATCCAATCATCCGCGGACAATTTGCAGCTGACCCCACCGCCCGCGTATTCAACAACAAAGTGTATGTCTATCCCTCTCACGACATCCCCGCACCTCCCGGCCAGCGGCAAGATTGGTTTTGCATGGCCGACTACCATGTGTTCTCCTCGGAGAACCTGACGGAATGGACAGACCATGGTGTCATCCTCAGCCAGGAGCAGGTGCCGTGGGGCAACCCCTCAGCCTACTCCATGTGGGCGCCCGACTGCGTGTATAAGAACGGGCGGTATTACTTCTTTTTCCCCAACGCCCCGAAGGAGGGTCGTGGATTTTCCATCGGCGTTGCGACATCTTCGCGTCCGGAGGGTCCCTTCACGCCCGAGGCATCGCCCATCAAGGGTGTGTCGGGCATTGACCCCTGCGTGCTCCTCGACGACGACGGCCAGGCCTACCTCTACTGGAGCGGCATGGGCATTCGTGGAAGCAAATTGAAAGACAACTTGCTGGAACTCGATGGCGAGATGCAAGAAATGAAACTTCCCGCCCGTGATGGAGCCTCTGAAGGCATGACCATCAGGGTTGGCGGCCAAGAGATGAAAGGTCTTCCCGAAGGCTTCAAGGAAGGGCCGTTCGCCTTCAAGCGTGGCAGCTGGTACTACCTTACTTTCCCATGGGTGCGCCAAGAAAATGGCACGGAGACCCTTGCCTACGCCATGTCGAAGAATCCCCTCGGCCCTTGGGACTTCAAAGGCGTGATCATGTCAGAGCATGACAACGGCTGCTGGACCAACCACCACAGCATCTTGGAATACCGTGGCCAATGGTACATCTTCTACCACCGCAACGACTATTCCCCCTCCATGGACAAGCGCCGCTCCGCCCGCATCGAGCGCCTGACCTTCAATGCCGACGGCACAATCGTGGAGCCTCAACAGACCATGCGCGGCGTGGGTGTCAACCAGGCAACGGAGAAGATAGACGTTGACCGCTACACCCAGGCGAGCCAAGATGTGACGACAGCATTTGTCGATACCACGAACACCTTCGCCGGCTGGCAGGCCCAACTTCCCAAGAAAGGCAGTTGGATCAAGTATCCCGACGTGGACTTCAGCAGCATCGCCCCGGTGAACGCCTCCAAAGGTCGCCAAACCTTGGGCGACGGCTATCTCATCGTGTGTGCCAAGGCTTCTGAAGACACGGAGTTCTGCATCCGTGAGAAGGACGCCAAGGGCAAAGTCATCGCTCACGTGAAAATGAAGGTGAAGGAAACCCGCGGCACGTTCCAACGCGACCTGAGCGGCCGCTGGCTCACCCTGAACGCCCCCTTGGAGTACGTCCCCTCTGGTGTCACCGACCTTGTGGTGACTTGCGAGGGAACGGGTGTTGACATCGACTGGGTACAGTTCAAGAACCGTCCGAAATATTTCTCCCCCACGACTGGCGAGACCTCCGCTCCCGATGAGAACGGTTTCATCCGTCGCTGGCGCCTTATGGAACCCATCGCGCAGACCATCCCGTCGAATGTCGTCTTCACCGACACATGGCTTCGCAACCTTTTCACCGACGCCTCGCTGAAACCAGGCAAGAAGTCCAAGTGGCACGCCCTCGACAGCGAGAACTACAACGTGAAACTGTTCCGCTTCGGCGAGTTGTGGTGCAACCACACATACGGCTCACTCTTCTGGGCAGAGACACAGATTGTGTGCTCCGAGGACATTCCCAATGTGCGCCTTGCAGCCGGTTCCAATGGAGCCTCGATGTGGTGGCTCAACGGCGAAGAGGCCCTGCTGCTCTCCGGCGACCGCCGCATGGTCGTTGACGACGGCATGTCGCCCCGCCTGACCCTGAAGAAAGGTGTCAACACTCTCCGCTGCGCCTTGGTGAACGGTCCGGGGCTTAGCGATTTCTGCGTCCGCTTCCTGGATGAGGCGGGCCATCCCATAACCAATTTCCAAGTAAGAACCCAACAACCATGAGCACCATGACAACGCATAGCATCCATCGTGTGGCAAAACTCGCCTTATTGTTACTTTTCACCATTTCGGTCAACACCGTGTCGGCCCAAGTGGGCCAGCCCTATATTCACGACCCCTCGACCATCGCGTTCTGCGACGGCAAATACTACACATTCGGCACCGGCGGCGGCGGTCTCATCTCCGAAGACGGTTGGTCGTGGCACAGCGGTGCGGTGCGCCCCGGCGGTGGCGCAGCTCCCGATGTATTGAAGATTGGCGACCGCTACCTCGTCATCTACGGCGCCACAGGTGGTGGCCTTGGTGGCGGCCACAGCGGGCGCATCCTTACGATGTGGAACAAGACACTCGACCCCAAGAGTCCTGATTTCAAATACACCACTGCTGTAGAGGTGTGCTCAAGCGACGGCATGGAGGACCAGGACGCCATCGACCCCGGCCTGCTGCTCGACCCGACGACGGGTCGCCTGTGGGTGAGTTACGGCACTTATTTCGGCACCATCCGCCTCATCGAACTTGACCCCACTACGGGCAAGCGCGTCAGCGGCAACAAGGAGTTGGACATTGCCATCGACTGCGAGGCCACCGACCTCCTCTACCGTGACGGTTGGTATTATTTGCTCGGCACTCACGGCACCTGCTGCGACGGTGTGAACTCCACCTACAACATCGTGGTGGGTCGCTCCCGCAGTGTGCAAGGTCCTTATATGGATAATGTAGGCCGCTCGATGCTCCAGGGTGGTGGCAAGATGGTGATTGCTGCCGGCGCCCGTGCATGCGGCCCCGGCCATTTCGGCCGCACCATCATCGACGAAGGTGTAGAGGTGATGTCGTGCCATTATGAAGCCGACTTCGACCGCAGCGGTCGCTCGGTGCTTGCCATTCGCCCGTTGCTGTGGAAGAATGACTGGCCCGTCGCCGGGGAGCAATTCCTTGGTGGCACCTTCGAGATAGAGTCGGAGCGTCGTGGTTACTCCTTGGAGTTGGCAGTCGATTTCGTCCGCATCGCTCAAGAGCGCGAGCGTTTTTGGAACATGGACCAATCGAAGCCCTTGGTGAAGATCCCTTGCCAGGAGTTGGCCGACGTTTCCGGCAGTTGGCCTCAGGGTGAGATTACGCTTCGTTGCGGCGACTACATGCACCGTCCCCACCAGCGTTGGACCGTCACCCCACTGCCCGATGCTCCCGGCTACCTTGGCAATTCCTATTTCAAAATCACCATTGCCGGCACTGACCGTGCCTTGGCCGCCACCTCATCGATGGAACTCACCACCGTGCCGGCGTTCACCGGCGACGACAGCCAGCTGTGGCGCATCGAACAACTTACTGACGGCACTTTCCGTCTGATGCCCAAGAGCATCCCCGGCATCCCGGGCATCAACACCCGCTACTGCCTCTACTCCGCCGGCGACAGCACGCCCACCCTCGCAGAGTATGATTTTAGTAGCGACAACTCAAAATGGAATTTCCGCTCACATTAAGGAATTAAAAAAGACCACATCCTATGTCCACTTGCCGATGCTTTTCTCGGAGAATCCGATGAAGAGCATCGGCTTTTACATATCTTTGTGTGAACAACTAAAAAATACTCACTTCTTCAAAAAAGCACAAGGACAAAGCACGAATAGGAACTTTGGATATCGTCCATCAATCGCATACATACGTCATCTCATGGCCGCCTCCACCACCTGTGCATAGTCGTCGCCGAGGCTTGCGAGGCGGTTGAGGCAGTTGTATGCGGCGTGCCTGACGGGCATCGACTCGTCGTGCAAGGCCGTGGTAGCCTGGTCGATGATTTCAGCAAGCTCTCTGACGTCGGGGATGGCCCCTTGCCTGATTTTTCCGGAAATGATGTGGTATCCACAAACTTGTCGGAAGGGCTGTGACGTGGCCACCCATTCGAAAGCGAGTTGTGGTGCGAAGTCAAGATATTGCAAGAGGTTGTGTGCCAACATCTCCGCCATTTCAAGCGTTTGCACTTGTTCCATCCACAGTTCCGCCAGTTGGGTGGTCATCTCCTCCATGGGCATAATGAGGGTAGCGAGTATTTTGCACTCACGAATGTTCTCCATCCAGAGTTGTATGGCAAGGTGGTAATCCTTGCCATATTCCTCGGCCATCTGTTTCAAATCGCTGAAAGCCACCCCCCAGTTGAGGTGGTAGTCGATGCCGTTCTCCCTCATGTATTTCGAGGCCTCCCCGTTCATGAGCAGCCGGAAGGAGCGTTTGATTTGCTTGACTTTTTCTTCAGTGGTCATGGCAAGAGGTCATCATCTCACAAAATGCTGTAGTCACGGGAGTACCTGCGCATCTGCTGATCGTAGGACTCGTAATAGTCGATGAGGAAGTCGATGATGTTCCCCTTTCCATCCTTCATGGGTATGAACCTTGGATTGAGGAATCCCTTGTACGGAGCGAGGTTGAGTTTTGCATACCTTTCGAGGACTTCCTGATGCAGCGTCGTCTCCACCTTGACGGCATATTGCTCGACGAGCGACTTAGCCGCCTCATAGTCCCCTTCACTCTTGATGCGCTGCACCTCAGCCAAAAGCGTGGCGAACGCCGTTCTTAGCCGTTGGTAGTCGTTGATTTCGAGATACGTCTTCCCCTCCACCTTGACAAGTTTGACAGCTTCCGGCTCGCTGTGCTCCACCCATCTTGCGATGAGCGCCCTGTTGCGCATGTGTGCCTCCTCAATGTTGTTTCCCAGACTGATGCGTGTGAGTTGGGTCATCATCCCATTCATCAAATATGTGTAGTATTGCGCCTTGTAAGCCTGGTTGTCGGGCAACAATCCCAGTTCAACAAGTTTTTCGTCAGCGATGTAATAGAGTGCGAAGAGGTCCGCCCTTGCCTCCTCGATGGTGTTGGCATACGCCTTGAGCGCATCGGGGTCAGTCCCCGGCAGCAGTTGTCCGCTACCATGCCCGAGACATTCATGCAAGTCAGTGTGCAGGTCATCGGTAAGGTCTCCGTATTTCTCAATTATCGCGAGGGTTTCCTTGTCGATGACAAATTCCTCCTTGAATCCATTACCGTGAGCCGCCTTGTTGTATGCATCGGTGATGTTTCCTATGGTTACGCTCTTGCTGCCGTGCTTCGCCCTTATCCAGTCGGCGTTGGGGAGATTGATGCCGATGGCCGTTGCCGGGAACTCCCCTCCTCCGAGCATGGCCGCGCAGACGACATTCGCCGTCACCCCCTTGACGACCTTCTTCTTGAACCTTGCATCGACGGGCGAATGGTCTTCAAACCATTGAGCGTTGTCGCTGATGGTGCGTGTTCGCTTGGTAGCCACCCTGTCCTTGTATTCCACCAGTCCCTCCCAAGTGGCCTTCAGCGCCATTGGGTCGTCATACACCTCGATGAAGCCATTGATGAAGTCGATGTCACCCTCGTGGCTCTCCACCCATTTGATGGAATACCGGTCGAAATCACGCAAGTCGCCAGTGGTGTAATACCTCAATAGCAGTTGTATGACCTCCTTTTGCTGTTCGTTCTCCGCTACCTGTTGCGCCTTCTCCAACCAGTAAACAATATGTGCGATGGCCTTCCCATATTCTCCATGGAGTTTCCAGGTCACTTCTCTCACCTCCCCCTTTTCCTTGACCAGTTTGCTGTTGAGCCCCCACGATGGCGGCTCCTCGTCCTCCGAGTCTTTTTTAGAGGCATAAAACTCCTCCACCTCCTTTTGCGTCACTCCCTCATAGAAATTCACCGCCGACGTCGCGACGAGGTCCTGCCCGTCCGCCTTGTTGGTGCGTTTGGCTTCTATTTGAGGGTCGAAAATGACGGGGAAAAGTTCTTCCATCATTCCCTCCACATCCTGCCCGGGCGCGAGCGGCAGTTTTTCAGGAGCTATGCTCAAGATGGCCTTCCGCAAGAAGTCGGGTGTGAACCGCGGAATAAATTTCTCCCCTCCATAATGATGGTGAATGCCATTGGAGAACCACACCCGCTTGAGATACACCTCAAGAGCCCGAAGCTGCTCATATTCACCATCTTGTGCATAGCCATCGGTCACGACCTCCAACAACTTTCTAATTCGCAAGTTGTGCCGTCCCATTTGGTCGAAGGTGATGTCCCTTCCCCACAGGGTTGCCTCCGACAGGCAATAGACATATATTTTTTGTTTGAGGGAAAGTTGCCCAAATCCATCAAGACGGTATCTGAGCATTTGAATGTCGGCGAATCTTTCACCGGAATAATTGAATTGGTGAGGCATGTTTCGGTTAAGTAAACAGTAGTGAAAAAGGATTTTTACTCAGCACAAAGTGCGTTCCATCAATTCTGTTGCTGTTTTTCATTGCGGAGCTAAAAACAACCGCCAAGAAAAAAACGTTACAACACAATAAATGGAACTCACTTGAGTGTCAACTTCATTATTACAGAATGATGAAGCTGCCGCGTTCATCTCATCATCAAAAGGAAATGAAATAACTTAAACAGTTTTTTCAGCCGCCTTTCTTGTTCGCTTCGCTTCTCTTTTAGTCTCCTTTTGTGCTGGATGCTGTGCGAAATGCCTGATTTTGTACTCACGAGGCGTCACGCCATTGATTTTGTAGAATGAAGCATAGAAAGACTGCCTGTTGGAAAAGCCAACCATCGAGCTGATGTCCTCCATGTTGAGATCCTGGTACCTTTTGTCCACGAGGAGCGTCATGGCCTCGTCAATGCGGTACTTGTTGACGAAAGAGGTGTAATTCATGTGAAATCTCACATTCACCACGGCAGAGATGTAACGTGTGTTGGTGCCGAGATCCTCTGCCAGCCTTTTAGCGGAATAGTCCTTGTCCTTGTACTTTTGTTGGATGAGGATGATGTCGAGGATTTTCTCCTTGAGGTCATCCATCAATTTAGGACTGACGAGACTACGATAAGCAGCCTCCTTTTCCTTCTTTTCAGTAATGTTGTATTTTGCCATATCTACTAAAAATAAAATGGTGAAAAAAAGAATTGCATAATAGTTGTTGCAAATATAATTACAATTGTCGGCATTTGCAAATATTTTTTCTCTTTTTTTCCGAAAAACCACTTTTTACGAAAAAACGAACAATGAAAGAGGAGGGAAAGCCGTGTTTTTCGACCGAAAAAGTAAAGAATAGTCAAATTCAGCCTGGCAAGCAGCCATTTTTCAAGAAACCATTGCCAAGCATCCCCCTCCTTGTCCACCAATCAGACAAAAAACAATATTAAAATGTGAAAAAGCATCATCAAGAATGTTTTTTTGGTGATAAATGGTGAGAAGTGTGAGAAAAAGCGTACCTTTGCATTCAATTTGGAAAAAGAAAAATGAAGAGACCGACCGCCATACTGCTGCTCCACTGCCCCGACCAGCAAGGCATCATATCCGAAATGACCAAGTTCATCACCGACAACAAGGGCAACATCGTTTATCTGGACCAATACGTGGACCGCCAAGATGGTATGTTCTTCATGCGCATCGAGTGGGAGCTTGATGACTTTCTCATCCCTCGTGAAAAGATAGAGGAATACGTCACGACACTCTACGCCCAGCGCTACCACATGACTTTCAACCTCTATTTCAACGACATCCGTCCCCGTATGGCCATCTTCGTGAGCAAGATGAGTCACTGCCTCTACGACCTCCTTGCCCGTTACAAGGCAGGCGAGTGGGAGGTGGACATCCCCTGCATCGTGAGCAACCACGAGGACTTGCGCTACATCGCCGAGCAATTCGACATACCCTTCTATGTGTGGTCCATCGCCAAGGACCACTCCAACAAATCGGAGGTGGAGGCCGCCGAGATGGCGCTGCTGAAGGAAAAGCGTGTTACCTTCATCGTGCTTGCCCGTTACATGCAGATTGTGACCGACGACATGATATCCGCCTATCCCCACCACATCATCAACATCCACCACTCCTTCCTCCCCGCCTTCGTAGGCGCCAAGCCCTACCATCAAGCCTGGGAGCGCGGTGTGAAAATCATCGGTGCGACAAGCCACTACGTGACGAGCGAGCTCGACGCCGGCCCCATCATCGAGCAGGACGTGGTGCGCATCACCCACAAGGACACCCCCGAAAGCCTGGTGCTCAAAGGCCGCGACCTGGAGAAAATCGTGCTCTCCCGCGCCGTGACCAAGCACATCCAGCGCAAGATATTGACCTACCACAACAAAACCATCATTTTCAGCTGACCCTATGGAAGTAGCGATAGTGAAATACAATGCCGGCAACATCTACTCCGTAGAGAACGCCCTTCGTCGCCTCGGTGTCGAGCCGTTGCTCACAGACGACGCCGCCCTCCTTCGCCGCGCCGACTGCGTGCTGTTTCCCGGTCAGGGCG
>Ga0129307_1003089_pt1 | contig 11164 bp, 10 predicted proteins | sample P1105metagenome_FD_94437 | JGI IMG/M metagenome (GOLD analysis project Ga0129307, IMG submission 94437) | Capybara group fecal microbial communities from Wisconsin, USA - P1105 metagenome | ecosystem: Host-associated > Mammals > Digestive system > Large intestine > Fecal | place: USA: Wisconsin... | reverse complement strand
CAACATCTTTGTAAGGACCGTGATAAGTGCTTTTGCTTTTCAAATCCCGTATCTTGGCCCATCCCCAGTAGTAGTTGGGATCCGTTTCGTGGTTATGGAGAACGAATTGCGGGTGAGGATGCTTGATCATATAATCACACAACTTGGGGTAGTCCTTTCTGTCGATAACCACATCAAGGTCGTCATCCCAAGGGATGAATCCGCCATGGCGCACGGCACCCAGACATGTGCCGGCGTCGATGTAATATATAATGTCGAGTTGCTTGCATACACTGTCAAAATACAGCAACATATCGAGCATGCGGTATTGCAAAGTACGCATCAGTGACCCTTCCGGATTATAGTTGGACTTTAACTCAGCATCTGTCTCACCTGTATTGTATGTTTTATTGATGTTCATTGCTTTTGTGTATGAATAGTTTCCATTGTATGATAGTTCTTATGATGTGTTGCCACATAGGCTAAAGCACATTTGTCATTTGATTTTCAAGATGTATCGATTAAAGAGCTGGATGCAATACCATCCTAAATATCCAGGCAAGATGCTGTAAAATTTGGCTTTGGGCGAAAGCTTGATATATGGAGCGTTCTTTATGATATATGGGAGGATATCATCTGCAATAGTTCTGAATTCTTGATAGGGTAGTTGAGAAAAAAGACTAAAGCGGAATTTCATATATTCATATAAAAAGAAGTTTCGTTGCTCAGATTGATTCTTGTTGATGTTGGGATGTCGGTTTGCAAATTCAACAAGGCTTTTGCTTACCTTGATGTAATCGTAGGCATGTTTTCTTTTCACGTTCTCATTGATGGATTGTCCACTCTGGCCGATTCTATAATTATAAAGGGTCATATCCAGAAATACCATACTACTTCCTAAAATGTAGGGTGCCATAAACAAGATGGCATCATCATAGAAAACTTTCTCTACAAAAAGCGGTTGCTCTCTTTGGAAAATGTCACTTTTATAAGTGCAATACCAGAAATTGTAAATATAGTAGTTTTCGTCAATTTTATTGATGTCAAATGATGAAGTGTCGTATGCTTGATTAAAAACGACATTGCTGATTTTGGAAACCAACGATGATTGATTCCGAACATCAAATTTGGCTATATGGGTAAAAACCAAATCCTCATCACGAGTGCTCAACTCTACGATAAAAGAGGAAAGATTACTCAGCCAGTCATCACTGTCCAAAAAGCGGATGTATTTTCCTTTTGCATTTTTTAAGCCAACATTCCATGCAGAACCATGCCCCCCATTCTCTTTGTCAATCACTTTGATGGATTGTGGGTATTTCGATTCATATTCGTGGGCGATGATACCCGACCGATCGGGCGTGCCGTCATTCACTATAATTACTTCCAGCCATTTCATCTGTTTCTCATCCAAGATAACGGAATCCAAACACTGCCTGATATACTGCTCCACTTTATATACAGGTATGATGATTGTTAGAATCTTGTCCATTGTTGACAATTATAACTTTAGAATGCTTACATTTCTGAAGAAATTTAGTATTTTAAGAGGTATCAAAAGGAGAGAATAGTATGCTTTTCTATATGGTAAACCAGAAGCTTCACATCTCATTTTTGCATCTTTCCACTTTTGTGTTTTTGTTACGAGTTTCTCTTTAAGAGAGAGTCCTTTGTATAAATCAGAATGCTTGTTGTAGATGTACTTTACAGCTTTCTCCCATTCAAAAAAATTGTTTGTCAATCTATAGGTATCATAAATATTTTTACGGTAAACGCATAAACATTCATTAACAAAATAAAAAGGTCCACGTTGAGCTAATCTAATAGTCAATTCATAATCTTGCCAGTATTTAAGAGCCTCGTCAAAATAATTGACTTCGACAATGGCTTCGCGTAATATTAGAAAAGTAGAACTGGTGCTGCAAAAGTGTTGCAAAATCAACTTATGCAAATCTCCACACATTCTGGAATCTGGAAGAATATTTGTAAATACATTATAATCAGGGTAAACAGTTTCCATTTTTCTTCCACAATATACTAATTCACATTGCTTTTCTTGAATAAGAGCAATTTGCTTTTCGATTTTTTCGGGAAGCCAGTAGTCATCATCATCCAAGAATGCACAATACTTTCCTTTTGATATTTTAACTCCAATATTTCTTGCGTAATTACCCCCTTTGCTTTCTTCTTTTGGTATGTAGATATATTGTATGGTGTAAGATTTACACAATACTTCTGTTCCATCCGTTGATGCATCATCTACAACGATACATTCCAAATCCTTATAAGTTTGCGACAATACACTTTCTATTGCCCTTTTGAGTAAATCCCTGCGATTATGTGTTGTTATGATAGCGGAAACCATTAGCTCTATTTAATGATTATATCAAATTATTGTTTTACTATTATCTCGAGATTGTAAGATATTGTTTTAGATACTGTAGGAACAGTCCAATTTCTTTTAGCGTATGTATAATTGTTCTTCCCAATTTTGTTCCCTTTTTTTATTTCTTCAATAGCATTCTGAATAGCTTTTTTAACCGACTTTCTGTCATCTGGTTTAAAAAGAAAATTATTAGTTTCTCTCAAAATGACACCCACATTTCCAATACAAGGACCTACAACAACCTTGCCTGCTGCAAAAGCAAGAGGCACGTTTCCTGAATTGAGTATCTCTGTCCTCTGTATGAAAACTATATCTGTGGCCGAAAGCCATTGTTTCATTCTCTCTTCGTCCAAATAGCAAGATGTTCTTATCTTTTTTACTAGGAAAATAAACCATTTTTTTATGAAAGAAAATGGGGTCTTGGCATATTGCCCATTAAAAAATTTTCCTATTGTTAATCTTGGCGCTAAATAATTGATGTTGGAATTCTTTGTGTCATCTACCATATCCAGAAACAGTTTTTTTTCCTTATCACTCCTAAAAGCACCATAAGAAGCAATAACAATACAATCGAGGGGTATGTTCAATTGATTTCTTGCATACGATTGATTGGTATTGTTGAAAAATCTATCTGCAATATGATGAGGAGCGATGAAATGGAAAGTGTTAGGATATTGTGATTTCATCAATTGTAAACTGTGATTGCCCATATGGTGGAATGCATCAACCTTGGAATAGACCAAATCATATAATTGCTTAACTATAGGAAGTCTATTGTGTGGATAGAGGTTGTGGCATGTAATAACAGTTTTTACACCTGCTTTCTTAACCAAATCTAATTGGTAAGAGATTTTTTCAATATCTATTTCGCCAATATTCCAATCAAAAATACATTCTGGCCATTGAAAAAACAATATGTCAAAAGAAGAAAAATCATTCCAAAAATATGAGAGGCCACATTTGATTTCATATCTGCCAATATTTCTAAGGCCATCTATTAATGACGCTACATAAGGATTAGCTTTTTCATTATATATTGAATTATATGAGCAAACGAATAAAATTCTCATTAATATTTGTTTTTTAAAATCAATGAAATAATATACTGTTTCTGTTGAAAAATTGACATAATAATTTTCATTATCTATAAACGAAATCGCTTAGAAAGAACACTTTCCAGTCTCTCTGTCAATTATTGGCAAAAGGTAGGGTACAAATAGATGACAATACACATATTTAAGCATTGGGAAGATATAGCCGCTATGAATAATCAGTTGCGAGGCTTTTGCCATTTTGCTTTTCAATGGTCTGTACGAAATACAGCTCGTTTCAATCCTTTCCTTTATTTCCCTTAATTGGGATACAGATATGTTGGAAGATAACAACCTGCTGGTAAAGGTGCTGAGTGAGCTCTCAAATATGGCACCCATATCACAGGGATAGATGTCTTGAAGCATGGTTTGGGATATCTCTCCCATACGTTCAAATATCTTCACGAAATTGAGCACGTTCGTTGTTGTCTTTTCTTTGTCACGGTTTTTTGAAAGTTGGTTGTCTCCTCTGTAAGTGAGATAGACATAGATGAATGATGAAGTTTGCCTGATTGTAGGATTGGCGTATAAGAGGTTGATGTTGAACAACAGGTCTTCTCCATAGGAAAATGGTTCAAAGAATATACTGTTTTCCAGCAAAAAAGCCTTTTTATACCATGAATTCCAGATGAAAGAGAGATGCTTACCTTGACCAAGAAGTTGGTGCCCAGTTGTCTCATATTTGATTTCTCCATACATCTCCTTTTGAGCAAGCACTTCTTCGTGACCTTCTCTTACAGTGGTTGAGAAGTAAGACAGCACATCATATTTGTTGTCATAAAAATGGTCTTTGAAATCTCTGAACCCACCTTCACGTAAATAGTCATCCGCATCAACAAAACATACATACTCACCTTGGGAATGATGGATGCCAAAATTTCGTGTTGGCCCCACACCTTCATTCTGCTTAAACCAAGTCTTTATGGTTTCTGGATGCTCTTTCTCCAATTGTTCGCATAGGTCAGAAGACCCATCTGTAGATCCATCATCAATGAGCAGCAATTCATATTCGTCAGGTGTCAAACCTTGGTTGATAACCGACTCAACGGCTCTCCTGAGAGTTGCCTTTTTGTTATAGACTGGTATGATGACAGATAATGTCATTCTTGTTATTACTTCTAAGTTAATTTGAATTCACAGCTTGTACGTAATGTAAAATTTTGTGCTCTTATTTTATATTGATTGCTAAGGCATTGTCAATTCTATTGAAAAAAGTGTGTTGTTTTGTATCTTCATAATTGGCAAATCGAAAACCGGCTATATCCATTACTGTATAAATGAATCGATCTGTACAAAAAGATTTGTCACTTACCTTTTCCAGTAGTTCAACGGATTTTGCATAAAAATCTCTAAAAAATGGGGGGAAAAACCATAAAAGGGATTTTGCCACCCCTTCTCTCGTGACATTATTTATAGCGTTTTTAGCATGTCCGAAGTAATAGTTCCTGCTATGATTTGAGCATAATCGTTGGATAGCAAACAGCCATATTTGTCAACACAAAAAAGATTGATTAAGCAAAACAAGGTAGAAACAATAAGTATGATTGGTTTCAAGACATTTGGAATTCTTTTATTTAGATTGATGATGGCAATCATAAATCTTTAATAATACTATTTAACTACAAACTTTATAATTGTCCACTTAAGATACGTCTTATATGATTATAGCCGTTACAATAATCAAAAAAGTAGGAGAACATTGCAGTGGCAGATTCATATTTTTCTTTGATGTCAGGATTTGTCAATATCGTTTTTAAACCTTCATAAAGGGATTCTTCATCATTGTTGACAACGACCCCAAATTGATTTTCTCCTAATAATTCTTTTGTTGCGACGCAATTAGTCATCAAGACAGCTTTGCCCAAAATAAGACTTTCAATGGCAACGCAACTCAATCCTTCAATATAGGAAGGGATAATAATCCAATCAGCCATTCTTATAAATGGGAAGGGATTTTCTTGATTTCCCCAAAATGATACATTTTCCAGATGATGCTTTTTGCAAAAATCCTCATATTTAGTTTTGTCGCCTCCACCAATAATCCACGCTTCAAAATGAAAACCATCATTTTTGAGTTTTCTCAAAACATTCAAGTAACGGTCATATCCTTTGGCTGGTGTCAACCTTCCAACAGAGACCAAAAGAGGACATGTTGGCTTGCATATTTGTGGATTTGCTTCTTCTGATTGTCTGATGATACAATCAGAGTCAATGGGATTGTAGATGACTTCCATTTTGGATGTATGTGAAGGAAACATCCTAAGGAAACTATCACGTACTCCTTTAGAAACAGCTATGATTTTGGAATAATTATCATATATAATCTCCTCTTGTTCTATTTCTTTCAGAGACTTGTTCTTTTGAGAAAGATTCGTGGAAGTATGCAACCATGCTATTTTCCTTCCTTTTTTCAGGCTGGCTCTTCCAACGAAATGTGTCGGTGCGCCTTCGTAAAATGCGACTACTACATCGTATCGGTCGCCAACCAAAATCTTATAAAAAATCGAAGGAATCTTGCATAGTAGATAATTGAACAATATATTTAACCAATGATGATTATTATTGACAAGCCATTTGTAATGTATATGTGGCTCAAAAGGGATGTTGATGGGGGCTTTATAATTGTTAAATACACTTTTCTTGAAAATACTACAAACCGTGATGTCGAATTCTTTGGGGTCCAAATGGTTTGCAATATTCACCAATACACGTTCTGCACCTCCAAGAATAAAGGATTCTATGATGAAAATTACTTTTTTCTTATGCATAGCAATATCGGGATATTTGTTTACTTCTCCTTAAAGACAACAGCCACCCAAAAGGAAATAGGATAAATGCGCCAACCTGATGGGCTGGTTGATACTCACACAGGTAAATTACTTTGTCGAGCCTTCTGAGTCTGTAACTATCGATGGCCATTTGATCCCATATTACTGCTTCTGGTACGAACTTTTCTCCTTCCCATACGGGCAAAGTGTATTCCCGCAATTTTCGGGTATAAAAAACTTCTGCCATATCTGCTTGAAACAGAAATATAGATAAAAAGCAAAGGAAAATCTATGGATGATGGCTTTCTTAATCCAATATGCGCATGGATATAGATGTTCCTTCTTCTTTAGATGTGCAATCTCGGGAATGTTGAGTATGTCTTTTAGATAATTGTAGTTTTGGGTCTTGAGATGAGGATAAATGAAAATCCCATCATATACAATTCCCCATAACCTATGATATAGAAAGTCTTGGGATTGGGGGAGCCAAAGATTCTTGTCTTTGTAGTAATCCACTAACAAATGCCATTGTGAATATTGTAGTTGGAATAAATCGTTTCTTTTTTTTGTAGATAATGATTCGTGGTTCCTCTTGTTATAATGGTATTTGCATACAGGTATGTTTCTTATTGTATCGATGAAACGCAAGTATTGGTAATTAAAAACCAAATCTTCACCATAGGATAGATTGCAGTCAAATTGTAAATGGTGCTTCTTGATGATTTCTCTTAGATACAGTTTGCAACAAGGACCATATAATAGGTTGTTCTTGTTATAGTCAATAAAAAATTCCACATCTCCATTAGAGAATGAATAAAAGGGGTAAATGGATTGGTGAAAGGTCTCTCTTCTTTCGTCATAAAAACAAGTGTATCCACTTATGACCAATTCAGTCCTGTCCTTTTTTGTCTCATTAACCAATGTTTCAAGGAAATCTGATTCTACCCAGTCGTCACTGTCAATGAAACAAATGTACTCCCCTTTGGCATCTGACAAACCAGTGTTTCTCGCGGCAGAAGCGCCTTGGTTGTCTTGACATTCTACAACTATTCTTGGATCTTTTTTCGCCCATTTTTCACAAATCATTTGACTATTGTCTGTAGATCCGTCAACGACCAATATCAATTCGAAATCATAAAATGTTTGGTTGACTACGGATTGGATGCATTGTTCCAAAAACCTTTCTGAATTGTAGATGGGGACAATGACGGAAATCATGGGGATTAATAAATATAGCCAGTTTTGCCAGATGATAACAGCCTTATCATTTCTTCCTTTTTTTCAGGAGTGATTATGTCAACTTTATATGACTTGTCAAAATGGGGACTGTTTTCAAATTCATCCTTTTTGCGTTGGATGAAGTTGTCGTAGGTGCCAATCACCACGGCAGGATTGCCTACAGCGATGGACCTTTCTGGAATGGATTTGCTGACAACGCTTCCTGCACCAATAATGCAATAATCACCAATTGTAACTCCCGGGAGGATGATGCTTCCCGCTCCAACAAATACATTGTTTCCGATAATTGTTCTTTGTATTCGTGTAAACCCTAAGATTCTTTTGGTGCTGGCATCATGCGCTAAAATATGAACCCTTGGGGCAAGGGTTACATCATTCCCTATTTCAATAAGCCAACAATGACCAGGGTCAAAGATGCATTCTCCCATTATAGAGCAATTCTTGCCTATTCTTAACCCTTTTTCAATTGCCTTCTCCAACGGGGGCCTGTCGTCTATTTGAAGACAGTATTTCCTGATGAACAGTAGTATTTTCCTTAACATAAGAGGTGCAATGATGATTGAAAAAAATTGTTCTTTAGGAATTCAAGAGAAAACGCTCTACGTTTGACACTAACTTGTCTGTAGAAAAATCATGGCTTCTCTTAATGGCTTTTTGACGATACTGGTCTAATAGTTTGCGATTGTCCAATAATGATTTGATACCTTTGAATAAATCATCTTCAGAGTTTGGGGTAATCATTCCACATTCTCCGTTTTGAAGCAATTCTTCCATTCCTGAGCACAGAGTTGTGATAATGGGAATGCCCAAAATGAGAGCTTCTGTGACAGCAGTGCTATATCCTTCACTAATAGAGGAGCATACAAACAGGTCACATTCTTTCATATACTTATATGGGTTGGCTTGGAATCCCAATAGTCTGACGTGCTCAGTCAACTCGTTTGTTCTAATAAATTGCTCGATACGCATCCTCTCCGGTCCCTCGCCAATCAGCCAAAGTTCTATCTCATATCCTTGTACAACAAGACGATTGAATATGCGCAACAAACGAAGGAATGATTTTTGTTTTACAAGCCTGCCGACAGAAATTAGTTTGAAACAATTGTCTTTGATGATGCCTGTTGGCTGTTGTGCCAACCTTTTTATTTCTTCAGAATCAATAGGATTATAGAGTGTTTGTATCGGCTGTGAACAACTTGGAAATTCTTTTTTAAAAGAATGCAATACCGTGTTGGATACTGTTATGATGTTGTCAAATTGATTATAACAATCCAATTCTTCTCGATGATTGGTGAAGATGGTTTTTGTCCAATGATTGGAATGCAAGTCAGTATGGACCCATACTATTTTTTTGAGATGAACATTCCTGGTGTGTGACACCAATTTTGTCGCAAATCCTTCCACAAAAGCTACTACGATGTCATACCGGCTTGGCCGTAGGCTTGTACTCACTATTGATAGAGGGAGGTAATTGTATATCATTTTATATTTGAACTTGTAAAAGCAATTTGAAATGTTTGATTTACCAGGCTTGTCTATCAAATAGTGATAATGGATATGTGAAGGAAGATTATTTTTAAATACGCCTGTATTCACAATGCAACAGAGGGTGATATCGAATTTCTCTTTATCTAAATGGCGTAAAGTAGTAACCAAAACTTTCTCAGCGCCTCCACCAGATAAGGATTCTATCAAGAAAAGAATGCGTTTCTTCATCTAATGATAAATGTCTGTACTTGAAAAATATGAGCGAGTACCAATGGTCAAGATTTCCTACTTCTGACTGATTGAGAAATATGGTCACGGATATAAATATAGGTTTTCCATACTGCAATCCATGTCTTAAGGAATGTTGATGCTATGATTTTGAAAATAGAATCGGGGCAGGATGTGTATCTTGTTAGCAATTCAATGGTGGAATGTGTCGCTGATTTTGAAAAAAATGCATCTCTCTTCTTGGAATACGGAAGGGATGAACTTATGCAAGGATTATGCTTGATGACTTCCGCATAATCATCCAACTCTTTCGTTACAAACTGCTAATTATTGTCATGCCATGCAGATGTGCCTTTTGGTGAATGGAGAAAGACAACAGATGTACCCTTGTCATCAAATAGTTGTGGGGCGATGTGCTGAATACCCCATAAGTCACCTAAAGTGATGTCTGCTCTACTTGAGAAAGAACGTGCAGGGCATGAAGAACAAGAAGGACGAAGAGTAAGATTTTGTATCAACCCTTTCATATATACGTTTTGAGAAGCCTTTTCTTTTATTGTTCTTCCATCAGTCTGATGGATGACAACATCGTAATCACTCCAACCTCGTTCTTTGTTCCTAAAAGATATGCTGCTGGCTTTCATTTCTTTCATATATCTGCTGAAAACCATAGGACTTGGAACTCCATGGCATACTACTTCTATCGACAACAAGTTTTGGGGGGCATTACCCAAAAGATTGTTTAACGCTTTTACTTGACAAGGTGTTCCGCTAAAAAGTACAGGCAAACCATTCTTGATATCTTTGATGATGGTTGGAATGATACAATAAATGTCCGACTGTACATATTTTGAACCTTGGAGTTTTTTTATATCATGATAAGAAGACACTCGGATGTGTTGGACTCTATCATTGGAAATGAATGCGGCTCCATAAACCACACCTCCTTTTTTAATGATGCCATGGGCCAATGCAGGAAATATGCCTCCTGATGAGCTTGCCATTCTTGTATCATCGTTACGTATATAAGCTGCCATCATTTTTGGGGGAGAAGGGGTGCTTGGGTGAGGATGGGGATTCTCCACAAGACATACTTGATGACATTTACCGCATTCAATACACGTCCCTTCATCAACATAGGGATAGATAAACCCCTCGTTGTCAGGTTTCAAAGTTATACAATGTGAAGGACATGTGAACGCACAGCAACCACAGCCAACACATTTGGTCTTATCTTTGATTTGTATCATAGCTGCCTAAAAATTTCTCTTGCAGACACTGCTTTTTGTATGTAGGCCGGCATAAACTCTTCAAGGTGGCTTCTGATGTCCTTCTCTTTTTGCATCAAGCATTTGAATCTTTGTGTGAGATCCTCATTAGTCTTAAATGATTGCACAGGAATTACATGATTGTCCCATGTGCCAAAAATGTCTTTGGCTATGCCTTTGGCTTTAACAGAATATCCAACGACCAGCGTGGGTACACACGTAGAGTAAGCTGCAATGGAGGCATGTGTCCGTGCAGCAATAAAAAAACGACATTGGGAAATAACCCCTTTAATTTCCTCTGCATTCATATCGTCAATCATTAAGACCCTGCTTGAAGACTTATACTTGTCGTATAGCTTGCCTAAGGGAATGCGGTCGTCATTATGAGGCCATGACACATGGGGGATGAGTGCTATGTAGAAATTGGTGTCATGGATGATGTATGAGATGAGTTTGACATAATTTTGCAGAGTTATGCCATCTGATGGTTCATAATTCGTTATCAGCGGACTCATATTGATGCCTATGGTTTTGTCCTTTTGTAGTTGAACAGACAAGCTCGTACTCTTCTTTTTGAGGGCAAAAGCAGGATCCGGAAACAAGGAAACGTTTTTAAGCCCCTTGTTTACAAGTGCTGAATAAGTTATGCTTTCTCTTGCAAATATATGAGTATATTGACGCAAGTCTTCTAATATGTCTGTTTTGATAGCATTTTCT
>Ga0129307_1003088_pt1 | contig 11168 bp, 12 predicted proteins | sample P1105metagenome_FD_94437 | JGI IMG/M metagenome (GOLD analysis project Ga0129307, IMG submission 94437) | Capybara group fecal microbial communities from Wisconsin, USA - P1105 metagenome | ecosystem: Host-associated > Mammals > Digestive system > Large intestine > Fecal | place: USA: Wisconsin... | reverse complement strand
ATGGTCAATGTATGAATCAGGTTATACTCCAGATAAACCTCATAAAAAGTCGGCTAGAATAGTCGGAGATGTTATGGGTAAATATCACCCACATGGTGACTCATCAATTTATGAAGCTATGGTTCACATGGCACAAGATTTTAGTTATAGAAATTGTTTGGTTGATGGACATGGTAACTTTGGTAATATTGAAGGTTATGGTGCAGCAGCAATGCGTTATACTGAAGCAAGACTATCTAAAATATCATTAGAATTATTAAGAGATATACAAAAAGACACTGTTGATATGATTCCAAACTTTGATGAATCTGAAAAAGAACCAGCAGTTCTTCCATCAAGATTTCCTAATATATTAGTTAATGGTACTATGGGTATCGCTGTTGGTATGGCAACAAATATTCCACCACATAACTTAGGTGAAGTAATAGATGGTTGTGTAGCATATATAGATAATCCTGATATAGATACAATGGAATTAATGCAATATGTAAAAGGCCCTGACTTTCCAACAGGTGGTATTATTCTAGGAAATAGTGGTATAAAAAATGCATATGAGACAGGTAGAGGAACAATAACTATAAGAAGTAGGGCATCAATTGAAGAAAAAGATGGAAAACATTATATAATTGTTGATGAAGTACCTTATGGTGTTAATACACAAGTATTAAAAAATAAGGTTGCTGAACTTGTCCACAATAAAACTATTGATGGAATAGCAGATTACCATACTGATTTAAAAGATGGTGTAAAAATCACTATTACATTAAAAAAGGACGCAAATGCACAAGTAGTATTAAATAATTTATATAAACATACTGATTTTCAAAAGAATTTTGGTGTAATATTCTTAATGCTTGATAAAGGAGTTCCAAAAACTCTTGGATTAAAGGATATTATTTCTAAATATATAGATTATCAAAAAGAAATAATTATTAGAAGAACAAAATTTGATTTAAAGAAAGCAGAAGATAGAGTACATATATTAGAAGGTTTAAAAATTGCTTTAGATCATATTGATGAAGTTATTAAAATAATTAGAGGTTCTAAGACAGATCAAGAAGCAAAAGATAAATTAATGAGTAATTATGCTTTAACAGAAATACAATGTGATGCTATCTTAGAAATGAAGTTAAGAAGATTAACTGGATTAGAAAGAGATAAGATTGAAGCAGAACTTGCTGATTTATTAGAAAAAATCAAAGAATATAAAGCTATTTTAGCAAGTGAAGAAAAGGTTTTAGCTATTATTAAACAAGAATTATTAGAAATTAAAGATAAATATTCTGATGATAGAAGAACTAAGATTGATATGACTGCTATTGATTATATTGAAGATGAATCATTAATACCAGTTGAAGATATAATTATTAATTTAACTAATAAAGGTTATATCAAGAGATTACCAATAGATACTTATAAAGTTCAAAACAAAGGTGGAGTTGGTGTTAAAGGTATGGCAACTAATGAAGAAGACTTTGTTGAACAAATGGTTACTTTAAAAACTCATGATCATGTATTATTCTTTACAAATAAAGGTAAAGTATATAGAATTAAGGGTTATGAAGTACCAGAATTTAGTAGACAGGCCAAGGGATTACCAATAATTAACTTACTTCCAATAGAAAAAGAAGAATTTGTTAAAGCAATTCTTCCTGTTAGAGTAGAAGAAGGAATTGAAAACAAATTAATTACTTTCGTTACTAAGAGAGGATTAGTTAAGAGAACATCAATATCAGAATTTGAAAATATAAGAGTAAGTGGTAAGATTGCTATTGGATTAAAAGAAAATGATGAATTATTAGCAGTATTCTTAACTAATGGTGATGATCAAATACTTATTGGTGCATCAAATGGTAGAATGGTTAAATTTAATGAATCTGAAATAAGAATCCTTGGTAGAACAGCTAGTGGTGTTAAAGGTATAGATATTGATGATACAACTTCTTGTGTAAGCGCATCAGTTATTAATGAAGATGATGAAATTCTTATAATTACAGAAAAGGGTTATGGTAAACGTACAAATGTTTGTGAATATAGATTAACACATAGAGGAAGTAAAGGTGTTAAAGGATTAAATATAACTGAAAAGAATGGTGCGTTAGTATCAATTAATAAGGTAGAACCAGAATCTGATTTAATTATTATTACAGATAGTGGTATAGTTATTAAAATAAGATTAGATCAAGTTTCTAAGATGAGTAGAGTAACTCAAGGAGTAAGACTTATATCATTAAAGGATGAACAAAAAGTTGCAACTGTATCATTATCAAAAAGAGATGAATTAGAAGAAAATCAAGAAGAATCATCAATTGAAGATAATAATGAACAAGTTGTTGAAGAAAAAAATGAAGAAATATCTTCAGGAGAATAATTAAGTATATGTTTCACGTGAAACATATACTTTTTTATTATTTATTAATAAAAAATATTTCCCGGGAAATATTTTTTTGACTATTAAATTATATTTTTTTTATGTTTCACGTGAAACATTAAATATAATTGACTTATTAATAAATAAATAGTATATTATTTATGCACAACGAAAAACTTGGAACCAGGTCAGGATAGAAATATAGCAGCCTTAACATTTAATTTTCGTGTGTGCTTTTTTTATGCAAGGAGATAATATGAATCAAGAAATAATTATAAATGAATTAAATAAGTTATTAGATAAAGCAATTAAACATAACGAAGTACCGGTTGCGGCTATATTAATAAAAAATAACAAAATAATTGCTAAATCTTATAATAAAGTAGAAAAGAATAATTCAGTATTAAATCATGCAGAAATAAATGTAATAAAAAAAGCTAATAAAAGATTAAATAATTGGAGATTAGATGATTGTGAATTATATATTACACTTGAACCTTGTGATATGTGTAAAACAATTATAAAAAAATCCAGAATAAATAAAGTATTTTATTTTTCAAAACAAAATAATCAAAAAACTGAATCTAATCCTGAATATAAGTATATAGAAAATAGTCAATTCTCTACTAAATTAAGTAATTTTTTTAAAAATAAACGTTAATGTTTCACGTGAAACATTAAAAAAATATTTCCCGGGAAATATTTTTTTTATTATTTTATTAAAATAATTGTGTTTTTATTTATAATATATCTAAAATTATTTAATTATAAATATCTTGAATAATTATATCAATCAATGTTTCACGTGAAACATTGATTTTTTAATTTTTTTTATATATTTCACGTGAAACATAATAACTATTTTACCTTTATTTTATATAGATTTTTACACAAAATATGTTATAATTATTATGAAAGGAAAATGATTATGTTATACCAAGCATTATATAGAAAATATAGACCAAAAACTTTTGATGATGTTTGTGGACAAAAAATAGTTGTTCAAACATTGAAAAATACAATTAATAATAATAAATTAACCCATGCATATTTATTTATTGGTCCTAGAGGAACAGGTAAAACTAGTATAGCTAAGATTTTTGCTAAAACAATTAATTGTGAGCATACAAAAGAAGGTAATTCATGCGAAGAATGTGAAATTTGTAAATTATCTAACAATAATGAAAACATAGATATAATAGAAATGGATGCTGCTTCTAATAATGGGGTAGATGAGATTCGTGAAATAAAAAATCATGTAACATTAATGCCGACATTTTCTAAATATAAAGTATATATTATAGATGAGGTACATATGTTATCAGCTGGTGCATTTAATGCTTTATTAAAAACATTAGAAGAACCACCAAGACACGTTATATTTATTCTTGCTACAACAGAACCTCAAAAAGTACCATTAACTATTATTTCTAGATGTCAAAGTTTTGAATTTAAATCTATTCCTGTTAATTTGATGAAAGAAAAAATTCAATTTATATGCGATAAAGAAAAAATAAATATTACAGAAGAAGCATTAGAACAAGTATGTATTGATTCAAATGGTGGATTAAGGGATGGTATAGGATTATTAGATCAATTAAATTCATATACTAATGGAAATATTAAAAAAGAAGATGTACTTTTATTAAATGGCAGAATAAGTAATGAAGATATTAATTTATTTATAGATTATATATATAATAATGAAATAGATAAGGCTTTTAATTTAAGTGATAAGATAGACGAAGAAGGTAAAGACTTTATATTTGTATGTGAAGATATAATTAAATATATTAAGAATTCTTTAATTGAATATCAAATCAATAATAAAAGTGATTTAATAAACAAAATAGGCAAAGATAACGCTATTAATATTATTTATCAGATTACTGATTATATTAATTACATTAGAAATATAAAAGAAAAGAAAATTTATTTTGATTTATTAATAATAAAACTATTAGATATATTTAATAATACAAATGTTCGTAATAATATTCCTGTAGTATCTTCAATAAATAAAGAAAAAGAAAATAAAGTAATAAAAGAAGAAAAAGTAAAAACAAAAAAAATAGAAGTAAATCAAGAAAAACCAGAAGAGAATCTGGAAAAATATAATAATTATAAAGATTTAATGGATATAAGATTAAATAATATACTAAGAATTGCGGACAAAGATTCATTAAAAGAATATGTAGAGTTCTTTAATAATCTTGAAAGTGATTTAGATAATTTAGATGAAAGAAAAATATTTAATTTATTATTAGATTGTTCTATTAAAGCAGGGTCAAAAGATGGTATAATAATAACGGCATCTAATAATAATATTCTTAATGAATTATTTGATAATTTTAAAGAAATTGAAGATTTGTTTATTAATAAACTATCTAAAGATTTAAAGGTTTGTTTCTATGATGAAAATGGTTGGAACGAAAAAAGACCTATATATATAAATAAGATTAAGAAAAAAGAAGAAATTGAAATATTAGATGAAACTGATGTTTTAAATAAAATAAATAATAAAGAATCTTCAGAAAAAACAGAATTTGAAGATTTATTAGAGATAGGAGAGTAGAATATGAATATTAATCAGTTAATGCAACAAGCACAAAAAATGCAAAAAGATATGGAAAAATCACAAAAGGAAGTCGCTGCAATGACTTTTACTGCTAAACAAGAATTAGTTGAAGTTGAAATGGATGGAAATAAAACAGTAAAAAAAGTTACTATTAATAAAGAAATAGAAAAAGATGATATAGAAGCATTAGAAGATATGGTTTTAATTGCGGTTAATGATTGTATTAATCAAGCAGATAAAGCCATGGAAGGTAAATTAGGTAAATATAAAAGCATGATGCCAGGTTTATTCTAATATGAAGTTTCCTAAGAGTTTAGAAGAATTAATAGATTGTTTTAAATTATTGCCTGGAATAGGAGAAAAAAATGCAGAACGCTTAAGTTTTGCAGTTTTAAAATTTTCAGATGAAAATGCAGAAAAGTTTTCCACAGCTATAAATAATGTAAAAACTAAGATAGTCAAGTGTGAAAGATGTAATAATCTTACTGAAGACAGCAAAATATGTTTAGTATGTGCTGATGAAACTAGAGATTCATCTACTATATGTGTTGTGGAAAGTACTAAAGACCTAATTTTATTTGAAAAATCAAATGCTTTTAAAGGAAAATATCATGTTTTAGAAGGATTAATTTCACCTCTAGAAGGTATTAATCCAGAAGATATAAAGATTAATCAATTAATTAATAGAATAAAAGAAGAAAATATAAAAGAGGTTATACTAGCTTTGAATATGAGTATGGAAGGTGAAACAACTGCGCTATATATAACTAAGTTATTAGAAGGAACTGATGTCACTGTTACAAAGATTGCTGCTGGTATACCAGTAGGTGCGGATATGGAATACTTAGATTCACTTACAATTCAAAGAGCGTTAGAGGGAAGAAATAAAGTATCATAAAATTATTGTTTCTTAAATAAAATATATTAGGTGATAATAATGAAATACTTAACTAAGTTGTTTAAAAGATTAGTAGTAAGTTTTGGAATTTTATATGCTTATAATATATTAATGAGTCATTTTAATTTACCAATACCTATAAATCTATGTACAATTGGCATAACAACTATATTAGGTATTCCAGGTTTTATTGGTCTTATTATATTTTATTTAATTAACTTCTAGATAGAGGTAGTTATGTTAGAAAATTACATAGATGATCAACCAATAGTTACAAAATTGTTATTAAATAGTTTTAAAAATAATAAACTAGTTCAAGCTTATCTATTTGCATCAAATGATAAGTCTTTTTTGCTGGATTACGCTATTTCTTTTTCAAAAAAATTAATATCTGAAGATTATGATGAACAAATATGTAATATGATTGATAATAATAACTATCCAGAATTAAAAATAATTGAACCAGTTAATAATATAATAAAGAAAGAACAATTATTAGATTTAAAACAATCTTTTCAAGTAAAACCTACTTTAGGAAATAAATTAGTTTACATAATTAATGGAGCAGATAAGTTACATGTTTCTTCTGCAAATACAATTCTTAAATTTTTAGAAGAACCTAGTGATAATATAGTCGCAATTTTATTAACAGATAATCTTCCTAAGGTTTTACCTACTATTAAATCTAGATGTCAAAATCTAATTTTTAAAAATAAAAAAGTGGAAGAATTAAATAAATTAGACATATTGTTAAATGAGTATAAAAATAAAGTATATAATAAAGATGATTACAATGATGAATTTAATAAACTAAAAGAAAACATAATTAGCTTTATAAATCAAATAGAAAAGGTAAAGATTAAAGAATTTATTCATTTTAAAGACTCTATATTTGATATATATAAAACAAAAGATGAAATAAATATATTATTTGACTTTATGCTTTATTTCTATTATGATATGTTAAACTTTATGATTTCTAGAAAAGTTATATATATGAATGATTATTTAGAAGACATGAAGAATATAAAGAAATTAAACGATAAAGATAAAATACAAAATAAATTACAACTTATTGAGAATACAAAATTAAAACTAGAAACAAATATGAATTTAAAACTATTAATAGATGAATTCATAATTAAATTTAGTGAGGTGTAATTATGGAAGAAATAAAAGTAGCGGGTGTAACATTTGCTAAATATGGTAGAAAGTATTATTTCTTAACAAATGATTTAAATTTAAAAGAAGGGCTAACTGTTATAGTGGAAACAGAAAGAGGTCTTCAATTTGGTTATGTAGTAGAATTAACTACAATTAAAAAGAGTAAAAATTCAGATCCTATGAAACCAGTAGTAAGAATAAGCACTAAAAAAGATTATAATCAGCATAAAAATAATGTTAAGGATGCGAAGGTTGCTTTTGAAAAATGTAAAGAATTAATTGAACAAGATGGCCTTGATATGAAATTAATTGATGCATCTTATAACTTTGAAAGAACTCAATTATATTTCACATATATATCTAATGATAGAGTAGACTTTAGAGAACTTGCTAAACAACTTGCGGCTATATATAAAGTTAGAATAGAACTTAGACAAATAGGTCCAAGAGATAAAGCTAAAGAAGTTGGTGGTTTAGGTCCTTGTGGAAGACCTTTATGTTGTTCTAAATTTTTATATTCGTTTAATAATATAACTATTAATATGGCTAAAAATCAAAATATTTCATTGAATCCAACTAAAATAAATGGTGCATGTAATAGATTATTATGTTGTTTAGAATATGAAGATGATACATATTCAGAAGAAAAGAAGAATTATCCTTCAATAGGTCAAATTATAGATCAAGATGGAAAGAAAGGTAAAGTAATATCTGTTGATATCTTTAGACATTCTTACAAAATAGAAACTAAAGATAAAGATGTTATTGAAATATTCCAAAATGAAAGTAATTAATGATTTACTAGGTTTTAATATGAAAATTGTTCAAGATACAGATTTCTTTAATTTTTCATTAGATTCTGTTCTTTTATATAATTTTCTTAATTTAAAACCTAATATGAAAGTAATAGATATTTGTTCAGGTAATTGCCCAATTCCTATGCTTATATCTACTAAAGTTAATAATAAAATTTATGCTGTGGAAATACAAAAAGAAGTATATGAACTAGGTAAAGAATCAATAGAGATTAATAACTTACAAGATAAAATAGAATTATTAAATATGGACGCTAAAGATTTATCTAATAAATTTGAAACAGATACTTTTGATTTGATCACATGTAATCCACCATATTTTAAAATAAATGAAAAAACAAAGAAAAATGAAAATAAAATAAAATCTATCGCAAGACATGAAATAAAAATAAATTTAGATGATATTATTAAATTATCAAGAAAATTGCTTAAAAATAATGGTTCTTTAGTTTTAGTTCATAGACCAGAAAGATTATCAGAAATAATAGTATTAATGGAAAAATATAATATATCTCCAAAAAGAATACAATTTATTTATCCAAAAGAAAAAACTGAGAGTAATATGATAATTATTGAAGGAACTAAGAATGGTAATAATGCTTTAAAAGTATTAGAGCCTTTAATTATACATGAAGAAAATGGGGAATATAGAAAAGAAATAGAAAATATATTTAAAGGAGATGATTAATTATGGAAATAGCAAAACAAGGAGTTTATGTTACAAAAAATTCAGTATATTATGTAATAGATAAGGCTGAGGGTGGACAAGCTTTATTTAAAAATAACGAATTAATATTTGATTCATCAAAAGTTTCTGACAATTCTAGAATGCCAATGAATATATTAATTAATGATAATAAAGAATTAGAAGTAGAAAATTCTAATTTTAAAACAACAGAGTATTTAGAATATTATTCAATGCAACAAAAAAAAGAATTCATATCTGGATTAGAAGTTATTGGTAGTAAGATTTCTGATAAAATAGAAGGAAAAGATAGAATAAAGCAGGATTTATTTGCTTTAAGAGAAAATAAAGATGTAGATTTTTCATTAATAAAACCTATAAAAGAATTAAAAGAAAATAGTAATGTATTTGTATATGATAAGAAAGCATATGGTATTGCAGGCTGTTATATAAAAATTGCAAAAGATTTTGGATATGATCAAATTCTCTTAAATAATAAAAACTTTAAAAATATAATAAGAAATATGTCATTAGATACTAATGGTATTGCTAAAGAAGTAGTAGAGGAATATGAAAAATCACAACCTATTAAACCAAAAAGTTTTTAGAGAATAAGATAAATGGGGTGTTAATATGAGTCAAAAAAGTTATGATGGAAAACCTACACTATATTTAGTCCCAACTCCTATAGGTAATTTAGGAGATATGACTTATAGAGGTGTGGAAATATTAAAAAATTCAGAAGTTATTTTTTCTGAAGATACAAGAGAATCTAAAAAGTTATTAGATTATTTTGATATTAAAAAGAAGTTAATTCCTTGTCATAAATTTAATGAAGATGATGTATATTTAAAAGTCCTTGATTATTTAAATCAAGGTTTTGATGTTTCTATAATAACTGATAGGGGTACTCCATCAATAAGTGATCCAGGATATGTATCTGTGTTTAAAGTAATTAATTCTGGCTATAATGTAGTATGTCTTCCAGGTGCAACAGCTTTTACTCCCGCAATAGTAAACAGTGGTCTTAATCCTAATCACTTTTTATTCTATGGCTTTTTAAATAGTAAAAAAAGTGCAAAGAAGAAGGAATTAGAAGAATTAAAACTATTAAAATATACTATAATATTTTATGAATCACCATTTAGAGTAATAGAAACATTAGATTTAATAAAAGAAATATTTGGTAATAGAAATATCAGTATTTCAAGAGAAATTAGTAAAAAACACGAAGAAATATATAGAGGAACAGTAGAGAGCGTTATAGAAGAATTACCTGATCCTAAAGGAGAATTTGTAATTGTTGTAGAAGAAAACAAAATAGAAGAAAATTATGATGATATAGATGTTATTGATCATATAAAAATGCTTGTGGAAAAAGGTAAGCGAGACAAAGATGCAATTAAAGAAGTTGCGAAACTTCATAATATGCCAAAGAATGAAGTATATAAAATGTACTTAGAAAATAAGGAGAAATAATATGAAAAAGATTGCTTTAGATCTAGATGGTGTAGTATTTGATTCTGAAAATTTATTTAGAGTATATTCTGAAATATATGATGTAGATGTAAATAAAAAAGATAATATTATAGATAATGCTCAAAGAACATTTCAAAAAAGATATAATTGGACAGAAGAAGAATCAAAAGAATTTTATAATAAATATGCAAATGAAATAATAAAGTCTTCATATATTATGACAGGAGCTGAATTAGTATTAAATAAATTAAAAGATAAATATGAGTTTGTTGTAGTAACATCAAGAAATGATTTAGAAGCAGAAATTGCCAGAGAAAAACTTAAAACAATTGGTTTTAATGCTATAAAAATTTTTAATAATGAACATCATAAAATTGAAAGATTATTGGAGGAACATGTTGATTATATGATTGATGATGATCCAATCATTTGTAGCAATGCCGCAGATAATAATATAATTGCGATGTATTTTAAGAATAATGCATCAAATAAAGTAGAAAAAGAAAATGTTATTAATGTTAATAACTGGGGAGAAATATATAAATATTTAATGTTAGATAAGGAGGATTAGTATGAGACTTATTGTGGGACTAGGAAATCCAGGAAAAGAGTATGAAAATACAAGACATAATATTGGTTTTAATGTTATAGATTTATATTTAAAAAAGAATAATCTAAAATTAGATAAAGATAAGTTTAATGGTAAATTTACTAAAACTAGTATTAATGATGAAGATGTAATATTACTTGAACCTCAAACTTTTATGAATCTAAGTGGGGATTCAGTTAGAAAAGTAATAGATTTTTATAAAATAAATATAGATGATATATTAGTAATTCAAGATGATCTTGATATGGAAGTAGGTAAGATTAAATTAAAAGAAAAATCTAGTTCTGGTGGTCATAATGGTATTAAAGATATAGAACAAAAACTAGGTACAAATAATTTTAAAAGATTAAAAGTAGGTATATCTAATGATAAGAATAGAGATACTAAAGATTATGTACTAGGTAAGTTCTCTAAAGAAGATAAAGAAATACTTGAAAAATCTTATGATATTTGTTTAAATATCATAGATGATTTTTTCAAGATGAATTTTGATTTATTGATGGGAAAATATAATAAGAGATGATTTTATGTTTGATAAGATATTAGAAATTGAAAAATTTAATAATAT
>Ga0129307_1003087_pt1 | contig 11168 bp, 8 predicted proteins | sample P1105metagenome_FD_94437 | JGI IMG/M metagenome (GOLD analysis project Ga0129307, IMG submission 94437) | Capybara group fecal microbial communities from Wisconsin, USA - P1105 metagenome | ecosystem: Host-associated > Mammals > Digestive system > Large intestine > Fecal | place: USA: Wisconsin... | reverse complement strand
AGCAATTTGATGCAGAACGTGGAATTGAGAACGGTTTCTTATTCGTAACCCCCGCTTTTTCTCAATCCTCCGAACTGCCTTTAAATAAAGAAAGATTGCTTTTTCTTCCAAAATTACAAAATATTTTTGATTTAATTGTTTTATTTTTTTGGAAAATCGCTCGCTTATTAGTACCTTTGCACAGATGTTTGTACTAAACTTGATACTTTCCACACTCTCACTGACCGCCATCGCAGAAGAGGACTCTATCCGTACGGAGCAGTTGGACGAAGTGGTCGTGACCTCAAACTCGGCCCGTCAGCGCATCCAGAACGTGCAGACTGGTGCTGAGGTGATCCAGATAGAAGACCTGACATCGGCACCCCAGTTGTTTGGCGAGAACGACATCATGCGTTCCATCCAACTGCTGCCTGGTGTAAAGAGCGAGAGCGACGCCTCCAGTGGCTTCCAGGTGCGTGGAGGCACATCCGTTCAGAACCAGGTGCTCTTCGACAATGCCCCCGTATATAACGTAGGTCACATGGCGGGACTCTTCTCAGCCTTCAACGATGACGCGCTGGCCTCGGCGACGCTCTACAAGGGACTGTTGCCCGCCCAGTATGGCGGTGCCTCGTCGGCCGTGCTCGACGTCACTGGACGAACGGGCAACAGGACAGGCTGGCACGGCGGTGCCACCATCGGACTACTCTCGGCTAAAGGCACCCTCGAGGGACCGATCGTCAAGGACAAGGCCTCGTTCCTCGTCACGGCACGTCGCACGTATATGGATATGTTCCTGAAACTGTCGGACGACTTCAAGAACAACTCCCTGTATTTCTACGATATCAACGCCAAACTCGACTGGACGCTCAACACGCGCAACCAACTGTTCCTGACCTTCTTTACAGGCTATGACAAGACGGCTGTGGAGGACATGGCTGATATCCGCTGGGGCAACCTGACGACGAGTCTGAAATGGCTCCACCACTTCAACGGCGGCTCGAACTCGCAGACAACGCTCTATTATAGTGGATACCAAACAGACAACGGTGTCGATTTCGCAGGCTTTAACCTCTGGTACCAAGGCCATATCCGTCAGGGCAGTCTCCGTCAGGACTTCCATATCGAACTGGGCAGGCACCAACTGAAGGCGGGTTTCCAGTCATCGCTGCTCAATGTGAAGTCGGCAGAGTGGCAGATTGTCAACAGATACGGTAAGGAGGAACGGCGCGCCTGGGAGAATGCCGCATGGATCAATGGTACACTTAACTTCTCGGAAGCCCTCTCGGCCTCACTGGGACTGAGACTGGGCACCTTCTCTCCCCTCGGCGGCTCGCTCTACTACGACATCGAGTCCGACGGTAGTATCGGCTGGTACTATAACTACAAGCAGAACGAGATCGTGAAGACCTACACCACACTGGAGCCCCGTGCCAGTTTCAGTTACCAGCCCACGCCACTGACGAGCATCAAACTGGGCTATGCCCGTACCTCACAGAATATCCATGCCCTGCGCAACCAGAGTACCTCGACCCCGTTCGACCGCTACGCCATCAGCAGTAACATCATCGAGCCCGAGGTGGCAGACCAGGTGAGCGCCGGCTTCTACCTGATGACGCCCTCGCAGGACTATGACTTCTCGTTGGAGACCTACTACCGTAAGACCGACAACGTGATCGATTACCGCGACGGCAAGTCGTTCGGCAGTGAGATCGAGATTGAGCGGCTGGTGCTGGCTGGTGAGGGAAAGAGTTACGGCGTGGAACTCTGTGCCCGTAAGAACACCGGTAAACTGACGGGCTGGCTCGCCTACACCCTCGCCTGGTCAAAGACCCGCATCCCTGGCATCAACAATGGCAACTGGTACGACGCCAACAACGACCGTCGCCATGACATCAATATCGTGGCGATGTACAGGCTCAACAAGAAATGGACACTCAACGCGGCCTGGGTGTTCAACAGCGGCCAGGCCTTCACGGCTCCCAGCGGCAAGTACCAACTCATCAACAACTGGATCTACTACTACGCTGAGCGTAATGGCTACCGTGCACCCGACTACCATCACCTCGACGTGAGTGCCGTATGGACCATCAAGCGTTCCTGGTGCACCCAGCAGTGGGTGTTCGGCATCTACAATATATATAATAGGTATAACCCCTACCTCATCAACTTTGAGGACAGTGAGAACGGCAACCGTACCCGTGCCGTACAGTATTCTCTCTTCGGCATCGTGCCATCGATTGCCTTTAATATTAAGTTTTAGGGGTTAGGGGTTAGGGGTTAGAGGTTAGAGGTTAGAGAAATGTTTAAAGGCAGAAAAGATATGATAATAATAAAATCGATATGGAAGCGCATGATGGGTGGTATGAGGTATTCTCTCACCTCTCACCTCTCACCTCTCACCTCTCTATTAATTCTCTTCTCCTCCTGTGAGAAGGAGATCGACATCGACTACCACCAGATAGACCCGCTCTACGTGGTGGAGGCCTATGTGTCGGATAACGGCATGCAGGCCCGTATCAGCATGACCAACGACATGGACAACAACGACACCTCGAGCAGTATCAGTGGAGCCAACGTGACCATCACGGGCAGTGACGGGAGCAGCGAGACCCTGCCATACGTGGGCGACGGCACCTATAAGTCTTTTGTCTGCGGAACACCTGGCGTGGAATACAGGATCGACATCGATCTCGACGGCCACCATTTCTCCTCAACATCCACCATGCAGGAAATGCCTGAGTTGAACGAGTTCCACTTCTTCTGGCAAAATGTAGTGGGACAAAAAATCCTTATGGCCGAATTGCTCTTCCAGGACATTCCCAACGAGGACAACTGGTACTTCGTCCACCTCTATAAAAACAATACTGGTTTCAGTTGGGCGGTGAAGCGCGACGAAGTGAATCCTGACGGAGAAATACAACAGTTATTCTCATTCGGCAGGGAAGACAGCGATGACGAGGACATGCTCCGCGAGGGCGACCGTCTGCACCTGGAACTGCGTGCCATCGACCAGCGCACCTTCGACTATTTCTACTCCATGCAGATCATGGACAATACGGGCACCAACCCCATCCAGAACTTCACGGGCGGATGCCTGGGCTATTTCTCAGCGTATAGTGAGGTGACGTACGACTGTGTCTTTCATTTTAGCGACGTAGAGTCAATGAGACCGTCACGTGATAGGTCTCATTGACATAGCGCAGTTGGATCATATCATCCGAGAAGGCGGCCACCTGGGCGACAATCACCTGACGGCCACTCTCCATCCTCAGGGTATTGTTATCACACTTATAACTGCCCTCCATGACGGTCTCGCCCTCGACATCCATCGCTACAAAAGAACCCTGACGGACCATCCCGTTATAAGTACCATCGGCTTGGAACACGAACTTATCCAAGTCAATATCTTCTGGCTGCAACTCCGTATCCCCGTCGATGACGACCTCACCGCGCTGCCAAGTGCCGATGATGGTCTCACCCAGACGACGACCATCATCGTCGCCACCGCCACAGGAAACGATTAAAAATAGGGCAGCCATGATGGCTGCCCTATGGAATATGTTTGTTTTACTTAACATTACCAACCTTTACCAGATACTCAGCGATCTGTACGGCATTCAAGGCGGCACCCTTACGGATCTGGTCGCCAGAGAGCCAGAACGTCAGACCGTTCTCATCGCTCAGGTCCTTGCGCACACGACCCACATAGACATCGTCCTTACCTGCTGTCTCGAGCGGCATGGGATAGGTCAGCGTTGCAGGATCATCCTTCAGCGTACAACCAGGGGCAGCGGCGATGGCCTTCTGGGCCTCCTCCACACTGATAGGGCGCTCTGTCTCGATCCATACGCTCTCGGAATGGCTGCGCAACGAACTGACACGCACGCACATAGCCGAGCACTTCGCATCGGTGTGCATGATCTTACGCGTCTCGTTGAACATCTTCATCTCCTCCTTCGTGTAGCCGTTGGGCTGGAACACGTCGATCTGGGGGATCACGTTATAGGCGAGTTGATGGGCGAACTTCTTCACGGTCTTCACCTCACCTTCTTCGACCATCTCCTTGTACTGCTGCTGCAGTTCGGCCATGGCGGCGGCACCTGCACCAGAGGCACTCTGATAGGAGGCCACGTGGATGCGCTTGATATGGCTGATGTTCTCCAGCGGCTGGAGCACCACCACCATCATGATCGTCGTACAGTTGGGGTTGGCGATGATGCCACGGGGACGGTTCAGGGCGTCCTCGGCATTGCACTCAGGCACCACGAGGGGCACATCATCGTCCATGCGGAAGGCACTCGAGTTGTCGATCATCACAGCACCGTACTTCGTGATGGTCTCCGCAAATTCCTTCGATGTTCCTGCACCAGCAGAGGTAAAGGCGATATCCACATCTTTGAAGTCGTCGTTATGCTGAAGCAACTTCACTTCGATCTCCTTACCCTTGAAGGTATATTTGCGTCCTGCACTACGCTCAGAACCAAACAACACCAGTTCATCCATCGGGAAATTCCTCTCGTCGAGAATTCTTAGAAACTCCTGACCTACAGCGCCTGAAGCGCCAACAATCGCTACTTTCATCTTACCAAAAAATCTATTTATTCGTAATTTGGCTGCAAAGGTACACATTATTTTTAATTTTTCATCTATTTTACTGATTTTCTTCGTACCTTTGCACACAGAATGACTATATTAACCTCATATTTTCCGATTACAGACCCCACACTGATCTTCTTTGTGGTGTTGCTAATCATCCTGTTAGCGCCAATCGTGATGAGTAAACTGCGTATTCCGCACATCATCGGTATGGTACTGGCGGGTATCGTCATCGGACAATATGGCTTCGACATCCTGGAGCGCGACAACTCCTTCGAACTCTTCGGCCGTGTGGGTCTCTACTACATCATGTTCCTCGCCGGACTCGAGATGGACATGGAGGGCGTGAAGAAGCACTCCCGCCGCTTCATCATCTTCGGACTGCTCACCTGTCTTGTACCGCTGGTACTGACATACGTCATGGCAAAGACCATGTTGGGCTACTCCCACCCCGCCTCGTTCCTGCTGGGCTGTATCATGGCCTCAAACACGCTGATCGCCTACCCCATCATCGGGCGCTATGGTCTCCAGCGTCATACGAGTGTCAGCCTCAGCGTCGGTTCATCGATGATCTCGCTGTTCCTGGCTCTGGTGATGCTTGCCGCCCTCTCGGGGGCCTTCACCGAGGGTACCAACTGGTACTTCTGGCCACTGTTCATCCTGAAGTTCACAGTCTTCTGCGCGGGTAGCCTTCTGTTCATCCCGAGGCTCACGCGCTTCTTCCTGCGCCGTTACAGTGATGCAGTGATGCAATATATCTTCGTATTAGGCATCATGTTCCTCAGTGCGGCCCTCACCTCGCTCATCGGCATCGAGGGCATCTTTGGTGCCTTCTTCTCTGGATTGATCCTCAACCGCTATATCCCCCACGTGTCGCCCCTGATGAACCGCATCGAGTTTATCGGCAATGCCCTGTTCATCCCCTACTTCCTGATCGGTGTGGGCATGCTCATCAACGTGCGCACGATCTTCTCAGGGCTCGACATGGTGTGGATTGTATTCCTCATCGTCTTCTTCGGCACCTTCGGAAAGGCCCTGGCCGCCTATATCTCCAGTCTGCTGTTCCGTCTGTCGAAGGCCGACGGTCACATGATGTTCGGACTGACCTCCGCCCACGCCGCCGGTGCCATCGCCATGGTGATGGTGGGCATGCGCCTTGAGGTGGCCCCTGGTGAGTACCTCATCAACGATATCATGCTCAACGGTGTAGTGATGATGATCCTCTTCACCTGTGTGATCAGTACGCTGATGACCGAGCACGCTGCCCAGCAGATCATTATCCAGGAGAAAGCCCACCTGCAGGGAGACACGCCCAAGGATGATGACGAGAAGATCCTGCTCTGCGTGAAATACCCGGAGATTGCCCCGCAACTGCTCTACCTGGCCCTACTGACACGCAACCAGCGACTGAACCGCGAACTTGTGGCCCTGAACGTGGTCTATGACGGACAGGACAGCAACCTCTCCCGCGAACAGGGACTACGACTGTTGGAACAGCTTCAGCAACAGGCCAGTGCCTCCGAGGTGAAGGTGCAGACACAGGTGCGCCTGGCCACGAACATCGCCAACGGCATCAAGCACGCCTTCCGGGAATTCGCCTGTTCGGAGATCATCATGGGTATGCACGTGCATACCGACATCAACCCCCGTTTCTGGGGTGAGTTCATCCAGAGTCTCTACAACGGTCTGAACCGTCAGATCATCCTCACGCGCTTTGTACAGCCGATGTCCACCCTGCGCCGCATCCGTGTGGTGGTACCCTCACGGGCGGAGTTCGAACCGGGCTTCCACCGCTGGCTGGAGCGTCTGAGCCGTCTGGCAGGACAGCTCGACTGTCGCATTCAGTTCCACGGGCGCAACGAGTCGCTGGCACTCATCGCCGAATACATCAACAACCGCCACTCCAGCGTTAGGGCGGAATACACGCCGATGGGCCATTGGAACGAACTGCCACAGTTGGCCTCACAGGTGGCCGAAGATCATCTCTTCGTGGTTGTCACCGCCCGTAAGGGTACCATCTCCTACAAGAATGCCCTGGAGAGACTGCCAGACGAACTACAGAAGCACTTCTCGGGCAAGAACCTGATGATCATCTTCCCCGATCAGTTCGGTGTGCAGAAGGAAGACCGCATGAGCTTCACCGAGGCCCAGCACCATGAGGAGAAGAGTATCTACGACACCATCCTGCGCTGGATACATGAGAAGAAAAAGTAACAAGATATGATTGATATTAAGAATATCACCAAGAGCTTCGGCTCACTGCAGGTGCTAAAAGGCATCGACCTGCATATCGACAAAGGCGAAGTCGTTAGTATTGTAGGACCTTCCGGTGCCGGCAAAACTACCCTCTTACAGATCATTGGAACCCTCGACCGTCCCGATTGCGGTGAAGTCATTGTCGATGGTATCGACACCAGCAGACTGTCAACAAAAAAACTCTCCGACTTCCGTAACCAGCATATAGGCTTTGTGTTCCAGTTCCATCAGCTGCTCCCAGAGTTTACGGCCATCGAGAACATCATGATTCCCGCCTATATCGCCGGTGTTTCCCAGAAACAGGCCAAACAAAGGGCCAAGGAACTTTTGGACTTCATGGGGTTGACCGACCGTGCCACCCATAAGCCCAACGAACTCTCCGGTGGAGAGAAGCAGCGTGTGGCCGTAGCCCGTGCTCTGGTGAACAATCCCGCCGTCATTCTGGCTGACGAACCTTCAGGCTCACTTGATACGAAAAACAAGGAGGAGCTCCACCAGCTCTTCTTCGACCTCCGCGATCGCTTTGGTCAAACCTTCGTCATCGTCACCCACGATGAGGGGCTGGCCAGTATCACAGACCGCACTATCCATCTTCGTGACGGTCTCATCGAAACACCCATTATTCCACAAATCCCAGAAGAAGAATGCTCACCCTCGGAGACTACAACACCCTCAGAATCGTCAAGTCTGTAGATTTCGGCCTCTATCTTGACGGCGGTGAGGAAGGTGAGATCCTTCTTCCCCAGCGCTATGTGACCCGCGACATGCACATCGACGACGACATCGAAGTATTCATCTACCTCGACCAGGAGGAGCGCCCCGTGGCCACTACCGAACATCCCTATGCCAAAGTGGGCGAGTTTGCTTGTCTGGAGGTTGCTTGGGTGAATAAGTTTGGTGCTTTCCTGAAATGGGGGCTGATGAAAGACCTGTTCTGTCCGTTCCGTGAACAGAAACAGCGCATGGAACAAGGCCAGCGCCATATCGTCTATATCAAGGTCGATGAAGACAGTTATCGGTTGATGGCTACTGCCAAGGTGGAGAAACAACTCAGTACCCCCACTTTGGAAGAACTGCCCGACCTCGGACACGGAACCGCCGTAGATGTGCTCGTCTGGCAGAAGACCGACCTCGGTTTCAAGGTCATCGTGAACAATAAGTACCAGGGACAGATCTACGACAATCAGATCTTCCAGTCCCTGCACAGCGGAGACCGTCTCAAGGGCTACATTGACCACGTAAGACAAGATGGAAAAATAGACATCACCCTCCAAGCTACAGGCCGACAGCACACCCTCGACTTCGCAGAGGTGCTCCTGCGCTATCTCTACGAGAACAACGGCTATTGCAACCTCGGCGACAAATCCCCCGCCGAGATGATCTACGACCGTTTCCAAGTCTCGAAGAAAGCCTTCAAGAAAGCCATCGGCGACCTCTACAAACGTCGTCTCATCACCATCTCCGATGACGGCATCCATTTGGCATAATATAATAATCCCCAGCTTTTCGGCTGGGGATTATACTTCTATTTAGAACTCTGCTGATTTCGGGGTTCTTGGGAAAGGTATCACGTCGCGGATATTCTGCATTCCTGTCACGAAGAGGATCAGGCGCTCGAAACCGAGGCCGAAACCTGCATGAGGACATGAGCCCCAACGACGGGTGTCGATATACCACCACAGATGAGTCTTATCCATCTGACGGCGCTCAATCTCACCCATCAGTTTATCGTAGCTCTCCTCACGGACAGAACCACCAATGATCTCGCCAATCTGCGGGAAGAGCACATCTGTACCCTGCATCGTAGGACCAGGAGCAACAGCCCCCTTGTAACCTACACTACCCTCACCCTGGGCCTCGTTCTGCTTCATATAGAACGACTTGAAAGCACGGGGATAGTCAGTCATAATGACAGGCTTCTTGAAATGCTCCTCCACAAGGTAACGCTCGTGCTCTGAAGCGAGGTCATCGCCCCAGTTGCAGGGGAACTCAAACTTCTTACCATTCTTGATGGCCTCCTGGAGGATATTAATACCCTCGGTATAGGGCAGACGGACGAAGGTCTCCTTCAACACTCCCTCAAGGCGGGCGATCAAAGTCTTGTCGATCATCTGGTTCAGGAACTGCAGGTCGTCCTTACAGTTGTCGAGAGCCCAGCGAACGCAGTACTTGATGAAGTCCTCCTCGAGATCCATCAGTTCTTCCTGGTCGAGGAAGGCAACTTCAGGCTCCACCATCCAGAACTCAGCCAAGTGGCGCGGGGTATTCGAATTCTCTGCGCGGAAGGTAGGACCGAAGGTGTAGATGGCACCCAGAGCGGTGGCACCGAGTTCACCCTCCAACTGACCAGATACGGTGAGCGATGTCTGCTCGCCGAAGAAATCATCGTCGTAGATGATCTTACCCTGCTCGTCCTTTTTCAGGTCATAGAGATTCTTGGTGGTTACCTGGAACATATTTCCTGCTCCCTCACAATCGGATGCAGTGATCAGCGGTGTGTGGAAGTAGAAGAAGCCATGCTCGTGGAAATAAGTGTGGATGGCCATCGCCATGTTATGACGGATACGCATCACGGCACCAAAGGTATTTGTACGCAGACGCATGTGGGCATTCTTACGCATCACCTCGAATGACTGGCCCTTCTTCTGCATCGGGTAGTCGTTGCCACAGAGGCCATAGACCTCAAGCTTCGTAGCCTGGATCTCACTGCTCTGACCGGCACCCTGACTCTCCACCAGCGTACCCTCGGCACTGATGCAGGCACCAGTGGTGATATCCTTCAAGACCTGTTCGTCGAACTTGGCAGGATCGACTACGATCTGCACGTTCTTGATGGTGGATCCATCGTTGAGGGCAATGAAATCGACTGCCTTAGAACTGCGGTGCGTACGCACCCATCCCTTCACGCAGACTTCCTTGCCGTATTCTGTGCTCTTCAGCACATCAATTATCTTTGTACGTTTCATCGTCAATCTTCAATCTTCAATTTTCAATCTTCAATTACTCGTAAGCTCCCATGCGCAGACGGTCAACCTCTTCCTCAGTGAGATAGCGCCAGTCACCGCGCTTCAGGTTCTTCTTGGTAAGACCAGCAAACTGCACGCGGTCGAGCTTCTGCACACGATAGCCGAGTGACTCGAAGATACGGCGCACGATACGGTTCTTGCCACTGTGGATCTCGATACCCACCTGCTTCTTATCCGTCGGACTGGCATACTGCACATCGTCTGCCTTGATCTCGCCGTCCTCCAGCTGGATACCGTCGGCGATCTGCTGCAGGTCGTGAACAGTCACGTTCTTATCGAGGAACACGTGGTAGATCTTCTTCTTCAGATACTTCGGATGTGTCAACTTCGAAGCCAGGTCACCGTCATTGGTGAGCAGGAGCACACCCGTCGTGTTGCGGTCCAGACGACCAACGGGATAGATACGCTCAGGACAAGCGTTCTTCACCAGGTCCATCACGGTCTTACGCTGCTGGGGATCATCGCTGGTGGTCACATAGTCCTTCGGTTTGTTCAGCAGCACATAGACCTTTTTCTCGATCTTCACGGGCTGGTCGTGGAACTTCACCTCATCAGTACGGAGGATCTTCGTACCCAGTTCGGTCACCACCTCACCATTGACCGTGACAACACCTGCCTGGATGAACTCATCGGCCTCACGACGGCTGCAGATACCTGCATTGGCGAGGAACTTATTAAGGCGCAGGGGCTCGTTGGGATCATAGTTGAGCTCCTTATATTCGATGCGCTTCTTCATGCTATACTTAGCATTCGGATCGTAGTCGGCCGTATGCTGACGGGGACCCTTCTTGAATGGTGCACCGTAAGGCTTGCCATAGCCACCTTGCTGGGGACGCTGACCGTAACCACCCTGAGGACGCTGGCCATAGCCACCCTGGCGCTGCTGATAGCCACCCTGTGGGCGCTGGCCATAGTTATTACGGGGCTGATAACCACCTTCGCCCTGAGGACGCTGGCCGTAGTTGTTACGAGGCTGGTAACCACCCTCACCCTGAGGACGCTGGCCATAGTTGCCACGGGGCTGATAGCCACCCTGACGCTGCTGAGCATAACCACCCTGCTGACGCTGCTGATAGCCACCGCCGTAGTTGTTACGGGGACGGAAGCCACCACGCTGGGGTGCACCACCCTGCAAACCAGCGCCAAAACCTTCTGGACGGAAACCGCCCTCGTCGTTGTCGTGGTTATGGAAACTTGGACGCTCATAGTTCGGGCGCTGTCCTGTATGTATACGCGGACGCGGTGAACGTCCCGGTCTTACTTCTCTCTGGAAACCTTCTACCTGCTGTGTCGGCTCTTCTTGCTTTT
>Ga0129307_1003086_pt1 | contig 11177 bp, 9 predicted proteins | sample P1105metagenome_FD_94437 | JGI IMG/M metagenome (GOLD analysis project Ga0129307, IMG submission 94437) | Capybara group fecal microbial communities from Wisconsin, USA - P1105 metagenome | ecosystem: Host-associated > Mammals > Digestive system > Large intestine > Fecal | place: USA: Wisconsin... | reverse complement strand
TTCTTACTTTACTTGTGTGCGCCCTATAATGGGCAAAAATTCTATTAAAAGTCTTTGGAAAGGGGGTACGGGGGAAGAACCTTTCCTCAGAAAGGTTTTCCCCCGATAAATGCGTATAAAGCTTCTATATGAGTACCACGGTTATGTGCTTCCCTTGTTTTTATCAGATAGTATAGACTCTGTCACGGAGTTTATCCTCGAAGTCTTTGACGTTCATGGGTTTATCGAAGAAAAATCCCTGTGCCATTTCGCAGTTGTTCTCGGAGAGAAGCTGGAGCTGTTCCATAGTCTCCACGCCCTCGGCCACGCATTCCAGTCCCATTTCCTTGGCCATAGCAACGATGTACTTGAAAAGGATCCTGTCCTGCCATACATTCTCCGAGCCGCAGGCAGGGAGGAGGCTTTTGTCCAGTTTCAGCACGTTCCACGGGATCTCCTTGATGAGATTCAGTGACGAGTAGCCTGTACCGAAATCGTCAACCGACGTAGCGAAGCCGTTCTTACGCAGTCCGTTGATGGCTTTCTGGAGCTCCTTGAACTCTACGGGATTGATGGTCTCGGTCAGTTCAAGCTCGATAAGGTCGTGAGGGAGGCTGAATTCATCCACGATAGAACATATCTGTGATACAAGCATGGGATTTTTCAGATGCATCCTTGACAGGTTCACGGAGATGCGAACAGGCGGTATATCATTGTCGATCCATCTTCTCAGGTCGGAACAGACCTTGCGCAGCATATAGAAATCCAGTTTGCAGATATCGTTGCTCTGCTCAAGGATGGGGATGAAAAGCCCCGGTGAAACGACTTGGTTATCGTGTATCCATCTGCACAGCGCTTCTGCCCCTGAAATTGTATAATTCATGAGACTTACCTTAGGCTGGTAAACGACGAGAAATTCCTCTTTGGCGAGGGCATCGTCGAAAGCGGAATTGATTGCGGAGGCACGTTTCTGCATCTCGAAAAGCTCCTGATCGAATTCGACGATCTGGGCTTTTGCCGAGAGCTTGGCTTTCTGCATGGCGATGTGTGTTCTGTCCATGATCTCACCGGAAGTGAGGGCGGTCCTTGGCTGTTCGCTGATCTTGTAGAGACCTGCGGAAGCGGACATACGAACAGATTCCTCGCAGATATCCGATGTGTCAACAGTAGTGCCAAGCAGCAGTTTGGAAATATCCGGGAAATGCTCCGCCTTTATGACAGCGGCGAAATTATCGCCTCCGAGACGGCAAAGCGCTTCTTTTTCTGTAAGTTTTGAGTTGATGAGCTCGATGTAGCGTATCATGACCTTAGTGCAGTTATTACGGCCGATACGTGAGTTTATCATGTTAAGCTGCTTCAGATTGAAGTTGAGGGTGTAGTATTCGTAAATGCTGCCATCTTTGATGAGCGATGCGAGAAATCTGTGAAAAAACTTGAGGTTATAGACCTTGAACTCGGGATCGTAGAAAGCGAGACGCCTTGACAGCTCGATCATCCTTGTTCTGCCGTTGAAAATAAAGAGCATATCGCAGATACTCTTGATCCTGTGTTTTTCTTCCTCTGTCCAAGCAGGCTGCCCTTTCAGCGGAAAAATGACGTATACCGCAGTATTATCGGTCAGAGTGGCGTACCGGAATTCTATACTGTTCTCCTCTGAGAAGAGTTCATGCTTGTAGAAATAATAGATAGTGGAGGGATCCACATGAGGGCCGTAGTGATTACTCTGAAACATAGTTTTTACAGCACCTATCCTGAGGATCTCACACAGATCTTTTATTGCATCCTGAACTTCGGCGGTAAATGTGTCATCGGAGCTCTGCATCTTATTAAGAAAATACTCCAGTGAACTGAGATACTTATTGCTATCCATATAACTTCCCCTCCTGATACGATTATCAGTAACCATGGATAACACCGTACAAACAGCATCATTGTGCACTGCGGTATTATCCTATTTAATTATAACATAATATAATATAAAATCAACCCGGTTTTTTTTAATAATATGTGAATTTTTCAGAAAAGAATGATCACCTTTATAAAAATGTGTTGATATTACACAAAGGCGTATGAAATATTGAAATACAACGGTACAGCGTGACTATTGACACATTTTTCAAAACGTGGTATAATTTATAAGTGATAAAAAACGTAATAATGAGACGTATATATACAGTTAGTACATGGATGCGTAGCCATGTTGTCCGCTGCTTGCGAAGCGGCGGCATTTTTTTTAACGGAGGTCGGTATAATGAAAAAAATAAACATCAGAACAAGCCATCCCTATGATGTTGTAATTGAACGTGGCGCTGTCAGCAAGTGCGGAGAACTTATCGCAGAGGTAACTTCTTCACGCAAGGCAGTTATAGTTACAGATGATACGGTTGGCGGACTTTACGGCGAGACAGTTTTAGCTTCACTGAGAAACAGCGGATTTGAGTGCGATATCTTCACTTTCCCTCACGGTGAACAGTCAAAGTGTCTCTCGAATCTGGGGGATATATTCGACTTCCTATGTAAGTGCAATATAACACGAAGCGACATTCTTATTGCTCTCGGAGGCGGCGTAGTCGGCGATATAACAGGATTTGCCGCAGCTTCATTCCTTCGTGGCATTGATTTCGTGCAGATACCCACAACTCTCCTTGCACAGGTAGATTCTTCCGTAGGCGGCAAGACAGCAGTTAATATCAAGGGCGGCAAGAACCTTGTAGGTGCATTCAAGCAGCCTTCACTTGTCATCTGCGACAGTGACACACTGAAAACTCTCCCGAGAGAGACTCTTGCCGAGGGAATGGGAGAATGCATAAAGTACGGCATGATCCGTGATGAGAAGCTCTTTGAGCTTATGGAATCCCATACCCTTGACACTCTCGATGAGATAATGGATGACATGGTCTATGCCTGTGTAGATATAAAGCGTTCGGTAGTTGAGAATGACGAATTTGACAAGGGAGAGCGTATGCTTCTTAATTTCGGTCATACTCTCGGTCACGCTCTCGAAGCATGGCATAATTATACCGACTACGCTCACGGCTACGGAGTTGCAGCAGGTATGTGCATGATAACCGACATCCTTGCTCCTGACCTTTCCGACAGACTGAAGAAGTGCTGTGAGGCCTACGAACTCCCCACCGGTACAGAAATCCCGATGAGCGAACTCCTTCCGTTCTGCAAGATCGACAAGAAAAACGAGGCTAAGAATATCAATTACATCGTATGCAGAGAAATAGGTAAAGGCGAGATCGTTAAGGTGCCTTTTGATGAATTCTGCCGCCTCATGGAGGGAAAGTAATGGATATACGCATCAGTCCTTCCGTATTGAAAGGCAGAGTTGAGATACCGTCATCCAAAAGCTGTGCCCACAGAGCAATAATCTGTGCCGCACTTTCCTCCGACAGCGAACCTTCCGTACTCAGCGGCATCAGCTTTTCCAAGGACATCGAGGCTACTCTCGGCGCTATGGAGGCTTTCGGCGCAAAGTGGGAAATGACCGACAAGGAAAGCGGCACTGTTACGGTATGGGGGATCGGCACCGACCGTGCTGAGGGAAAGCTTTCCATCGACTGCAACGAAAGCGGCTCAACTCTCAGATTCGTCATCCCGATTGCGGCTGCTCTCGGCTATGATACGGAATTTATCGGCAGGGGAAGACTTCCTCAGCGCCCCATTGATATATACACCCGTGAACTTGGAAGAAAGGGCATAACTTTCAATTATCAGAACACCATGCCCTTTGACATAAGCGGACAGCTTACCAGCGGAAAATACGAGATAGAGGGAAATGTTTCCTCACAGTTCATCACGGGTCTGCTGTTTGCACTTCCGCTGCTTGAGGGAGATTCGGAGATAATCCTCACATCTCATCTTGAATCACGTCCCTATGTGGACATTACAATCGACACCATGAAGCGTTTCGGCGTTATCATTGACGAGACCGAGACAAGCTACACCATAAAAGGCGGACAGCGTTACCACTCCCACAGCGAGCGTGTGGAGGGCGACTACTCACAGGCGGCTTTCTTCTGCGTGGCAAATGCTATAGGCTCGGAAATAGAGCTGGGAAATCTCTCACCTGACAGCGTACAGGGCGATAAGAGGATAACCTCGATCACTGCGGATATCCTCAAAGACGGAGTTATCGGCTCTTTCAGAGAGGACTGCTCCGACATTCCCGACCTTGTGCCCATACTCTCGGTGCTTGCGGCATACGGCAGCGGAGAATCAGTGATCTACAATGCCGAAAGGCTCAGGATAAAGGAAAGCGACCGCCTGGAAACTACAGCGGCAATGCTCAACGGCATCGGCGGCGATGTTACCGTGACCGATGACGGACTCATCATCAGACCAACAGACAAACTAACAGGAGGAAAAGTGGACGGCTGCGGCGACCATCGTATAGTTATGGCGGCGGCAGTAGCAGCTCTCGGATGCAGCGGCGATGTTATCATCACAGGTGCAGAAGCTGTTGAAAAGTCCTATCCCGATTTCTTCAAGGACTACACAAAGCTCGGAGGTAAGGCGAATGTCATCAATTTGGAATAACAGGATATCAGTCTCAATATTCGGCGAGGCAAGCGGCCCTGCTATCGGTGTGACCATCGATAACCTCCCCTCAGGAGAGTATATCGACACTGACGAGCTTGCAAAGTTCATGGCGAGACGCTATCCCGAGGTCGGCGGATATCCGGCATCTCCTTACGAGAATATGATGCCCCATGTGATGTCCGGCATTTTCAATGACCGCACCACCGGCACTCCGCTCTGTGCGTTCATTCAGAATATCCCCGAGGATAAGCCCAATACCGATAACCTTGACAAGCTTGCACGTCCCGGTCATGCCGACTACACAGGCGCTGTCAGATACAAGGGCTTCAACGATGTGCGTAACAGCGGACATTTCTCCGATAAGCTGACTGCTCCTCTCTGCTTTGCGGGAGCGATATGCGGACAGATTCTTGAAAGGAGAGGCATCTATGCAGGCGCTCATATCCTTCAGCTTCATAATATAAAGGACAACCCCTTTGACCCTGTGAACATCACAAGGGACGGCGTAAAAAGCGTAAGGATAAAGGATTTCCCCGTTATCAACGACCGCAAGGGCTGGATGATGCAGGAGGATATCGAAAAGGCACGTATCGCAGGCGAATCCCTTGGCGGAGTCATCGAGTGCGCCGCTGTGAATATCCCGGCAGGTATCGGCTCTCCGCTGTTTGACGGACTCCAGAACAATATCGCTCAGCTGATTTTCGGCATCCCGGGCGTTGCGGGACTGGAATTCGGAGCAGGCTTCCTCTCGGCTAAAATGGTGGGAAGCCAGAGCAACGACGATTTCTATGTGGATGACCACGGTCACGTTGTCACAAAGACCAACAATCACGGCGGTATCCTGGGAGGCATTTCATCGGGAATGCCCATAACTCTCAGAGTTGCTTTCAAGCCCTCACCGTCAGTGGCTAAGCCGCAGAATGCGGTGAATCTCCACGACATGACCGAGGAAAACATCGAGGACATAAAGGGACATATACCATGCACTGTACCTGCGGCTGTTCCATGCGTGGAGGCTGCCGTGAATATAGCACTGCTCTCACATATGATAGATTACCCAAATTTCTGTTAAGGTGATTATTATGCAGGACGAGAATATCAAAAAAATGGCAGAAATGGCAGACACCGAAATAAGAGATGTTCCTACGCTGAATATCCTGCTCTGCTATCTGCTCTACAAAATAGACAAGCCTGTGGAGACCGAACAGCTTTACGAAATTGCCATCGGCACAGGCGTTGTGAACTACTTCTACTATCAGGATTCCATCGACTATCTCATCAGGAATGAGCTTGTGTCGGTGCACAAGGACGCAGAGGGCGTGGACTGCTATGTCATCGAGCCCAAGGGAGTTGCCTGTGCAAAACAGCTCAAGACCTACGCTCCAAAGTCCTACAGGGATAAGCTGGTGCTGGCGGCGCTGAGATATTTTGCAAGGCGCAAGTACGAGAAAGAGCTGAAGATAGAGTACATCCCCGCAGGCAAGGGCTATTACACGCAGATACGTGTGCTTGATACCAACTGCGACCTGATGGACCTGAAACTATACGCTCCCGACCTTACACAGGCAAAGCTGATAGGTGAGAAGGTACTGCTCAATCCTTCTGGATTCTACAGCAAAGTGATAGAACTTGCACTCTCAAACGAAGAACCCCCCTACGATCTCAGCGATAACTGATATAAAGAAAAGAGTAATATATGAAATACGGACTTGTACTTGAAGGCGGCGCAATGCGTGGGCTTTTTACATCAGGAGTAACAGATGTGCTCATGGAAAACGGCATATCCTTTGACGGCGTGATCGGCGTTTCAGCAGGCGCAGCATTCGGATGTAATATAAAATCAGGACAGAACGGACGAGCAATCAGATACAATCTCAGATTTGCGGAGGATAAACGCTTTTGCAGTGTGAAGTCACTTCTGACAACAGGTGATATGTTCGGTGCGGAATTCTGCTACCACACTATACCCGATGAGCTGGATGTGTTCGATTCAGCCGCATTTGAGGCTTCGCCAACGGATTTCTGGCTGGTCTGCACCGATATCGAAACGGGCAGGGCAGTCTACCACAAAATGAACAAAGTCAGCTATTCCGAGCTTGAATGGATGAGGGCTTCTGCTTCAATGCCTATGTTCTCACGTATAGTTGAGGCAGGCGGAAGAAAGCTTCTCGACGGAGGAATAGCCGATTCCATACCGCTTCGCTTTATGGAGAAACAGGGCTACGATAAGAACGTGGTGATCGTCACCCAGCCCCGTGACTACGTGAAGCACAGAAATAAGGCAATGCCGCTGCTGAAGCTGGCTTACAGAAAGTACCCGAATCTGATAAAAGCCTGCGCTGAGAGACATAAGATGTACAACAAGGAACTGCGCTATATACGCAGATCCGAAAGCGAGGGACGGGCACTTGTTATCGCTCCCCCCGAAAAGCTTCCCGTGGGACATATCGAGCACGATACAAACGTACTCCAGGAGGTCTACCGCATCGGACGCATGACAGGCATGGAAAACCTGGACAGAATAAAAAGTTTTATCGGAAAATAAAAAACACCGCACTGTAATGGCGGTACTGATAAAGAAGTTTTATATGTATTATTGAGGTAGACATTTTGAAGAAGGATCTTCTCAAATCTGTTTCCCAAGACTTTTAATTTTGCCCCATAGAGGGCGCTCCCAGTAATACTACTGGTTTTCACATCTTACATGGAGCGCCCTCTATGGGGCAAAATTCTATTAAAAGTCTTTGGAAGGGGGTTCGGGGGAGAACCTTTCCTCAGAAAGGTTTCCCCCGATAAATGCGTATAAAGCTTCTATAAGAGTACCACGGTTACAGTGCGGTGCTTTTAGTTTTTCGGTAAAGCTTTTTTGATCCTGTCGGCGAGGATGATGGCGAGGATCATTTTGATGATATCGAAAGGCACGAACGGCAGGACGCACCATTTCATGGCTTGTGCAAGAGTGACTTCGCCGACGTTTCGTCCGTATGCGAACATGAACCATGCGGTACCGAATGTATAGCAGACAGCCAGTCCGATGAGGAAGGCAGCTATCTTAACGGTCATACTGTTGCCGAACATTTTCTCAGCGGCAAGGAAGATCAGCGGAATGAGGATAAATCCCACGATATAGCCGCCGGTATTGCTGAGAAGAGCGGAGACTCCTCCCTTGAAATGGGCGAAAACAGGAAGTCCCACAGCGCCGAGGAGAATGTACACGAGGATAGAAAAGAATCCGTTTCTGCCGCCGATGACCGAAACAGTAAGGAATACCGCAAAGGTCTGAAGCGTAAATTCTATAGGACCGAATGGGATTGATATCCATGCGCATACCGCTGTAAGAGCCGAAAACATAGCGATAAGGACAAGTTCCCTTGTGGTAAAAGCTTTTTTGCTATTAGCTGTTAATTCTGACATTTTCTCACCTCCCGAATTATCATAGCACAATTCAGAAGAAATGTCAACCTTTTATGGTATACAAGTTGACTATTAAGCTATGCGTTTTCATCAGATTTTCATATGGCGTCATTGTAAAAAGGCGAAAAAAGTGGTATAATATTTTAGCAGTAAGATCATGTGTGCTATGATTTCATATGATCTGCTCAATAACACATGATAGATAAAGGGAGATAGCATGAAAAAGAATATTACCATCGAGCCTGTGAAGGATCCGGAGCGATTTTTCGCCGAGCCCGAAACAGGTCTTACTTCACAGCAGGTGAAGCAGCGATTCGATGAGGGACTGGACAACCGCCCTGTGGAATCGCCTTCAAAATCCGTCAGGGATATCATCGCAGATAACGTATTTACATACTTCAATCTGCTTTTTGTGGTCATAGCGTCACTGCTTATTTTTGTAGGCTCTTACCGTGACCTGACATTCTTGCCAATCATCATTTCCAATACCCTGATCGGTATCTTTCAGGAAATGCGTTCAAAGTCGGTGCTGGACAAGCTGAATATGCTCAATGCGCCCGTATCCACCGTCATAAGGGACGGCGAGGAAAAGGAAGTTCCTTCCCGTGAACTGGTGCTGGACGACATAGCTGTTTTCAAGGCAGGCGACCAGATAAGCGCAGATGCGGAGGTCATCAGCGGCTATGTATCGGTGAATGAGTCACTGCTGACAGGCGAATCCGATGAGATCGCCAAAAACAGCGGAGACAAGCTGATGTCGGGCAGTTACGTTGTGTCGGGTTCATGCCGTGCGAGACTGGAAAAAGTCGGCCGTGAATCATATATCTCACAGCTGACAATACAGGCGAAAAAGACCAGGAAAGGGGAGCAGTCCGAGATGATACGTGACCTTAACCGTATCGTCAAGATAGCGGGAATCGTCCTCATCCCCATCGGCATACTGCTGTTCTATCAGTCCTACTACGTCAACCATATGACCATAAAAGCCAGCGTACAGGCAATGGTAGCGGCTGTGCTGGGAATGATACCCGAGGGACTTTACCTTGTCGCAAGCGCAACTCTTGCGGTAAGTGCCATGAGGCTTGCGCTGAATAAGGTCCTTGTCCATGATATGAAGTGCATCGAAACTCTTGCCCGTGTGGACGTTCTATGCGTGGACAAGACCGGAACCATTACCGAAAACTGTATGTCAGTGTCTAAGGTAGTGCCTGCGGAGGAGGGCGTGACCGAAGATGTGCTAAACGGACTTATCAGCGATTTTGCGGCGGCTCAGGATGCCGACAATGAGACCATGTCCGCTATAAAGGGACATTTCTGTGAGCCGACGGGGGAGCTTCCCGTGAATATCACAGGCTTCTCATCGGAGTTCAAATACAGCAGTGTCACTTTCAAAAATGGCGCATACGTTATGGGAGCGCCCGAGTTTGTGCTGAAAAAGAGCTACGAAAACTACCGTGCAGTCATTGAGTCCTACAGCAGAAAGGGCTATCGTGTGCTGGTATTCGGCAGATATAGTGGGATTCCCGACGGCAAAGCGCTTGAAACAGCCGTTGAGCCTGTCTGCTTCATCATGCTGTCGAATCCCATACGTGAGAACGCTCCCGAAACTTTCAGATATTTCGCTGAACAGGGCGTTGAGATAAAGGTCATATCGGGTGACAATCCCGTGACAGTTTCAGAAGTGGCAAAGCAGGCAGGCATTCAGAATGCAGGCAGCTATATAGACGCTTCAACCCTTACCACCGAAAATGCCATAAACGACGCTGTCAAGCGGTATACGGTCTTCGGACGTGTAACTCCCGAGCAGAAGCGTATGTTTGTCAAGGCATTGAAACGTGCAGGCAGGACAGTCGCAATGACGGGCGACGGCGTAAACGATGTGCTGGCGCTGAAAGATGCTGATTGTTCCGTTGCTATGGCTTCGGGAAGCGATGCGGCGGCGCAGGCGGCACAGCTTGTACTCCTTGAATCCGACTTCGCAAAAATGCCCGAGGTAGTGGCAGAGGGACGAAAAGTGGTCAACAACCTTGAACGCTCGGGAAGTCTGTTCCTTGTCAAGAATATATTCTCGCTGATACTATCCATACTGACCATATGCTTCGGAATCAGCTATCCGCTTTTCCCGGCGCAGATAAGCCTTATCAGTATGTTCACCATAGGAATCCCTGCATTTTTCCTGTCGCAGATGCCTAACCGTGACCTGATAAAGGGCAAGTTCATGTCGAACATACTGCTGAAAGCTCTGCCTGCCGGTATCACCGATACTCTTGTAGTTGCGGCGATGATATACTTCGGCAACATTTTCAGCGTAGAGCGTTCGGACATTGCAACAGCATCGACCATACTCCTCAGCATTGTGGGACTTATGATAGTTTTCGAGATATGCAAGCCGATGGACGTTTACAAGATGTGGCTGTGGATAGGCTGTACAGTGGGACTTATCTTCTGTATGCTTTTCGTCAGCGATTTCTTCAGCATTTCGTCCATGTCCAACAGATGCATACTGCTGTGTATCAACTTCTCGATAATAGCCGAGCCGACACTGAGATACCTGACAAAGTTCCTGAGATGGTTCAAGGAATGGCTTCTCAAGGGCGGTGAATCTGCTCAGAGCGCAGAGAGCAGAAAGTAGAAATCAGAAAGCAGTGTAGGGGCGCACAGTGTGCGCCCTCAGCTTGCCGTAAAATTATGGAACACCGAGGCGGCGTTCCCTACAAAATCTTATAATGAAAAAAGCGTACCGCAAATGGTACGCTTTTCCTTTTACTTCTTGAAAAGACCTGCAAGTCCCTTTTTCTCATAGGGCTCGGATGTGATGCCGAGGACCTTGTAGCCGTCCTTTTCAACAACTTCCCTGAGCTTTGCCTCGTCGAGAGCATCCTCGGAGATTATCTCAGTCTCGCCCTTGCTGTGTGAGGACTCAACTTTCTTTACCTTGACTGCATTGCGGATAGCATCGTTAACATGGCTTTCGCACATATTGCACATCATGCCGTCTATCTTCATAATTGTCTTTACCATAGTAAGGCACTCCTTTGTTATAGAATTCTAACTTTATTCTACATCATTTCAAATGATTTGTCAAGGCAGATATTCTCCCCATTTATCCTGGGCTGTTGGTTTGTCAATGATATGAGACAAATTAAATCAAAAAACTTGACCTGAATTAAAGAAAGCCTTGATGTAATCAGAAGGCGACTTCCAATTAAGCGGACGCATAGGGAAATTATTGTATT
>Ga0129307_1003085_pt1 | contig 11178 bp, 11 predicted proteins | sample P1105metagenome_FD_94437 | JGI IMG/M metagenome (GOLD analysis project Ga0129307, IMG submission 94437) | Capybara group fecal microbial communities from Wisconsin, USA - P1105 metagenome | ecosystem: Host-associated > Mammals > Digestive system > Large intestine > Fecal | place: USA: Wisconsin... | reverse complement strand
CTGGGCATGAAGGAAATGGTCTATATGAGCCGGGCGCTGAACCTGGTGAAAAAGCATGGGGTCACCGTCTTCTCGCCGGGATACCGGCTGGCCTGGTATAAACCCTATCCGGCCGCCGTGGAGGATTGCTTCCGGGTGCTGCAGTTTATGGATGAGAATCGGGAAGCGCTCGGTTTCCGCCGCCTCATGGTCGGCGGTGAGAGCGCGGGCGGCGGGCTTTGTGCGGCGGTATGCATGATGGCGCGCGACCGAGGGATCCGGGTGGACTTTCAGATGCCGCTCTACCCGATGCTCAGCAATTTCGACACGGAGAGCTCGCGGGATAACCACGGCCGGGTATGGAATACCCGGCGCAACCACCTCGGCTGGCGGGTCTATCTGCGCCGGGACGCCCGGAAGAACGTGTCACCTTACGCGGCGCCGGCCCGGCAGACGGATTACCGCGATCTGCCGCCTTGTTACACTTTTGTGGGCGACGGGGAGCCGTTCTATGCGGAAACGCTGCAGTATGTCGCAGATCTGCGGGCGGCCGGCGTGCAGGCGGACGTTGACGTCTATCATAGCGACCTGCATGCCTTTGATATGCTGCAACCGGATGACCCCGTCAGCCGGGCGGCGATCGAGCGGTTCGAAAAACGATTGGAAGAAGTTCTAGTTGGAGAGGCAGGAAAGATGCCGGCGGATCAATGGAGGTAAGCTATGCAGCACGAATGTAAGATCACAGTTTTAGAAACGAAATGCTTCCCGGACCTGCAGGAACAGTATTTGGCCGATCCAAAGTCCGGCCCGTGCCCATTCTTCAAACCGGGCGATACCTTCCTGCTCAAGCGCACGCCCCAGCAGGACGATTTCTATCATCTGATGAACGGCAAATTCTGTGGCGAAGCGTGGGATGCCGTCAGCCGTTATGTGTATACGGCGCTACAGGGCGGGTCCATCATGAAAGGCTGGACCAACGACGACCGCGTGATGATCGCCTGCTGTAACGACGGCACCCGGCCGGTCATCTTCAAGATCGAGCGCATCGATATCCCGGAAACGGACGAAGAGCGGGACTGGCTCGCCCGGCAGGACTTCCGGAACAGCGCTGAAGACGCGTATACGGGCTGAAGCGATGCGCCGGCTGCGGCGATAGCTACTCGCGCGCCGACTGACCATCCTCCATCAAAGCAGTCCCCACCGCCACCCGGCCGCAAAAGAGCGGCCCTGCAGCCGCCGGAGCTAGGTAAAACAGTCCCTGAAAGGATCCAAGAAATGGCATATTATTTCTTTCCCAGTTGTAAGGTAACGGCACAGTTCCAGGAAGCCAGCCAGGCAGCGCGAGCCTACGTCAATCAAAAGTTCGGCATCCAGCCCATCGGCTGCTGCCGGCCCAATCATAAGAAGCTGAGGGCAGGCGATACGGCGCTGTTGATCTGTAATAACTGCGCGGCGATCATCGAGGAGAACACGGAGGCCCGGATCGAGTACCTGTGGCAGGTGATCGATCAGGACCCGGATTTCCGCTTTCCTGATTATCACGGCGAAGAAATGACCGTCCAGGACTGCTGGGTAGCCTTTGAAAGGCGGGAGGTCCAGGAGGTCATCCGCTCGCTGCTCCGCAAGATGAATATCCGGATCGTCGAGCTGGAAGAGAATTACGAAAAGACCAAGTTCTGCGGGGTCAATCTGCTCGCACCTTGTACGGAGAGCAACGCGACCCTGGCACATAAGCGGTATGTCGAGCGGTTCCCGCACATGTTCACCCCCATGGAGCCGGCGGAACAGATCCGGCATTTCCGCAAGCATTGCGAGATGATCGCAACCGAAAAGGTCGTCTGTTCCTGCAAGTTCTGTACGGACGCCATTAATCTGGGCGGCAAGAAAGGCCTGCATCTGCTGGAACTGCTGTTCCCGGTGCCGGTTGAGGACGGGTCTCGGTAAGAAACTGATACACCGCCCAGGCAGGATAACTGCCGGCCAGGCCCGGGGGCCAACGGAAGCCTTCCGGCGGGGAGCTGGCCGGCGGGGAGAAAAGAAAGAGGAACGTGCGATGTTGATCAAACGTCTGGAAAATGAGGAAGAGATAAAAGGCAAGGCCATCGTGCATTGCCAGGCCTGGCAGGAAGCCTATGCCGGGCTGATCGATCCGGCCTTTCTGGCCGGCCGCAGCGTGGAGACGTCAGAGAAATACGCGCGGCAGGCGTTGGCGCAGGGCTATCCGACCTTCGTGGCCAAGGACGGGGACCGCGTGATCGGCTTCGTGGACTACGGCCCCTGCCGTAATTGTGACCTGCCCAGAGCCGGGGAGGTCTACGCGCTCTATATCCTGCAGGCTTATTACGATCAAAGCATCGGTTACGCCCTGATGCAGCGGGCCTTGGCGGAACTGAAAGATTATGAGCAGGTGGTGGTCTGGGTCCTGGAGGGAAATGAACGGGCCATCCGGTTCTATGAGAAATGCGGCTTCCGGCGTGACGGGGAGGAGCAGGAATTGATGTTGGGGACGAAGGTGAAGGAAGTCAGGATGGTACTGTAGGAATATAATACCAGGATAGGTGACATGGTCAACTTGAATTGCCTTAACACCCCTGTCTACAGCAGAACAAGAGCAGTTTATACGGGAAAATGTCGTTGAAATTTACATTCTCTTCACCCCAAGCTTAAACGATTCTGAGCAGATGGACGAGCAGACCTTGGAAGGAATGTTCTAATCTGAAAAGGGGATGGCGTGAAGAATGGATCCGTTTTCAAAGGACAAGATTCTCCTTCGCAACGAGGACAAAACAAATACGACGCAATACCGATTGTTCTCGATATGGTGGTGATCATCGAGGAATAGATAGACCACGGACTTTCGAAAAAACAGCAACAGCAAAGTGTAGTCCTCCGGAGATGCGATTGAACGGAGGACTTTTATTCGGATAGCGCTTTCTTGTGAAAGCGCTGGTTTTATAGTACAATTAAAGCGTTGAATTCTATAATGCCTAGAAGCAGAATGCTGACAGAATAAAAGATGCTTATGCCAGCTCAGAGCACTTATCAGGAGGCAACCGATGGGATCTATCACAGTTAAGCCGAATACACCTATGATTGCGGATGCTTTATCTTTGTTTGATGAGCAGTTTTCCATCAATGATTTACAGGAAGCCATTGAGACTGAAGAGAAACGATCTGATCCCTTAATGGATGCTGTCCGACATGCAGTGAAAAAGGTTGCGGGGCAGGATAGTGATGAAGGTGGGTCTCGATATGTAGTTGACATTGATGATGATCTTAAAGATGCAATAGATTCAGGAGAAATAAAACTTGACACCAATTCCTCGGGTGAGATTTTCGCGCAGCTACGCAGTGATGACGGTCACTACGGAAAGAAACTACCCATAAAGGAGGAGTTGATCGAACAAGGAATTTCGGTAGAAGCTGTGGAGCTTGCTTTACAGATGAATGTAATCCGGGATCAGCTTAAAGAGATCATTTCAGCATTAAGTTCAATAGAAGATAGGGTGACCGAGGTTCAACAAGGACAACACAGTGACCGACTTGGTTTATTCTATAGCGGTCTCAGCTTATTTATTGAAGCTCGCTCAATCAAGGATCAAGAGTTTAAAAAGCAGTTGACTACACAGGCACTGAAATCCCTGAGCGATGCTAATTCTCAAATGATTCAAGAATTGAGGACAAGTGTGGAGTACCTCATTACGGAGCAGTATAAAAAAACTAAAAAGATTACGGACAAGATTGATGAGCGGTTATCTGTTATCCACCAGTGTTATGACATTGTTTATAGAGCCTGTTTCTTGAAAGCAGCGATTTACCATGAAAACGGCGAAATTCCGGCGATGTTGACGGCTTTAGATGAATATGGACGTTTTGTTGAAAAGTTAATCGTGCCTTATGCAGGTAAACTCAGTGAACTGGATAGATATAACCAGTTTATTGAGAAGGGAACCTGGGGAACGATTAGTCATACTTTGATAAGCTGTAAAGAATTAAAGAACAAGATTACTGAGAATCATATATACTATCTCACTCTCAAGGAGGATAACAATGGCGACCGATAGAAGAAAAAAAGGCTGCCCGAATGAAGCATGCGAGCGGCATCAAAAGAAGATCATGCTTAAAGTCACTGAAGAGTATTGCCCGAAGTGTGGCTCGAAATTGATATTTGTCTGTCCAAAGTGCTTCCGGGAAATTGAAAACCTTGATTCAAAGCATAGAGTCTGTAGTCTTTGCGAGGCTAAAAGCCAAGAACAGAAGGAAGCAGTCGTGGAAAAAGCAAAAAAAGTCGGTAAGGATGCGGCTGGTCTAGTAGTCCCTGTTATTATTGGGGCGGGTGGTAAGATAGTAAAGACCCTTCAAAACGATGCAATGAAGAAAACTGTTAAAATTGTAGAAACTGCAGTGAAGGAACACTTAAAGATTTAAAAACATATAATTCTGAAACATCCCAGAACCTAAATAAGGAAGAAATGCAACTACCACAATCTGACCAACTGAATATAGCCAGCCTCTCGCGTCTCTTTGATAATAAGGCGGAGTGCTATAAGCTCTTCTGGTTTCAGGCGATTTTGGATCATGTCTGCAAAGGGCAGGATGAGATCAGTTTTGAGGAATTGATCGATGAGATGATTGCTGACGCCTGGTATATGGTGACGGAATATCATCTGAACTTGGGACCAAGGGATACGCTGGAGAAGGCGGTCAACTATATCGCATCAATAACCGACCTGCTGCCGTCAGTGAAGAAGCAGGAAGTCTTGGATTGGTTGGAAAACTGTAAAGATCCCTCGGTAATCAAGTTTAAACGTGATCTCACCCTGAATGTTCCATTTCGGTTGCAAGCTCCGTTTTTCCAAGGTTTTCGCAGCGAGACTTGGAACTGCGGGTCGCGGGAATTAGCGGAGCGGATCAATCAACAAGACCGGTTGATGTACTATTTCCAAGCCTTTTCCGGTTTAAAAACGCAAATTCGCGTTGCGCCGGAGTGGATGGACTATCTGCGCGAGAATCAGGAAATCCTGCGGGGATGGATCCAGTTCAACATGATCCGATATTTGCAAAGACGAAATCCCAGTGTGCCGGGCATCTCGGATAAACTCTATCCGCCGCAGGAACGGAAACTGGAGAAGGTGAAGAAATACTGGAAGACGCTCGCCCGTATCACGGAAATCCATGATATCTATGGGGAGAGTCTGATCACACCAGATACGATTTCTATCGATCATTTCGTTCCCTGGTCTTATGTAGCGCATGATGAATTCTGGAATCTGCATCCCACCACGCGTTCCATCAATAGCAAAAAGAGCAATCATTTACCGGTTTGGGAGCTCTATTTTCCGCGCTTTGCGGAACTGGAGTATCAATCCTATCGTATGATTTGGCAGTATGATCAACTTCAGGACGAATTCAAGAAATGCGCACGCGAGCATTTGAATAACCCGGAGATCAAAGAGCGCTTGTATCGGGAAAATCTGGATGCAACCACGTTTAAAGGACAGTTGCAGGAGATCGTTTATCCGGTATATCAAGCGGCGAAAAACTGCGGATTCAGCAGTTGGGAATATAGAGATGAATGAGACGATCAAGTATTATAATCAAAACGCGGAGCACTTTATCGCTGGTACGATCGATGCCGATATGCGCGATTGCCGCGAGCGCTTCCTGAAATATGTACCGGCAGGCGGGAAACTCCTGGATGCCGGTTGTGGGAGCGGTCGGGATACAGCAGCCTTTTTGGAAGCTGGATACCAAGTGGATGCTTTTGACGCATCGGCCGAGATCTGTCGGCTGGTAAGCGAACGCTTGGGAATACCGGTCGCCTGTAAACGCTTTGAAGACTTGGAAGGCAAGGCGGAATATGACGGCATTTGGGCTTGCGCCTCGCTTCTGCACGTGCCCGCAGAAGATTTGGCAGACGTGATCGGTCGACTCAGGAAACTGCTGAAACCGCAGGGTATTCTCTATGCATCCTTTAAAGAAGGCTCAGCGGAGCGGGTAAAGGAAGGCCGGTATTTCCACGACATGACGCTGGAAAGTTGCGCCCAGCTATTTAGGGAACAGGGCTTTAGGATCCTGGAACTATTCCCAAGCGGCGACGTGCGGGAAGGCCGCGCGGGCGAACGTTGGGTGAATATCATCGGGCAGGTTAAAACCGATCCGGCCGGGGGAGAATAAGCATGAAAAGCAATTTCTACACCAACTACACGGATGTCAAGTTTATCGACCGGTTGAAGCAGAACCTGGATCTGTGCCAGTCGTTCAGCTTTTCAGTGAGCTTTATCAAGAAGCCGGGCTTGCGGCTCTTGGCGCCGAATATCGAGGCGGCGCTGGCACGGGGCGCGGTCGGCAGGTTGATCACCTCCACCTACCAGAACTTCACCGATGTGGATTCGCTGGTCTACTTCTATGATCTGGCGGCGCGCTATCCGGATCGCTTTTCTTGCCACCTGGACGTGGAGAGCTTCCGCGACGCGAAAGGGGCGGCAGTCGGCTTTCATTCCAAGGGCTATCTCTTCGAGTACGAGGATTATAACGAGCTCTTGGTCGGCTCTTCCAATATCACCGTCTACGCGCTGCTGAAGAACATCGAGTGGGATGTCTCGGTCATCGACGCGCAGGAGAACGCGACTTTCGCCGCGGCCAAGCAGGAGTTCGAGACGCTTTGGTCGCGCACGCTGCCGCTGACCAGGGACCTGATCGAGGAATATAAGACGCGTCTGTCTTATTCCATTGAGCGCTGGGACATGGACTATGAGATCGCCAATGCCGAAGTCAAGCCGAACTATATGCAGCGGCGGGCGCTGAAGGAGCTGAATCGCGTGCGCGCCATGGGGGCGACCAAAGCTTTGGTCACCGCTTCAGCAGGGTCCGGCAAGACCTTCCTGGCCGCCTTTGACGCGCTGAATTTCGGCCCGCGGCGACTCCTCTATATCGTCCACGAAGGCTCGATCCTGATGAAGTCCTTCGAGACCTTCCAGAAAGTCTTTGGCAGCGACCATTCCTATGGGATCTTCAATGCCAACTATAAGGAGTTCGACGCGGATTTTGTCTTCTCGACCAATGTGACCATGGCCAACGCCTTGGAGCTCTTTGACCGGCACACCTGGGATTATGTGATCATCGACTAATGCCACCACGCGGCGGCTGAGACCTATCGCAAGATCCTGAACTATTTCGAACCACAGTTCCTGCTGGGCATCACGGCCACGCCGGAACGCATGGACGGTGAAGACGTCTTCAGCCTCTTTGATCAAAACGTTCCCTATGAACTGCGCCTGCGGGATGCTATCATGAACGGGCTGGTCGTGCCCTTCAAGTATTATGGCATCCGCGATGAACTGATCGAATACGGACTGAAGGAGAGCAAGAGCCACCGTTTCGTGGAGCAATTCTCCGATGACAAACACTGCGAATTCATCGCCCGCATGATTGAAAAATACCGTATTCCCGGCCAGAAGTTGAAAGCTTTGGCGTTTTGCCGGGATATTTCGCATGCCATCCGCATGTCGCAGGCGATGGAGAGATATTATCATACGGCTTATCTGACCGGCCGCAACTCCATCGGGGAGCGTGTGCGGGCTTATAAAGACTTGCAAAATGATAGCGCGGATCTGGAGATCCTATTCACCGTTGACATCCTGAATGAAGGCGTCGACATTCCGGGCGTCAATATGGTGCTCTTCCTGCGACCGACGGATTCCCAGACCATCTTCATCCAGCAGTTGGGGCGTGGCCTGCGGAAATATGAGGGGAAACAGTACGTGACGGTGCTGGATTTCATCGGCAACGACTATAAGCGGAGCGTGCAGATCGCTTTTGCCCTGGGCAGCTTGTCGGAGAACTTCGTGGTGGAGAAGAAGTTGGTCGCGGCTTTGATCGCGGATAATTTCACCAGTATCGGGCTCGCGGACTACGGCGTGGAGATCCACTTGGACGACCTGAGCAAGAAAGAGATCCTATCCTATATCGATGAGGTGAACTTCAACACCAAGCAATTCCTGGCGCAGGATTATTGCAATTTCAAGAAGTATATCAGCGCTTCCTCTTATCCGCAGCATGTGGACTATCTGAATAACGATTACGCCCCGGACCTCCTGAAATTCATGCAATCCCGCATCGCCGGCCGCAAGAATGCTTCTTACTACGGCTTCCTGCAGGCGATCGGGGAAGAGGGCTTGCCGTCTTTCGATGAGCGGCAAGAGGCTTTCATTAAATACGTCTCGGAGATGCTGCCCATCGTGCGTCCTTACGAATATCGGATCATCCAGGAAGTGTTCGCCCAAGCGGGCAAGGTTTCGGTGGCCAAGCTGCATGAGAAGCTGGCGGCAACGGTGAAGAACTGGCAATCGGCCGCGTTTACACACGCTCTAAGGTATATGCTGATCAGCGGTTTCTTCCAGATGGAGAGTGGCGAGCTGGCTTTGCTAAACGTCCGTCGCGACTTTGCCTTGGAAGCTTATATGGCGGACCTGCTGGAATATGGGTTGGGAAAGTACGACGTCGACTTCTACGATGCAGCTCCGGACGAGACCTTCCATTTATGGGCGAAATATCGCAAGGAACAGGTGCAGCAGCTGCTTCTGGATAATCCGAAGGATATCATGAAGGGGACCAAGAACTATGACGGTGTTGTTTACGCTTATGTTACAGTTATTAAGGGCAGTGGAACAAAGGATAATTTAAAATACGCTGATGGCTATATTGATCCTAGTACTTTCCAATGGGAAACAGAAACTAATATTAAAGAAGAGAATCTGAGAAATCTGAAGAATAGCAAAAGAATTCATATCTTTGTCCGCAAGGTTGAAAGTGAGGATGGTATTACGCTGCCTTTCACTTATATCGGTTCTGGGCATATGCAATACATCGAAGGCTCGCGTAAGGCCAACGGCGCCCATCTCTTCCGCATTCCCATGGATGAGACCGCGCCGGAAGACTTGTACTTCGACTTCAAACTGCCGGAAGGGAGCACTGACTCATGAAAACCATTCACGTAGTCGCCGCCATCATCTGCGCGGACGGGAAGATCTTCGCCACCCAGCGCGGTTACGGGGCCTGGAAGGATTACTGGGAGTTTCCCGGCGGCAAAATCGAGGCGGGAGAGACGCAGCAGGAAGCTCTGCGGCGCGAGATCTGGGAGGAACTGGAGACTCGCATCGCGGTCGGGGAGAAGCTGATCACGGTGGAATACGATTATCCGGAGTTCCATCTCCATATGGACTGCTTCCTGGCCGAAGTGATTGCGGGGGCTTTGATCCTAAAGGAGCACGAGGCTGCCCGTTGGTTGAGCCGGGAAGAACTGGACAGCGTGCAGTGGCTGCCGGCTGATTGGGAGATTATTGAATTCTTAAAAACGAAGTGAAGAAAGAAGCTATGAAATATGCCGCTTGGGTGGATCGATTTTTCAAAGAAGGACCGGAATAAGGTATTAACCGTACTGAATCTTCTATCAGAAGCGGGAACGCTCGATGAGCTTGGTATTGCGCCGGTTCGTGACGGGTTTGCAAATTTATTTTTCCCCGGTACATCAACAATCCAAACTCGGGCGAAGTACTTTTTGATCGTCCCGTATGCATTAAAGGACTTGGAGTATAGCGGTGAGTCAAATCCAAACCGCATGTTGCGTGCATTTGATGAGATGGAACGCAAATGCGGTGAAATACTAATTGGCGGTGATGATAAAGAAGGAATCATCGGCAACCGGTCTTTGGCTCAGGATAAATGGGTGAAGCGGACACCCGCTGATATCTACTGGGCTGGCCTGCGGAATTATGGGGTTTTCACCGGAGGTACTCTTTCATTATCCGAGTATATCCGGGCAATGTGTGCTTTAAAGAACAGAAAGGCAACGCTGACCAAGCTTGGCAACCGCAATGATGAAGCCGAGGAAGGCGATAAGGATGATAAAGACGCAGGGGATCTTTTCCACATGCAGTTTTGGAAAATCCCGACCTATCAGGATAAGTGGGTTGATGATTTAAGCATAAAGCTTACAGAAGAAGAAGGCTGTTTTTTAAAGAACCAAATCATCACTTCATTTCCGGATACGATGTTAGCGCATATTCTTCGGAATGATTTGACGGAAATCCTTACGTGCCAGACATTTCAAGATATGAAATCCATGATCAAGATCTTTCCTGGTCAGATTCAATCCGATTACGCTCTAGCCTGCGATTTTTCAGAGTTTCTGTTTGTTTTACGTACTGTTTATAATCTGATCGTCTCCGACGGGAAAAATGATGAGGCACTGATTTTATGGGAAGATTTTAAACCAGATCTGAAGTATCTGGCCGCTGTTGACTTGGAAAGCATATTTGCTAGGCTTGGCATTACAGGAAATACATTTCTCTGTAGGTTTCTGCGTAAAACTCAGCATCTGATGGAAGCTCGGGATCTGGAAGGTATGAAGACAGAAATCAAGCGGAGGGAGCGGGAATTGAAGCAGTCTCGGGCGAAATCGCTACATCCAGGTGAGTTGGATACGAATGCATGGTTTGGCGGCAGATTACTGGATTACCGGTTTGGCAATGCTAAGGTTATTATCGGCGATATTTTTGAAAGCGAGGGAGCCTATGTTAAATCCAAATAATGATAGGCTCGATTATGGTCAAATCCTTGCTCCGCCAGCTGGATATAGCCTTGATTTCGCAGTCGGAACTACCTATTCCTTGGATCTTGACGCATTGGTCGGCGCCAGTCTTGCGCTGGGACTCTCTAAAGAAACTGACAGCGAGCTCATGAACAATCCTGTTTGTCTGTTGGAAGCCCTGCGTAGTACCGGTGATCGAGTAGCGTTATTCTGTGAAGGCGGGCAGATCCATTTACCGAATAAGATAACTCCTCTTTATATCCTGCTTGAGAAGATTGTTTTTTCTGTCAGGACGGAAAAAAGACGTGGTATGGCAACGTTCCCTTCATTCCATCCTAAGTTTTGGTTGATCCGCTACAAAAATGATGATGGAGAATTGAAATACAGAGTTATCGTTCTTAGCCGCAATCTGACTTTTGATCGCAGCTGGGATATTACATATTGCATGGACGGCCATGTTTCGAAGCGCACTTTTAGAAAAAATGAGCCGATTTGTGATTTCCTGCGGTATTTGTGTGACCAGCTGCCTTCTGATGAGAATGGTAAGGAGAAAGCGAAAGAGATCCGGACGCTGATTCGAGAACTGCCAAATGTTGTTTTTGAGATTG
>Ga0129307_1003084_pt1 | contig 11179 bp, 9 predicted proteins | sample P1105metagenome_FD_94437 | JGI IMG/M metagenome (GOLD analysis project Ga0129307, IMG submission 94437) | Capybara group fecal microbial communities from Wisconsin, USA - P1105 metagenome | ecosystem: Host-associated > Mammals > Digestive system > Large intestine > Fecal | place: USA: Wisconsin... | reverse complement strand
GTCTTGCCGCTCCCGGCGCCCGCGACCACGCGGACGTAGCCCTCCGTCGAGGTCACGGCCTCCCGCTGCGCCTCATTCAGGCCTTCAAGCAGATCGCGCATAATCCATCCTTTTCAGTGCATTCAGTGAACGTATACAGTCTCGCCCGCGTAGACGCGCGGGTAAAGCTTCTTCGCGAAGGACAGGGGAAGGTTTACGCACCCGTGGCTGCCGCTGTGCTTATAGATGTTTCCGCCGAAGGAACCGCGCCAGGTCGCGTCATGCAGGCCGATACCGCCGTCGAACGGCATCCAGAAATTGACGAACGACGCGTAAAGTCTCTGGCTTCCCCTCAGGATCCGGTTCCTCTGCTTGTAATCGATGGTGAACACGCCCTTGTGCGTCTGGCGTTCACGCGTGGGCAGGCCCGTAACGCAGTCCGTCTCCATCACCTTCTTCGCGTTCTCAAAGAGGATAACGTGCTGCTTCTCGATGTTCACGTCGATATAGTCCATCCCGTACCCGAGCTCGAACTCGGGGGATGCCTCGATAAGCGGGAGGTACAGGGTGTGCGCCTCCGGCTCGACGAATTCGGTCCCCTCCGGATAGGCAGCCTCCGCGACCTCGATGTGCTCCTCCGCGATGACCGCGTTGGACCTGGTCGCCGGGCCCAGTCCCTTCTTCGCCTTCGCCGCGCGCTGCGCCGCGACCTCCTCGTCCGGGACGTACTCGATATAGCAGCCGTTCGTCAGCGGGATGGCGCCCTTCAGCGCAGCCGCTGCCCCGTCTGCCGGGAGGGCGATCATCTCCGGCGCCGGCGTGGTCTGCGCCTCCGCCTCGGCAAGGATCTTCGCCTTCTCCTCTTCCGTCTTCGCCTTCTTCGCGGCCCTCTCCGCGTTCCTCATGATCCTCTTGTTCAGGAGGTTCCTGGAATATGCCTCGGATTCCGTCTCCTTCACCGGCATGGTGATGTCCAGTTCGGACGCGAACATGTTGAGGAAACGGTCCGTATCGATGATGTATTTGAATGCCTCAGGCTCAGCCGTCTCTTCCGCCTCCGCCTTCGCTGCGTCACTGGCTGCCTTTTTGCCTGCATCCGCACCCTTTTTGCCTGTACCGCCTGCCGCCTTTTTGCCTGCGTCCGCCGTCTCCAGCTTCTTCGCGTCAGACGACGTCGCTGTTTCGGCCCCGGCCTGGGCAGCAGCCGCCTCCGCCTCAGCCCGCTCTGCGGCCCTCAGTGCCTCCGCGGCCTCCTTCTTTTTCCGGAGCTCGTCCTCCGCGAGCTTTTCAAGGTCCGCTCCGAACTCGTCCTGGAGCCCCGCAGCGTACGCCTCGATCTTCTCCGCGTCAAGGCCCTTCACGCCGTCCCTGGTCTCCGTGATCCAGGAAGCGAGCACGTCTCCCGGAAGCGTACGGACCGCGTCCCCGATCTTCAATGTCAGGTCGCTGCCGCCGAAACGGTTCAGCGATTCGACCTCCGCGTTCAGCGCCGGATCATCCGCCCGGACCTCCGCCTTCACCGCAAACTGCTCTGTAAGGTCGATGCTGATGTTCCCGGAGACGACCGCCTCCTCGACCGCTGCCGCGATCTCTGCCGGCGTCGCCTGCCATCCGTCCTCATCAGGAACGACCGTATAACCCGTCCCGGAGGAATAATCGGAGATCACTGCATCCACCGCGTCACGGTTCAGGTCAAAAAGCCCGGAGGAACGAAGCCTCTCCGTCAGGACCTCCATGTTGCACGAAAGCGCCTTTCCCGAAGAAAGCATGTGCGTCCGGAAGATCTCCGCCGGCCAGGCGGCAGGACTCTTCGCGGAAAATGCCTCCTTCACGCCGTCTTCGTTCGCGACACTCAAAAAATCTGCCGCGGGGACCTGGAACGTCTGCCCGTTCACAGTGATCTCCGCGACCTCCTCCGCAACTGCCGTGCGGACGATATCAAGCGCTTCCTCCTCTGTTTTCAGCGAGGCTTCGCGCCCGTCGATCGTGGTGTTTGGAAAGCTGTGTGACGAAAAAAACGCGGTCCCCGCCCCGTAGACGACCGCGAGGACCGCGGCCGCGGCGATCGCCGCTTTACTTCCTTTAGATAAAGCCATGATACTCCCCCCTGAAACTCGAACGTGAGTTTTCCGAATAAGAATAATCTACCATGAACCTCCCATATCGACAAGCAGACGCAAAAAAAAGACAGATTATTGTAAAAAGTCCACTCTGCCTTTCCGGATACTATGCATAAACCGTGAATAATAATAAACTCTGAATGAATACTTCCGCGCACCGTCCTGTTATGCTATAATACGGAAGTTGATTTTCAAGTCAGGGGAGGTTATACCATGGGACTTATTATTCCCGAAAACTACGATCCGGTCCTCACTGTGCGCGAGACCCAGGAAGCGATCAAATTTATCCGCGACCTGTTTCAGAAGGAGTTCGGGCGCCAGATGAACCTTGAGCGCGTATCCGCTCCGCTCTTCGTCACCCGCTCAAGCGGCGTCAACGACAACCTGAACGGCGTCGAGCGTCCTGTCAGCTTCGATATGCTGGCCGTTCCCGGCGAGACCGTCGAGGTCGTCCAGTCCCTCGCAAAGTGGAAGCGCATCGCGCTGGGCCGTTACGGCTTCAAGCCGGGCGAGGGCCTTTACACCAACATGAACGCGATCCGCCGCGACGAGATCCCGGACAACCTGCACTCCTGCTACGTCGACCAGTGGGACTGGGAGCGCGTGATCCGCAAGGAGGACCGTACCATCGAGACCCTTGAGGACACTGTGCGCCGCATCTTCATGATCGTGAAGCACATGCAGCACGAGGTGTGGTACAAGTACCCGAACGCGGTCTACCGCCTTCCGGGCGATATCACCTTCATCACCTCCCAGGAGCTGCTGGACCGTTACCCGGACAAGGACCCCAAGGAGCGCGAGAACCTCATCACGAAGGAATACGGCTGCGTCTTTATCGAGAAGATAGGCGCCCCGCTTTCAAACGGCGAGCCGCACGACGGACGCGCCCCGGACTATGACGACTGGGAGCTGAACGGCGACATCCTCTTCTGGTTCGAACCGCTGAAGTGCGCGCTGGAGCTTTCCTCCATGGGCATCCGCGTAAGCGAGGAGTCGCTCCGCGACCAGCTGATCCGCTCCGACTGCCAGAACCGCATGAAGATGCCTTACCACAAGGCACTGCTTAACGGCGAGCTGCCGTACACCATCGGCGGCGGCATCGGCCAGAGCCGTCTCTGCATGCTGCTCCTCGGCCGCGCCCACGTAGGCGAGGTCCAGGCAAGCATCTGGCCCGAGGAAATGCGCAGGCAGTGCGAGGCAGCAAAGATCTATCTTCTGTAAGGAAAAGATACCTGAAGGGGCAGGTGCCCCGTATCCATGTGATAATACGATCCCCGTCCTCCGCGGCAGAACCAGGCTGCGGAAGGCGGGGATCATTTGTTTTTCCGGTCCGGCTGCGCTTCTTAAGCTTAAGGGGCGAGGGGACTGATCGCTGCGGGTAAAAAAAGTGACGGCGCCGGAGAGATCGGCCGGCGCCGTCTGTATGGGCAAACGGGACTGCGGGTCAGGAGGCGGCCCCGATGCTTTCTTTTCAGCTGATCCTTCAGTCTGTATCTTTTCAGCAGGTCTTTTCCGGTTTTCCTGTTATGTATGTCAGGGGCGGCACGCCGGTGGTTCGCAGGCCGGCGTGCCCGTCTCCCCTTGTTTCTTTCCGGAAGCTCCACGCGCCGCGGCAGGGGGTCAGTTTCCGCCGCCGGAGAGACTTCCGTCCGGACCCGGCCTTACGCCCCATGCCGTTTCGGCACGCTCCGCGGGCGCGGCCTGGATCATCTGGCCAAGTACGGTGCAGACCAGGTGCCTTCCGGGGACAGCCGTCCCCGTTTCCTTCAGCGACCCGACCAGCACCGGCGCGTCGCAGCCCGGCCGGACCGGCTCCCTGCAGTACCAGAAGCCGTCATCCGCCCCGAACCATCCGGCGCTCTCCATGTGCAGCTCATAATCTGTTCCTTCTTCGGGAACCGTCCCCAGCGTGCGGCCTTCATCATCCTCGAAGGTGATGACCAGCTCCGCCCGGGCGTATGCCGGGATATCCCCGTCATTCCTCATCCGGACCGCCCTCTTCTCCGTCCCGTCGAAGTCCTCGATGATCACGGGGACCGGACCGCCCGGCATGATAAACGTGTTCACGGCGCCGCCGGTGGTCCCCTTAAGATACGCCAGCGCCCCGCCGGCACCCGCGAGGGCTGCCAGGGCACAGGCAAGAAGGAAAAGAGTCAATCCGCGCTTCTTAAGCATCATCCGCTTTCCCCTCCGTGAAATAGATTTTTAACTGCCGTTTCGCCGAAGAACCAGCCGTCCTTCCGGCTGTCCGGCGTGTTGTGGAAGTCCGCTACGGCACCCTCCTCAGGAACGGCAACCTCCCGGGACTCTGCCGGCAAGTACCTGCAGCTCCAGACACTGTCCTCGGTGACCACAAATGTACCACCGACCGGAAGCCCGGTGACCGTCACTTCACCGCCTCCCGGAACCGCGATCCGGAGGCCCTGCTCCAGACCAGGACCGGTCACGGTAAAGATGGCGGATTCCCCGTCCTCAAGACCCGTCTTCCGGATCACAAGCGGCGCGCGCTTCCGCCTGAACAGGCCGTAAAGCGTCACGTCCTCGTCTGTGATCAAGGCATCCTCCGGCAGCTGCGCCGTAAGCTCCGGGTCCGTGTACCATCCGTCAAAGTCGTAGTTTTCCTTCGAGGCAGCAGCCCTCGGGATCTCCGCGCCGTAGACCAGTGTCTGCGGATTCTCAAGGCCCTCCGCCTCATAAAGGGAGAACGGCTCCGGGAGGTCATCGCACCTTACCATCCGCGTAACGGTGTGCGTGATGATGGTCCAGCTTCCGGTGATCACGGTATCCGTCTCCACCATGAAGTCGAGGTCGATGCTCCAGCCGCTGAAGGTATATCCCGTCATGGATGGCGCAGGCGCCGGCGAAACGATAGCCCCGTAGTCCACCGTCTGGCTTTCCGGCAGCGGCGGCGCGTTTTCCGGAACCGTCCCTGTATACGCGTAGGATACGGTACAGGTGCTGCGCTTCCAGACGGCGTATAAAGTGCCGGTCGTAACTCCTGGCTCACCTCCGGAACCATTACGATGCTGTAAGACGATGGTTCCACCAGGTTGGTATTGAGCATCTCTTGCGGTTTCACTTCTAGCCCACCCTAGAAAAGTGTATCCCTCTCTTACAGGTAAATTGGTCGTAATAATGAATTCATGCGACAAGTCAGTTGTTGACAAATCTGATTCAGGATAAAACTGCTCTTCAAAAGTTCCTGTTCCACCATTTGGATCATATTTCAACTTGTATCGAAAACTCCAAAGTTCAATCACATAAGTTTTCGTAAACAAATTGTAACTGTAATCATCGCCGTAAAAATACTCATCGGATACATCGTATACTTCTAGCTGATTACTAACATCAACTGCTTCATGCCCATCAACAGGAAAATAAGCTTCTTCTTGAATAACAGCCTTCCCATTTATATACACTTCTACATGTCTTAGTTCTGTTTCAGTAGAAATATACGCTCCTCCGACCTGGTCAACGGTGATCAGGTCCGGGTCCTCTATGATCCCTACGGGGATCCTGTGAACGTTCACGGTGCTCTCTTCTTCCGGAGATGCGCTGATCCGGAAGGTCTTGTCGTCCTGCCGCTCCAGCGTTTCGAGTCCCTCTTCCGTCATGTAGTACCAGTACAGATCGCCGTCTTCGTCCGTCCGGAACTGCATTTCCGTGGAATCCGGGAGCGCCTTCACGCAGTCCATCTTCGTATAGGCGACCGGCTCATCCTCGCAGAACGGATCGTCCTGAGACGCATCGTAGAGATACATATCTACTGTGCCTGGCGGGTCCGGCTCCGGCGCTTCATTCTTAAGCTGAAGCTCGCACCCTGTCACAAAGGTCTCATTAAGGCTTTCCGCCCAGGCATAGTAGAGATACCACAGAGGGCCTCCTACTTCCTGGTATTCGCGCTTCAGCATAGGATAAGTGCTGTCATCCTCCGGCGCCTTCCCCGGGCCCTTCAGCAGGGCTGCAAGGAATCCCTTTTCACTGAATACCGGTCCTTCCTCGGGAAACGCGTCGGAAGGTGTGGCAGCATCATCCCGGCCGGCGTCGGATGTAGACGCCCGTCTGCGTGACACATCGTAAACGGATGTCTGTCTGCGTGACGCATCGGAAGCGGACGCCTGCCTTCCCGCCGCATCTGAGGAGGATGCCCGCAGGAGCCTTGCCGCGTCCGGGGAGGTCGCCCTGGTCTGTCCGTCAGGATCCGTACTCCTGCCGGACGCGTCGAAGCCGGAGGCAGTGCCGAAATAATCCCGGTACGCATCCTCTTCGTCCAGATATCTGCCCGCGCCCTTCACCCATGTGATAAACGACTCGAAGACGGACGTGATGTTTTGGACCAGTCCGGAAGCCCATCCCCCGTTTCCGGCTTTCCCGGAAACCGTTCCGCTGCTTCCGGAAGTCTCTTCCTGCGCCCGGTTTCCTTCAGCATCTTCTGACGCACGCTCCGTTTCCTTCTCCGCCGATGTTCCATCTTCCGCGTGCCAGGCAGTACCTTCTTCCGATCTCCCGGAAGGCTCTCCCGCCGCAGAAGAAGACGCCGGGACCGGTACGGCGGGATGGTCCTCTGTCAGGGTCTCCGCCGTCATATCCGGGATCCTCCGTTCTGCCGGTTCTGTTGCAAAAATCGTCTGCGAGAACACGGTCAGCGCCGTCAGGCCGGCAAGCAGCGTCACCGCTGTCCTGCGGTGCCCTCTTTTCATCCGTATCTTCCTCCTTACTGTGATAAACCCGCTCTGCCCTCATGATTTCGCCTCCGGCCAGCCGGAAGCATCGAATACGGTGCTTCCGTTATTTTCGCTCTGGACGGCGCTCAGCACGACGTCCAGCGTAAAGGTCCTCCCGAGATAACGCACGTCGATCTGCGGTCCGGACGCGCGGATCTCCGTAAAAAGCGGCGGGCTCTCCTGCCCTGCCGGCAGCGCCTCGTTCAGGTAGTACCATCCGTCCCGGAACGTCCAGTGCTGAAGGTCCGGATCGATCAGAAGGCAGCCGTCCGCAGGAAGCGCGTCGCCGCTCACCCCGGTCAGAAGCTTCATCCGCACATAAGCCGGGTGGCCGCCGCGGTTCTCCGCGGAAACAGCCCTTCCGATCCGGCTTCCGGGAAGGATCGCGGCGCTCTCTGCCGGGAGCTCCTTCCCGGCCGGGTCCCTTTCAACAAGACACACGTCGATCTTTCCTGTCGTGACCGTGCTGACCGCGCGCGTTTCCTTTGAAAAATACGCGAATGATCCTGCCGTCATGCAGGCGGAAAGCAGCGCGGCGCAGCCGGCTAAAAGTATTTTCCGTTTCATAGTTTCGCTCCGTTATTCCAGAAGTCCGAAGGCCCCGGGCGCGCTGTCCGCGGTATAGTCAGACTGCACCGCCTCGGCGCGGATCCTGATCTTAAAGCCTGAGAGCTCCGCCATATCGCCGGAATCAAGGCATTCCGGTATGACGATGTTCTGAAAGATCCCGGCGCTCTCTCCTCCGGCAAGGACCTTTTTATAGTAGAAGGTCCAGATCAGCTCGTCGGCGCCCTCATCAAGGACCGGGGAGTCCCCGGACACGGTCCAGTTCGCCGTGTCCAGGCCTCCGAATATGCGGCCGATGTCGTCAAAGCCGTTTTTTTCGCCCCGGTGCGCTTCCCTCGCCCGCTCCCAGGCGCGTGCCCCGGTCAGGGTGACCTTCGCCCGGACATACTGCCCGTACGCTCCGGTGTTCCTGACGGACGGGTCCTTGATAAGCACCGCGCCGGGAACTACGTGCTCGTACGTATTTCCTTCCTTCGTGGTCTCCCCGCCGGCAGCAGGCCGCCCGGTCGCCGGATCGATCTTCGATTCCACGACCTCGATCGAGAAGAGGCTGTCCGGATCCTGGCCGCCGGCGACCTGGAAGTGCTCCGGCGCCCTTTGAAGCGACGTGAAATACGCCAGGGAACCGCCCGCGGAGAGCGCCGCAAGACCGGCCGCAAGCGCCGGGACAAGGAATGCACGTTTTTTCATCTGTTTATCTCCGTCCCGTTATAAATACATTACTCGCCAAAGCAGTTCTGGTAGACCTTCGCCGCCGCGGCGACAGTCCCTGCCGCCGGCGCGTTATCGTCTGTGCCGACCGCGGACGCCTGGGCGATGTAGCCGTAGAACTGAAGGTCGATGGCATCGCCCGCAGTGCTTTCGTCCCCGTCCGTAATGACCAGGCCGGTGCCCTCCGCGTTATTGTCCGCGACCCTGATCACATTGTCCTTAAGGATCGGGACGTCAAGGTCCGCCGACGCCGTCGTCTGCTCATCCACGATCGTCGCGGCGCCTGAAGATCCGTAAACGTAGATCTTTCCCTGGTTCTTTCCGGTGACGCCCGTCACCTCGATCCAGTCATCACCTACGTCGTAGCTAAGTCCCTTCGAATTATTCGCGGCCAGGCCGTCGACGATCTCCACATAAAGATATGCCGGGACCTCCGTTTTCTGTCCCTGTGTGATATGGATGAACGGGTCCTTCGGAAGGTCCACGCCGGGCGTGACCTTGTAGGCATTGCCGTCATCACCCGTGCCTGTCATGCCCCCGGGGATGTATTCGTTGCTGTCAGCCTTCGTGTAGCGCCCGTCAGCGCCCATCACCATGAGATGCTCCTTCAGGTCGAAGTTGTGAAGCTTTGTCTTCTCGTCATCGCCGGTGATCTCCTCCTGGTCCGGGTTCACGATCTCGCCGCCGCCCGAGGCGACGAAGGTATTCGTAACGACCGCCGACTCCTTCTGAAGATAGGCGAGCGATCCTGCCGCCGCGATCCCTGCGGCCAGCGCCGCTGCCGATGCCGTCAACACAACTTTCCTTAACTTCATAATGCTCCTCCTGTGAGAATGTTTATATTTGCAGCAGCCCGCGCGTGGCTGTCGCATACAAAATGAAAAACGCTTAAAGCTTACCTGCTGATCCCCCGTCCTTTTCGGTGAGGACCGTCCGGACCGGCGCCGCGGCGCCTGTTTCTTCCTTCCCTGCCGCGAATGCGCTCCCCGGTTCGGGCTTTAAAAGCTCGCCGATGACCATGAGAAGCATGACGCCGAGGAAAAATGCCGCCGCGAGATATCTGCCGCGCTTTTCCCTGAGCTTCATCGCGAGGAACCCGAGCTTCGGGATCCCGAACTCGGCCCGGCCCAGCACATTTTCAAACCATACAGGCGCGCCGTCCGGCGTGTCGTTGGCATCACCCTTCGTCCGGAAAAAGCCCTTCTCTTGATCCGCTTCAATGACACGGTGCGTGACGACCAGAAGGTCACTGTTCGCGACAAAGGTGATCACGTCCCCGGGGCGGATCTCATCCGCCGGGACACGCTTCACGTACACGAGGTCGCCGGTCCTGTACTTCGGCGACATGGACCCGGAAAGGATGGCGTAAGGCGTATAGCCCGCAAGCCGCACGCCCACCAGGAGCACCGCAAGCAGAAGCACCACCGCAAGCAGGCCGGCTGACACAGCGTTCCCTATGATCCCAGCCGCCTTTTTAAGCTTTCCCGCGCCGGGAAGCACTGATCCTGTCATGAGCCTTTCCTCCTTTTCAGGAAGGCCAGCACCGCCGCGAGCGACAGCACCGAAAAGATCACGCATCCCGGCACCGATCGTTCCCATAAGAGCGAGTACCTTTTTTCACCGGTGTCAGGAAGCTTCGGTCTGCGCCGCCGGTTCTTTTCAGGGATCGGTTCTCCCTCCAGGAAAGGAAGCACCTCGGACGATGCTCCTGTCCCGCTGCCGGATACACCTCCGGAGGAACTGCCCTTCGAAGCATTCCCCGGTGTGGCCTCCGGCGCGGTCTCCTTGGCAATGCCCGGGCCTTGGGTGTTTCCTCCGGGACTGTCCTTTTTCCCGGAGCCTCCGCCCGGCCCGCCGCCGGGACCATGGCCGGGATCATCACGATCCTCCGGTCCAAAGTCAGAATCATCCGGCGTCCTCTCTCCTGCTTCCTCCACCGTCACGATCCAGCAGAACTCCTCCGCGTGGTCCGCGTACGTGTTTTCAAGCTCCCGGGGAACACCGACGGTGACCGTAAGACGTGCCGCCTCGCCGGAGGAATACGTCCCAAGAAGAACGCCCTGTGCCGCATCTCCGTATCCCGCAGCTTCCGGGGCGGACCGGTAAAGGACCTCTTCCCCGTTCTTCACGGTCATCTGAAGCTTTGAAAGAAGATCCGAATCCCCTTCCTTCTCCGGATCCGGCCGCAGCAGAAAGCGGACATTATCTGACCCGCTGCTGTTGGCGACTGAGATCTCCTCCTCCGCGATATCCCCAGGCATAAGGTCCTTAAGCTCAGGAAACAGGTCCGTCATGGATCCGGTGCCATGCTCTGTCACGACAAAGCCCTCCTCATGCCCCTGGTAAACGATACGTGCCCCGCCTGCATAAGAGGTACAGGCAAAGGCTGCGCTCAAGCCGGCGGCCATCAGCGCCGCAGGCAGCTTCCGACTCAGTGTCATAAAATGAAACCTCCCCCTTCCTGGGATCGCTTATTTGTTTTGTGAAGCACAGTACTTTCGGAAAACAAAGGAAAAGCCCGCATGAATGCAGGCTTTTCCAGGTAAGAAATATGGGGTAAAACTGGTTAAATAATAATGTTTGAGGGGTAAAAACGCCGGTTTCAGTTCGAAAACAGGCTCTGTTTTTACCCCATATCCGTACTTCATGAATCATCCGTGATCGTCCATGGATACGCAAAAATTAACTGTAAATTTGTCTGCGCTTTCTCGATATCATGTGATTATGCACAAAAATCTTTGCGCAAATTTTAATTTTATTGGTTGACTAATCCGTTTTTCGGATGTATAGTGCGTTTATCAGTTTCGAGGTCCCATTACCCCATTAGCACTAAGTACTGTGCTTAATGAAAAAGGGGTCATCGGGGCTTTTTCTTATGTCTCCTCCTTTCTATTCTGTCTTTTCCCGTTCATCCCCGCATTTTCCCCAGTCTTTCCGTACATTTACGCCTTTATCATTAAGTAATGAACTAAACGAACCGGCATTGCCCAAAAAAATAAGCATAAATCAGACTTTTTCGGGTGCTTCCTTCAGGGAGGCGCTTTTTTTGTTTCCGGGCCTCCTTCTCCGATGCGCGTG
>Ga0129307_1003083_pt1 | contig 11183 bp, 18 predicted proteins | sample P1105metagenome_FD_94437 | JGI IMG/M metagenome (GOLD analysis project Ga0129307, IMG submission 94437) | Capybara group fecal microbial communities from Wisconsin, USA - P1105 metagenome | ecosystem: Host-associated > Mammals > Digestive system > Large intestine > Fecal | place: USA: Wisconsin... | reverse complement strand
TGAGGGATCTATAAGCATCGGTGGCCTGGACGGCGCTTCGTATTTCTGCGATTCCTTCTGCTGCATCATCAATTTCTCCTTTTGGTGCATTAGGATAAAGACTTGATATAGATTCTCTTACTTCATTAAGTATATCACGACCTGCACCATTTGTGGAGCTTGTTTCGGATCTTGTATCAATCACGTTGTTTACATAAGGCTGAATAGAATCGATCAACCTATCCATTGTAACTTCTTCGCGCTCATATCCGTCTATATCAGCAAACGGATTAATGCCTGCGCCGGCATCGCTTACCAATTCCGCTCTTGCGTCATCCTCGGTTAGTGAAGAGTCAGCATTCATATACAGCTTGGTAATACTGTCAATCAGATTCTTTGGATCAAATCCGGACTCGTCAAGATCAGACAGCGCGTTAGAAAGTGCTTCATTGGCTGAAACAATGCCGCTATCAATTCCGGTTTTAATTGCATTGTAGCGCGTCTGCGGATCATCGCTGCCAAGGTTTTTCTTTACACTTTCGATTTCTAACGGCTGTGCCGTCTCTGCCTTGATTGCGTCTTTTTCACTGTTTACAGCATCCAGGTTTCCCTGTCTTACCGCTGCAAACTTCTCCTCTTCAGAAAGCATTGTGGAACTATCCATGAGCGGTTGGATGTTCTGCTCTTGGTTTTTTCCTGCATCATAGAGCGCTTGTCTCTGTTGCTCCCTGATGGATTCTCTCTGCTGCGCGAGATTCATCAGCACATTGTCAGCTTCTTGGTCCGGAAGCGACTCAAATCCTTCCGGTGTGGGCATAGAATTGAAAGCACCAGACTCAGCGAGTGCTGCCACTTCGGGATCCAGGTATGTTCCGTTATCGGTGCTTGCGTCATAGACAGCAAACGGACTGTTGACCTGATCGTTCAGATCCGCAACGCTTGGCTGCACAGACGGCATTGTATCAGATACCGGTGTAACTGTAGGAAAACTCGGAGTAATCGTAGGAGCTGCTTGCATTACATCACGCATCATATCAGGAGTCCATCCCTGTGAAGTATCCTGATTAAACGCGTTACCACTCATGCTGCTCATTAAGTTGTTGAGCATCTCGTCTACAGCAGGATCAGACGGACCGGATGGAGAAGCACCGGCAGAAGGAACACCACCGATGTTTTCAGTAAGCATTTTGCCCATGTCGAAGTATGGATCGCCCGCGTCAAATCTTGCTTTTGCCGCATCAAGAATCTGCTCAAGCGCATCTATCTTCTCGTTTGCCGAATCTACATATTCCTGCTGACCAGGAAGATACTGACTATTCAGCTCGTTTCTGAATCGCTGTGTTCCGGTTTTGAGTTTATTGTACGCGCTCAGAAATTCCTCTTCTGATCCATAATTGCGCTGTGCAAGGTTATCATATCCTTCATACAGATCAACGATATCCCTCTGAAGTTTTTGCTTCGCTTGCATATTCATGCTTGCGCTATTCATCGCGTAATCAATCTGCGAATATAAGAATGTTGTGGCAAGCCGCATAGCGATCTGCTGCGGAGTCATCTTCATCTCATCGTCATCTGTTGCATAAGCAACACCCTGATTCACTGCGAGATCGGTTCCTGATCGTGCCGCCGAACTCATGGTGACAGCAAGCCATTTTCCAAACTCACTGTCCATGTTGTGAGACTTGCGAAGAACCTCTCCAATACCGCTGTATACAAGTCCTGCCGCAATGCTGCCAAGCGCACCGCCTGCTGCCGATGTTGTAACACCCTTCACATACTGACCACCGGATATTTTGCCCTTGGCAAGTTTATCTGCATTGTAGATTGCATCTGTTGCACCAAAAAGAAAAGCGGTATTTAACGCTCTTGCACCTGCTGTAGAGCTTGCTACTTTGCCAATTCCACCGATGATATTCGCCCCACCGACAAGTCCTGCCGATTGTGCTGCGCCTGTTGCACCTGCCGCAATTGGTCCGAGAGTGTGTATAAGGATCTGACTACCTGCCAAAGCACCGGCTACGGTCACAATTGGATGTTGCGCAGCAATCGGTGCTACGCGTTGATTGTACTCGTCTGTATGTCCACCGATTACACCTGCAATAGAGTTTGCACCTGTTCCCTGGGCGAGTCCATAAGCTGCGGACTCACGAATCGGATGAAGCCGCGCGTCCATTGTCTGATAGACATTTCTCCAAGATGGATCATCAGCAACAAGACCTGCAAGCCGCTCACCGCCAGGAGTAGTATTTGTGACCATATTGTACTTGTCACCGTTGATCGCATCGTAGATTTCCCTGGCTTCTGCTTCTTCTTCCGGAGTCCAATTCTGCTTATCCGCAAGATACTTCGCTCTATAGTAAGAATCACTCAGATTGTACTCGTTGTACTCTTTGTGCTTTCTGGTTCCACCAAGGTTGTACAGTCTCTGGCTGTTGTCTACATAGTCATCAGCTTCTTTCCTTGTTTCAAAAGCACCGGATCGCAGGAGTCTGTTTACAGCATCGTTTCTCGCCTGCTGTTCCGCCGCCAGCCTTTTGCGCTCTTGATTCTGCTGAAGGATGTTTGTGACATCGTTGTACGCTTGCCGACCTTGGTTTACGGTCCGCACAAAGTTAGTCATTGCCTGCTGCCGCGCACGATCAAGTGCAGCTCTGCGGTTTTCCTTGTCCTTCTTTATGTACTCATTGACACCGGTAATAACTTGAGTGTTTGCCTTTTGCTGCTCTGTATAATCACGAAGAGCTTGAATCATTGACTTTGTAGAATCGCTCATACCACCCACGCTCGTTGGCTGTGGATTCGATTCCTTATGAGCAGGTAAAGTTTGCTGTGTTGTATTTGATGTTGATTGTTCTGGTCTTAAACGCAGGATTGCGTCTCTGGTTTCTTTACTGATAGGCATAGCAAAACCTTTCTTTTATAGGTTGATCATAACCGGCTTTCAGCTTTCATTCTTGCATTGTATGTACGCTTATCTTCTGGAGAAAGGTAAGTATAGGCTTCTGCAGCTTCCTTTTTATTTCCATTTTGTGTAAGCCTTGCTACATCTCTCCATGTAACATCAAAGTTTCCATTTGTTGTCGTAATCTTTTCCGGCTCAGAACTCTTCGTGCCGGGGCTGCGTACTTTTCCGCTACTTCCACCGCCACTGCCACCAGTTACAGCATTCGCAGCCTGCACCTGTGCAGCGATACCTCTCAGAAGGTCACCGTTGCTTCCGCTGTATCCGCTGTCGGTGAGATATCCGCTCGGATCATATCCTGCCTTGGCGAGACTGAGCGCATTCTGGAATGCGGAGGTGTTTCTGCTGTATGTCCTGTCATCCTCATTCCAAGCACGTTCATAGTCACGCTCTTCCTCGGCAAGCGCACGGTTGATTGCGTCCTGTTCCCTTGCGTATGCAAGCTCGTCCTCGTATTGCTACCGAACTTGGCTGCTGCTTTTTCAGCTCTGTCAAGTCTGGCAAGATAGTCATCCATATGCTCTCCTCTCAAAGATCCCCTGCATCATCATGCCGTCAAGGTCTTCATCTCTGGATATACCCTGTTGGTCTGATGGTTTCACCGGCACTTGTCTGTCACGCTCCCAATTCCTTACGGCAGCTTTCCAGTCCTTCATGGTTTCCTTGCCGACCTTCCATCCCTTGGATGCATAGAAGTCTACAAACCTGTCTGGATCTACATTGTTCCTGCGCTCGCGACAATATGCTCTTACTTCATCAGCAGATGGCGGTGTGAATCTTTTCTTTGGAGTATCTTTAGATACTCTTTCTTTTATATCAGTATCAGTATCAGTATCACTCCCGATATGCTTGCTTTTGGTAGCATTTTCTTGCATTTGCTTCCTTTTGCTTGCATTTGCTCTTAATTGGTCGCATTTATCGGCATACTTCTTAGCGTTGACATCCATCTGATGCTTCACTACTCGCCAGATGCCCTTCACTTCTGGGTCAGTAACCGCCGGCTCAATACCGTTAGCGTACTGGAGCTGCGCTCTGTAGAGCTGACCCATCTGTTCGTCTGTAAGGCCGTCAGTGTACTCGATCACATCAGCGTACATTATGAAGCTGTTCTTCTCCATTTTCTTTCTTTCCCTGCGTACTTCCAACCGTATCCATAACAGTGTTTACGAAGACCTCTGCAGCATCTTGAAATACCCTGGTACTTGATGCCGTAGAATTGAGCAGCATCTTTTATGCTATCCCACTGTTTCATGAATATGCCGTCATGCGTGTACTGATTCACCTTTGTGTTTCTGTTTAACGCTCCCTTGCCATACGTTGAGTTGTACTGCGTTGTACACCATTCAAGATTGTCCGCGTTGTTATTGATCTTATTCTCGTCAATATGATTAACCACGTTATATCCATGAGGATTCTTTACAAACGCTTTAGCAACGAGCCGGTGTATGAGTTGCGTATTCGATACATTTTTGACAGATAGCGTGACTTGGCTGTACCCACTTTTGTTTGCGTGACACGGTCTAAGAATTCTCCCTGTCTTTTTGTTTCGCACCCTTCCAAAAGAGCTAACCTCATAGAAGTCCTCATATCCTTGTATACTTTTCCACGCTTCCATTTCGATCACCAATCAATTGAACGGAAGTCCAGGACTGTTTGGATCGTCAGGAATGCTGCTCAGATCCATGAATCCGTCACCGACGAAGCTCTGCTGCCCATATTCCTGCTGTCTCTCAGGCTGTGGCGGTACCGGCTGTCCTGCGCTCTGTGCGCGTCCGTATCCGCTCTGATTACCGTAGGATGAATAACTTGTTAGGCTGTGCCTGCGGAGCGGTCTGCTGTGCCGTCTGACGGCTTTCACAGAAGGAATGTGCATTGACGATGATATCAGTTGTGTACTGAGTAGTGCCGTCCTGCTTCTGGAACTTGCCTGTGTGGATCTCTCCGTTGACGAGGATCTTGGTTCCCTTGTGAAGATATCTCTCCGCAAACTCTGCCTGCCTGTCGAATGCCACGCAGTTAATGAAGTCTGCATCTCTGCTGCCATCAGCGTTGGTCTTCGCCCTGTCTACGGCAAGCGTGTACCTTGCGACCGGCTTGCTGTTATCGCCCTGTGTGTATCTGATTTCGGGATCCTTGGTAAGTCTTCCCATAAGAGTTGCGTTGTTCGATGCGTTCATAAATATGATCTCCCTATGATTGATATGAATTCTTGCCTTGTGTGTGTCTCTTCAAACTTGCGCTGACAGTCCTGCTTCAGTTCCAGATCGAGCGCAGCACCGTCACGACCATGTACAGCCATATTGCTTCCTGTGTGGTACATCGGCAGTAGCCATACCCAAAAGCCGTGCCGGTCTGATATCTCTCTGTTCTTTCCTGCATAAATGTGATGGCACTGAAGACCGCCTACCGCAGCCATGCCATACCGTTTCCTTGTGACATAGCACTCTTTGGTGTCTTGCAGGATACTGTCAGCTCTGCACTTGCGTGTCATACTATCGCCTTTAGCTTCGCAAGTTCATCCGGTGTCAGCGTTTCTATCGGAGCATCGTCACCCTGGATGGTCTGTATCAGTCCTTCGACCAGACGAGCATATTCTTTGGTATCATATTCACGGCTGTTCTTCATGACATCGTACTCACGGTACAGTCTGAATCGCTCGTCCACCATAGTGTTGTCTGTCCACCTAAGATGTATGTACGGAAGTTCTTTATAGTTGATGCCGTCCAACAGGACCACGGTCTGCTGTTTACCGTTGATGATCTCTGGCTGTCCGTAATGCTCAAGCATATCGTTATGGACATAGACATCAGACCGACCGGACCACTCTGCGTACTTGTGGAGCAACTGCCAGTAATATGCGTTGGCATTAAGGCTGTGCTTGTTGCGTTTCTCTTTGATCTCGCACACCCATATTTTTGTCGGGTCAAGCGCAGCCTTAAAGATCTCCATCATTATCTGGTTAAGTGTTCCTGTTACCTTCATTACCTCTCACGATCCGAATAATTTCATTCGCCTGGTCCGCTGTCAGTTCGGCAAGGCTGTTCACTCTGTACCGCTTGCAGATGCTCTGAGGATTCGCACCTGCTCTCTGCAAGTCTGATGTGAAAGCTGCAAGATCCTCTGGACTAAGCACATCCCTGCGTTGCGTCCGCACCTCTGGACTGTCCTGTTCGCTGTCAATCATCTCCGCTGTCGGGATGCAGAATGTCTGGAGCAGTGCATACTTGAATGCTGCGCTCATGGCCTTATTCGTTGCCTTATCACCGGAATCCATTCCTTCGCCCATGACCACGGCAGTTACCGATGATCCGTCCGATGCATAGAATGTGTACTTCACTTTGACAATGCTGTAGAGAAGTCTGCTGCGCTTTCCGTCACGTTCTTCTCTTGTCTGCTCCAGTACCTCTGGCACTACGAATATCCCATGTGCCTGCATTGCCGGTGCGAGTGCGGTCATCACATCGTCAATACCTCTGTATGCGTAGTTCTGCTCACGGTTCTTGTTGTTCTTGCCGACCGCACCGATCTCTTTCATCACGGCATTGATGGCTTGATAGATAGTCATGATGTCTCCCCCTGGTTGAACGCTGATGAAAATTTTTGTTCAGACCAAACCCAACGGTATCCCTTGCACGTTTTTCTTTCTCCACGAGCTGCTCGTGCTATATGTTCCTCTCTAATGCCTGTTGCCTTAGATGCTTCTCGTGCAGAATCAAATGCTTTAATAATCTTTCCGCTATCATCGAGTTGAAGCACACTTTTCTGCAATTTCTTGCCTGCTTTGAAATGGCGATTCCGATATGTGTTGTTATACTTGTAAGTACACCACTCCAAATTTGATGCGATGTTATTGAATTTGTTTTCGTCTTTGTGGTTAACACATGGCAAGTTATATGGGTTTTCTACAAATGCATCAGCCACTAATCTATGTACAGACAAGGTGTGTCTGCCACCATCTTTCATCAAAATAACTTTGCAATAACCATTTGATTTAGATGGGCGCAATACCTTTTTGCTGTGCAAACTGAAAACCTCTCCGCGCTCGTTTACCATATAGTTCGGGTATTGCTGTATTATCTTCCACACAGTATTTTCCTCACTTCACATCAAACGCACCGTCTACAGTGGTGACCTTCGCGCCGTATACGATCTCGCCGGTATCTGCGTCTACTACATCATTGCCGACTGTCGTGAGACGCTTCTTCAGTTCTCCCCAGGCAGGAGTTTCCACCGTCTTGATATATTCCGTATTTCCGGAATCCTTCAGCCACTTGACGATCATATCGTCATCGTCCTTTTCAATTTTTACTGACGGCTTTTTGTACACCAGTGCTCCGGAAAGCAGTTGGTACTTTGATGTGGTCTTGGTTTCCTTATGCGGAACCTTGTCAAAGTATTCATTCAGCCTGTTCAGCAAGAATGATGTTCTGCTATTCAGTCTGCTGTCTGCTGCATGCAGCCTTGCAGTGATTCCATCCATCTGATCACGCGCAATGTCGTGCAGCCTTTTGTTTTCCTCTCTCTCTTCCTGGATCTTCCGCACTGCCCAGTCAGCAACGCTGTCACTGGTAATATGGAAGCCTTCGGATTCTTCCTGCATATCAGAAAGCATATCCTCAAACTCTGCCTCTGTTGCTTCATCCAACTCATTGAAAGGTATTGCTTCTCTTTCGCTCATTGTGTATAATCTCCTTGTGTTATAATTTTCCTTTTGAATTAGTCGGTGTGGCAGCACCGGCTTTTTCATTCCCATGATCTGTGACCGTATCTTCTCGGCTTCTCATCATATGAGTAGTCATCGCCATACTCTTCGTACTCATCGTCATAACCGCCTTTTTTGATATGCCGGATGTCCGATAGCAGCTCTTGGTCCACCTCGGTAAGTGAGTCCATCCTCATATTCACGTTTCTTCACCTCTTCCTTTACTTCATCTTCTGTGCCGTGAAACTGACACTGCTTCAGTGTCTTGCTCCACATTTGAAATGCTCCCTTGCTATACAGCTCTACATATCCGTATGTTCCAGATCCTTCTCTGAAAAAGAGGACCCAATCACAAGCCTTCAAGTTTAAGCTCCTCTCCTGCTATCTTCTGAAGCATCACCAGATCCCTTGCTGATAATGTGTGCAGCATCCTGCCACTCCTCTTATTAGCCAGAGTACCGGCAGAGACTGTGAGATACTGTGACAAGTCCTTGTCTGTGTATCGGTTCCTGCGTTTGGCAGCGTCTATCAGTGCGCTCATTCTGCGGTCCAGTCTCGCTTCGTCTACGGTCATACTCGCCACCTACTTAGGAAGGCACCGATGATGACTATCGCCAGGCCCTTGAGGCTGTTCACAGCCACCACCGCATCGCTACCGCCCTGGTCGCTGTACGCTGCGGTCATATAGCATACAGCAATACCGAAGATCAGGACTGCCATGCCGATGTACGGCAGTGCTTTATTCATCATCCTCTTCATCTTCTTCATCCTCATCCACCACGATCTCCGGACTGTTGCTGATAGCATGGAGTGCGTCAATGGCAAGCGTGACGGACTCGTCATCGTGCTTCGCTGCGTACTCATCGAAGAGCATGCACATGGTCGACAGGAACAGCGGTCTTGATAACGGCATCGTCTGCTTTGCCACCTTCTTATAAGTGGTGAACGCGTCAAACACGTTCTCGCCAATCTCTTCGATCAGCTTGTCCACATCGACATTTGCTACATTGATCTTGATTTTTTTCACTTCGTCTCCTCGTCTGTCGAACTATATTCGACTTTGGTTGCAAAAAAAATTCTTTCCTTTTCCTTGAGCGAAGTAATACCAAGCATTTCGCAAAGCATTGCGACTTCGCTCGTTCGGAATTCGTTCTTGTTGTCGATCTTAAGCGCAAGACCGTAAGCTGATAACCCAAGCTGCTTTGCTATGAAGTTGTACTTAAGACCCTTTTCCTTGATCATATCGCGCAGTGCTGCGCTGTCTGTCATTTATTTCACCCCCTTCCTGGTGTAACTTGATATGCATATTATATTTCCGATGTCGATTTATATTCGACATGACCATAATACCACAGGTGTCGAATGAGTGTCAACTACTTTTTTTAATTAAATCTATTTTTGTTGAAAGTGTTTCGACAAAATGGTATCATATACATACGAGGTAAACGCCATGACCATAGGACAAAGAATAAGAAATCGAAGATTGGAACTTGATATGACGCAGGCTGAACTTGCCAAGCGTGTCAACTATAAACACAAGTCATCAATCGGAAAGATCGAGAACGGTAATGCTGATATAACGCAAAGCAAAGTAGTTGAATTTGCTCATGCCCTGGACACCACCGTTGCGTATATCATGGGATGGGAAGAGGAAGAAGCACTTCAGAACTTTGCCAAGGACAAGCAGTTCCGTGACGAACTTGATGCTCTTATTGACCAGATGCCTGACAATCTGAAGCAAGCTCTTCTCTCTTACGCATACCTTCTTCTGAATAAAGATAGTCAAGGTAAAGGCTAACCAAAGTAAGCGCATCGTCATTGAGATACTTAAGCTGTTCATATAATATGTCGATCTTACTTAACACTGTACTCGCCCCCTTTCGATCTTTATTGTATTGATATAGTACATCACATAACGAGTAAAAAACTGGACAGTATGCCTAAGAAAAAACAGCTCCCAAAAATTGAAAACGGAAAGCCGAAGAAAGACCCTGCCGACAGGATCGTGAAGCGCATCAACTACTATGATAAGGATGGGAAGCGCAAGGGAAAGACTCTGACAGCCTACAGCGATGTCGAGATGGCGCAGAAGATACTCGCTTGGAACAATTCCATGGCTGAAATACAAAACCGTTCTATGACCGTCCTGGACGCTGTAGCAGGCTATATCAATGTGAAGCGCAGTGTCCTCTCGCCCAACACACTGCGGATGTACGAATCTATGGTGCAGCACATCACCATCACCAAGGACATCAACGACATCACCAAAGCGGATGTGCAGGCATGGATCTCTTCCCTGGTCGATAAAGGTCTGAACCCGAAGACGGTGCGGAACATCAATGGTCTTTTACAGTCAGCGTTATTGATGTATACGGAAAGATCCTTTCCTGTTCAGCTCCCACAGCCACAGCCTACGGAAGTCAGATGTCCGTCCGATGAGGAAGTGAAGCGATTGATCGAAGCGGTCAAGGAGAAGAATGATAAACCATTACTCATCGCATGCTATCTCGGCACGTTTGGTCCTCTTCGTGAAGCTGAGATATGCGCTCTGGAAGATAAGGATATTAAGGGAAACACCATCACCGTAAACAAGGCACTCGCCCTGTCACCGGAGAAAACATGGGTCGTGAAACCGCCCAAGACGGTCAGCTCCAACAGGACGATAGAGATGCCTGAATTTGTCATAAATGAAATGAAAGGAATCAAAGGCCGTATCGTACCGCTGACACCGATGGCACTCTATAACCGATACCGCAAGCTGTGTAAGAAGGTTGGTCTGGATATCACCTTCCATGCGCTCCGTCATTACGGATGCAGTAAGCTCCATGCTATGGGAATGAGTGATCTATATGTCATGCAGCGCGGTGGATGGTCCAGTGATTACACAATGAAAAAGGTCTACCGTAATCTCATTGATGAAGAGAAAAAACGGCAGACCAGGATAGCACTTAACCAGTTTGAAAGTATGGTAGGTGAAGTAAAAAGTGAAGTAAAAAACGCTATAAGCACGGTATAGTTGGACTGATTGTAGCTTCGAATCCTTCTGCCCCTGCTAAAAACCCGGAACATCATGTTCCGGGTTTTTTTGTATTCCGTGTTCTGTTCAGTCCGATGATCAGAAGATGCCGAGGATCTTCTTCCTCGCGGTTTTGATGTTCGGGTTCTTCTCCAGCAGGAAAGTCTTCAGGTCGTGCTCTTCCGCCGCCCTGCGGTTGATGATGAACCACTGCCTTCCGTAGGCAGCGATGATCAGGTTGTCCGGCGTATCGATAAACTCCGCCAGTACCTCATAATCATAGGTCATACGGTCCTTGTTGGCAACGTTGTCGATCTGGAAATTGGTCTTGTTGAACGTATAGACCAGATCCACATCCTGCCCCTTGTAGGTATCGATAAAGAACCTCTTGTGGTTCTGGATCTTGCGGTAGCGCAAAAACAGTGTGATGCCCTGGATGACTACCGGCGCCAGCAGGTAGTAGGCAAACAGCGAGCCCTGTCCCGCACGGTAATACTTGTACGCGAAATAAAAGCAGAGCAGGG
>Ga0129307_1003080_pt1 | contig 11192 bp, 10 predicted proteins | sample P1105metagenome_FD_94437 | JGI IMG/M metagenome (GOLD analysis project Ga0129307, IMG submission 94437) | Capybara group fecal microbial communities from Wisconsin, USA - P1105 metagenome | ecosystem: Host-associated > Mammals > Digestive system > Large intestine > Fecal | place: USA: Wisconsin... | reverse complement strand
GGGTGATCCCACTGTTGCCGGAAAACGCGCCGGATTGCTGCAAAGTGAATATCTGAGATGCACAGAGCCTCGGCAACCGCCGAGGCTCTGCTACTACATGACGCCGTTGGAGTTTACGCTTACCAAAAATGATTCAAAACAGGAAGAAACCCCTCTTAATCGTCGAAAAACTTAATCAAGATTTTACGGCGTCCGATGACCTTCCCATATCGTTCATTGTGAGTATAATGAGTGCCAGCAGGTTAATCACAAGCATGGATGCCGGGAGGTGAGCGAGTTGTCAGGTGAAAAGGGAGCCCTGAGGATCCCTGTTTACAATGACGCGGTTCTCCTGAAACTTGTGGGGAGCCAGATCCGCTCCTACCGGCTTGGGCGCGGTTGGACACAGCAGGATCTGCTGGACGCTCTGTATGAGAACACCTCAACCACCATGATATCCCGTTATGAGACCGGACAAACCAATATGTCGATGACTACATATCTGCGCATTGCGGCTGCGCTTGGTAAAACACCGAACGATTTGGCTGCAATCCGCGAAGGAACTGATTGTGCAGCAAACGTGTCGCTGCTTGATCTGCTCGGTTCTCTTTCGGATGATAATAGGGCTATCCTAAAAAGGATCGCGCTTGCGCTTTCTATGCAACAGGCTTCTGAGACGAATCCGTAGGATCTGAAAAATTACCGTTGATTTGACAAATTAGTTGAATTTCGCGGGTGCGCCACAGATTTGATATGGATTCGACTGGAATCTTGTGTAACATAGAATCTGGCAACGGAACAAACGGGCAGAGCCGCGATTCCGCGGTCGTGTACCTTGACAATTACTACCACGCGGTTCATTGGAGGTCAGCTTTTTCATTCAGCAGTCGATTTGGCGAACATCGCATACAATCGGCTGTTGTAGAAGAGAGCGATAGCATGGCTGATTTCCAATCGTTATACTCTGCGCTTCAGGACAGAGATACATCCTCAGAGTATAGCAGAACAGCGCGTCACCTGTTTCGCCGATAAAAGATGGCTGCGTCTTTGACCGGCAGAGCTGCGTGGAAATAGCAGCAACGAAAGCTGTAGTCTTACTGTTCGGACATTTGGAAGGAGGTGAGCCAGATGACGGAGACCAAGCTTGAGAAGCAGGCTTATACGGTGCAGGAGACGGCGGAGATCCTCTCCTGCTGCCAGAAGACCGTAAGGAAGCTTTGCAAAGAGGGAAAGCTTCGCAGCATTGAGCTGGGGCCTCGTGTCCGCCGCATCCCAAGGGCGGCGCTGGAGGAATACATCGGCGGGCAATGCTAAGTTTTCCTTGCAAGCACCCTCCCGTCAGCGTATAATAGCCTCACACAAGAGAATGAGGCTTCGCTGGCGGGAGGTGAGAGAAAAAAGGAGAATTTCAAATGGCAAGTATCAGAAAACACGGAAAGAAGTGGGAAGTCCAGTATCGTGTCAAGGGCTATCCCAAGCCGTTCTTTGAGCGGTTTGACACGGAAGAAGATGCTGTTTTTCGGAGAGAAGAAATAAAGTATAAAACGAAAAAGGGCACATTGACAGCGCCGAAAAGCGCAATCGATCCGCTCACCGCGCCGGCTGCCGCGGGCAAGGTTATGCTGCTGGAGGAGCTTTTTCAGCGGTACATCAAGCTGCACGGCGAGGCGGAGATGACCGCGAATGTGATCCGCGACACGGAGCACCGCATCAAGGATTACATCAATCCGCTAATCGGGCAGACGCCCATCACGGATATCACCCCTCTGCTCCTGACGGACTTCTACGCGAAGCTGCGCAAGTACCCCGCAAAGGTGCAGCCGGGCAAAGAGCCGCGCACGGTAAGCGCGGCGACCATCGTCAAGTGCCACGGTGACATCCGGGCGGCGCTGAACAAGGCAATCGAATGGCAGCTGCTCCCGCCCGGGAGCAACGCGGCCCTCGTCGTCAAGCCTCCGCGCCCCAAGGAGAAGGAGGTGGAGTCCTGGGACTACACCGAGCTGTTCGAGGCGCTGGATCAATGCAAGGACCCGCTGCTGCACATCGTCATCCTGATGTGCGTGGCGTGTACGATGCGGATCGGCGAGCTTCTGGGGCTTCACTGGAAGGACGTCGATCTGGGGCAGGATAAAGGCGAGATATACATCCGCTATCAGATTCAACGGGTAAAGGAAGCCGACCTGAAGCGCTGCACGAAGACAGTAGTTCACTTCCGCTTCCCGAAGATCAAGCAAAACGCCGACAGCGTCCTGATCCTGACCGACCCGAAGCAAAACTCCAAGCGTCATGTAGCATTTGAGGCAAATGTGGCAGAGGAGCTGCAAGCGCGCCGGAAGCGGCAGGAGCATGAAAAGGCGCTGATGGGAGACGCCTATCAGGACTTTGACCTGGTGATCGCCCAGCCGAACGGCAGGCCGTATTCGGAGAAAGAGATCTTGAAGCGGCTCGGGACGTTCTGCGAGGAAAACGGCCTACCCGACGTTGTGGTTCACAGCCTTCGTCACACGAGCGTGGATCTGAAGCTGGAACTCAGCGGCGGGAACATCAAGGCGGTGCAGGCGGACGCCGGGCACCGGACGGAGAAGATGGTCACGGAACGCTATTCCGCCATGCGGGAGCGCCGCCGCAATGCATTGGCTACCGCGATGGATACCATGCTGACCGAGCGCAAGCTGCCGACGCAGTAGGCAGCCGAAGCCTGGAAAACAGGCGCTTCGCGGACTTGTAGGCAAATGTAGGCAAACCCCAAAATCAAGCTGTAGGCAGAAGGATGCGGAGATGCAATTTCCAACAAATATAAAAGAAAAAGCCCCGATTTCAACCTGCTACAGTTAAAATCAGGACTTTTTCGTGGAGCTGCTGGGCAGATTCGAACTGCCGACCTCATCCTTACCAAGGATGCGCTCTACCTACTGAGCTACAGCAGCGGATGGCGACCAAGAAGGGGCTCGAACCCTCGACCTCCGGCGTGACAGGCCGGCGCTCTAACCAGCTGAGCTACTTGGCCATGTTCGCAGTCGCTTTTCAAGACCGAGGGAAATCATAGCATACGGCCTGCGGAATTGTCAAGCACTTTTTTCGTAAAACGCAAAATTATTTTAGACCTGCCGTTTTTTCGCGCTTCCGGGGCAATCGTCGGTTTACAAGCACGGGGATCTGTTGTATACTCTGCCGTGAAATTCGCCGCGCGTCGGCGGAAGGAGAGAGCCATGAGCAAAGAACAGGTGCTGCGCCTGCTGCAAAGCGGCGGCGAATATGTTTCGGGCGAGAGCATCAGCGAAACGCTGGGCATCACGCGCGCCGCGGTGTGGAAAGCAGTGGACGCGCTGCGCCGCGACGGATACGATGTGGAGTCCCGCAAGAGCAGGGGCTACCGCCTCGTCGCCGCGCCGGACCGGCTGGGCGAGACGGAGATCCGCGCCCGCCTGGGCGAAACGGAGCGCGTTGGACGCACGCTCCTGTGTTACGACCGCATTGACTCCACCAACTCCTGCCTCAAGCGCGCCGCGTCCGAGGACGCGCCGGACGGCACGGTGGCCGTGGCGGACGAGCAGACCGGCGGCAGAGGACGCCGCGGACGCAGCTTTCTGAGCCCGGCGGGCAAGGGCGTGTATCTTTCCGCGCTCCTGCGTCCGCCGCTGGAGCCGAACCGCCTGCTGCCGCTCACCGGATTCGTGGCGGTGGCGATGTGCAGCGCCGTGGAGCGCGCTGCGGGGGTGCGTCCCCGGATCAAGTGGACGAACGATCTTGTGCTGAACGGGAAAAAGCTCTGCGGCATCCTGACGGAGCTGAGCGTCGAGGGCGAGAGCGGCGCGCTGCAATACGTTATCATCGGCGTGGGCGTGAACGTCTCGCAGACGCGCGAGGACTTTGCCGGCGAGCTGGAGAACATCGCAAGCTCGCTTGCCATAGAAACGGGGCGGCGGATCTCCCGCGCGGCGCTGGCGGCGGCGATGATCGAGGAGCTGGACAGGATGTACGCCGCCCTGCTCGTTGGCGACACGAAGCCGTATCTGGACGCCTACCGCCGCGACTGCCTGACCATCGGGCGCGAGGTGCAGCTCCTGTGGCAGGACGTGCATGAGCGCGTGCGCGCCGTGGGCGTGGACGACGAGTTGGGGCTCGAGGTCGTCCGCGCGGACGGGACGCGCGATATCATCCGTACCGGCGAGGTTTCGGTTCGCGGGCTGTACGGCTATATTGAGTGAGGGTTTTTGAAATGAAAGAATTGCTGGAAATGTTTGCCGCCTTTGCCAAGGTCGGCGTGATGACCTTCGGCGGCGGCTACGCCATGCTGCCCATCCTCCAGCGCGAGATCGTGGAGAACAAGGGCTGGGCGACCGAGGAGGAGCTGGCGGACTACTTTGCCATCGGGCAATGCACGCCGGGCGTCATCGCGGTCAATACGGCGACCTTTATCGGGCGCAAAAAAAGCGGCGTCGCCGGCGGCGTCTTTGCCACGCTGGGCGTCGTGTTCCCGTCCATCGTCATCATTTCGCTGCTGGCGGGCGTCATCACGCAGTTCGCCGAGCTGGCGTGGGTCAAAAATGCGTTCGCGGGCATCCGCGTCTGCGTCTGCGTGCTGATCGCCAACGCCGTGTGGAAGCTGGGCAAGAAGTCCGTCGTGGACAAGTGGACGGCGGGCATCTTTGCCGTCATCGCCCTGTGCGCGATCCTGACCGATCTTTCCCCCGTGGTGTTTGTGCTGGCGGCGGGCGTGTGCGGCGTGGTGCTGCGCGTCGCGCTCGGGAAAGGGGGCGCGGCGAAATGATCTATCTGCGTTTGTTCTGGGAGTTCTTCCAGACCGGCCTGTTCGCCGTCGGCGGCGGCATGGCGACGCTGCCGTTCCTCTATGACATCTCCGACCGCACCGGCTGGTTCACCCACGCGCAGCTTGCCGACATGGTCGCGGTGTCCGAGTCCACGCCCGGCCCGATCGGCGTCAACATGGCGACGTATGTCGGCTTCCTCACCGGCGGCGTCGGGGGAGCGGTGACCGCCACGCTGGGGCTGATCACGCCGAGCATCCTCGTCATCCTGATCATCTCGGCGTTTTTGCAGCGGTTCCGCGACAGCAAGTACGTCAACGGCGCGTTCTACGGCCTGCGCCCCGCATCCACGGCGATGATCCTCGCCGCCGGCGTGCTGGTGGTGAAGGCGACGTTCCTGCCGAACGGCCTTGCCGCGCTGGACTGGCGGCTGCTTGTGCTGGCGGCGGCGCTGCTTGTGCTGACCAACGCGGTCAAGGCGACGAAAAAGCTGCACCCGATCGTGTTCATCGCCGCGTCCGCCGCGGTGGGCGTTGTGCTGAGGCTGGCGGAGTAAACGAAGACGAAAAAAGAGCGCGCCGTCCGGCGCGCTCTTTTGCGTGTGCGCATTATTCCTTTTCGGAGATGTGGCTGGCGATGCGCTGCATGATCATGTCCAGCGCGACGAGGTTGTGCCCGCCCTCGAGCACGATGATGTCGGCGTGTTTGCGCGACGGCTCGACGAACTGCTCGTGCATGGGCTTGACGGTGGAGAGGTACTGGTTGATGACGCTCTCAAGCGTCCTGCCGCGGTCGCGCACATCGCGCAGGGCGCGGCGCAGGATGCGCACGTCGGCGTCGGTCTCGACGAAGATCTTGATGTCGAGCATCTGGCGCAGCGTCGGGTCGTGGAACAGGAGGATGCCCTCCACGATCACGACCTTGGACGGGTGTACGATCTCAACCTTGTCGGTGCGCTGGTGCTCCACATAGGAGTAGACGGGCACCTCCACGCTCTTGCCCTCCTTGAGCGCGCGCAGGTGCTCGATGAGCATCGGCGTGTCGAAGGCGTCGGGGTGGTCGTAGTTGGTTTTGCAGCGTTCCTGAAAGGGGATATCCTGCCGCTTGTAGTAGCTGTCGTGGTGGATGACGGTGACATCATCGCCGAAGTGCTGCTTGAGATGCTCGGTCAGCGTGGTCTTGCCCGAGCCGGTGCCTCCGGCGATGCCGATCAACATGACGTCCATGTGCTGTCCTCCCGATGCGTGTAGTTTTTTCGCCTCATTATTATAGACGAAATCCGTCGGAAAATCAAGGCTGGACAGAACTGCCATAAAAGAAAGGTTGACGCACAACGAAAAAGTGGTATTATGTAAATGCGATAACTGCTGTAAACCGCCCCGACGGGGTGCGTCGAGATAAAAGGAGAACGCCATGGACCTGATCAAATGCCCGATCTGCGGGGAAGAATACTCCCCCAGCTATAGAAGCTGCCCGTTCTGCGAGGAGGGCGACGGCCCGGCCGCAAAGCGCGCCCCGCGCCGCCACATCACCACGCGCCAGAAGGCGCAGTCCGCGCGCGGCGGCATGATCGTCGTGCTGGTGCTGGTGCTGGCGCTGTTCGGCTGGTACCTGTTCGGGGACAAGCTGCCCCGCAGCGACGCGCCCGCCGAGGATACGGCGGCGGAGGACGTCCGGGGCGCAAAGCCCGCCGAATCCGCCGCGCCCGGGCAGACGGCGGAGCCGTCCGACGGCGAGGACCCCGCGCCCGCCGAAGAGCCGGGCGGGAGCGAGGATACGCCGCCGGCCGCGGACGACGCGCCGCACGTGGACGCGTCGTCGCTGGCGATGAAGACCAACGTCAGCGGCACGCTGTCCAAGGACCCGGGGACCGGCTGGTACGACTGCTCGATCCTGATGACGGACAACATCCGCCTGATCGTGACCGGAACGGACGTCACGCCGTCGAGCTGGACGTCGGACAACACCGGCGTCGTCACGGTGGGGAGCGACGGAAAGCTGACCCCCGTCAGCTCGGGAAAGGCGAACGTGACCGCCACGGTGGGCGACGCGAAGGTGACCTGCATCATCCGCGTACACTGAAAAAAGAACAAAAAGACGGTTTGCATCTGCAAGCCGTCTTTTTTTTGCCTTGCATGTACGGAATGTTTGTGGTATGGTAAGAAAGAGTAATTATGTATAAGGGAGCAGTATGGACAAGAAGACTCTGTTGGACCGTACCGCGCGCGACGCGGAGGAGCGGGTGCTGCTGGCGCATATTCTGGACAAATGCGAGCTGAGCCGGGCGCGAAACGTTCCCACGCATACGGATTTCCTCAGCCCCGCCGAGCTGCGCGGCGCGGAGGAGCTGCTCCACGGCGCGCTGTTCCACGACGGCTGGACGGCGATCGGCGGCTACGAGGGCGCGGAGCGGAGGCTGCTCTGCTTCCTGCCGTCGTGGCAGGAGGAACCGGACGCGGACGAAGCGCTCGCCGCGCTGCGCGTGCGCTGGCACGAATCCGAAACGGCGGGGCACCGCGATCTGCTGGGCAGCCTGATGGCGCTGGGGATCGTGCGGAGCAAGCTGGGCGACATCCTCGTCTCGCCGCAGTCGGCGGACGTGGTCGTCTGCGCCGATATCGCCGATTATCTTGCGCGCGAATGGACGCACGCAGGGCGCGTGAAGCTCATCGTCGAGCGCATCGCGCTGGACGCGCTCGACGTGCCGGAGCGCAAGGTGCGCGCCATCCGCGACACGGTGGCGACGCTGCGGCTGGACGCGGTGGCGTCCACGGGCTTCGGCATGAGCCGGGGAAAGGCGGCGGAGCTGATCGCCTCGGGGCGCGTGCAGCTCAACCACCGCGAGACGGTGAAGCCGGACGCGCCGGTGCGCGAGGGCGACGTGGTCGCCGCGCGCGGCCTGGGGAAATTCGTCCTCGCCGAGGTCGGCGGGCAGAGCAAAAAGGGCAGGACGGCGATCCTGATCGAGCGCTATCTGTGACGCTCCCGTTTGAAAAAACAAAGAAAGACAAAGGATGACGATATGGACCAGAAGAAGATCGACCGCATCAACGAGCTTGCGAGGAAGGCCAAGACCCTCGAGGGGCTGACGGAGGAGGAGCTGGTCGAACGCGCGATCCTGCGCCGCGAGTACATCGACGCCGTGACCGGCAACCTGCGCGCGCAGCTTGACAACACATGGATCATGGACGAGAAGGGCAACAGGCGCAAGCTGACGCCCGGCATGGGGAGAAGAACATCATGAGCGAGTGGAGATACGACGAGAGCAGCGGCTCCTTCCGCCGGAGCGACGGCAACGCCTTCTACAGCGGAGGAAGCAGCGGCGGGAACCGCGGCGGCGGCAGCGGCGATTGGGGCGGCTGGGTGCTCATCGGCATCCTGTTTGCCTTCGGGCTGTGGCCCCTCGGCCTGATCCTGCTGATCTCCAAGCTGAACGACGGCTCAAGGTCGAAAAAGCCCGCGGCGAGAACCGGCACGCAGCAGAGCGCCAACCGCGTGCAGAAGGCGGCGAAGCAGGTCACCAAGACCCCCAGCGACTCGACCAAAAGCGCCCGCATCCTCCAGATCGTCGGCATCGCCGTTATGGCGATCTTCGGCGCGGCGGCGCTCTCCGGTCTGGGCGATTGGGTCGGCGGCTACTGGGTGGACTGGGCGGACGTCTTTTCCAGCCTCGGCTTCGTGGCGGGCGGCGCGGTCATGTTCGGCGCGGGGCGCGGCATGAGCCTGCGGCGCAACCGCATCGCGCGCTATGCCGCCGTGCTCGGCGAGCGGGACAGCGTCACCATCGACGAGCTGACGACCGTGACGGGCAAAAAGCGCGGCGTTGTGGAGAAGGACATGGCGTACATGGTGTCCCACAACCTGCTCGGCACCGGCGCGTTCTACGACACGGGACACGGCGTCCTCTTCCGCAGCGCGGACGCCTATCAGCGGTTTTTGCAGGAGCGCACCAAAAAGGAGGACCTCACGCCCAAGGAGGCGAAAGAGGGCTACTCCGGCGCGCTGCGCGCCATCCGCGAGGCGAACGACCGCATCCCTGACCCCGTCTTCTCCGAGAAGCTCGACCGCATGGAGGTCGTCGCCGGCAAGATCTTCCGCGAGGTGGAGGCGCATCCCGAAAAACAGAAGCAGGCGTCCACCTTCTTCAACTACTATCTGCCCACCACGCTCAAGCTGCTCGGCACCTACACCGAGTTCGAGGAGGCGGGCATCGAGGGCGAGAATCTGCGCCAGGCGAAGGGACGCATCGAGTCCATCATGGACAACCTGCTGGAGAACTTTGAAAAGCAGCTCGACGAGCTGTACCGCAGCGAGGCGATGGACGTGGACGCGGATATCCGCGTGATGGAGAATATGCTCAACCGCGACCTTTCCAGCGTCGAACGCGATTTCGGTCTGGGCGGCGGGGCCGCCGTGATGCCGAAGCCCGATGAAATGAAATAAGCGCAATTATCATATCAGAAGGAGAAAAAGGGAGGATCTATATGGGAGATTTGATGCACCTCGATTCCATGGCGTTCTACGGAGGCAACCTCTACGACGGCTATGACTATTTCGGCGCGCATCCGGCGCAGCGCGACGGCCGGGACGGCTGGCTGTTCCGCGTGTGGGCGCCCAACGCGCAGGGCGTCGCCGTCGTGGGCGATTTCTGCAACTGGGACAGAAACGCCCATCCGATGTACCGCAACGACCAGAGTATGTGGGAAACGTTCATCCCCGGCCTCGCCGAGTTCGACGCCTATAAGTTCGCGGTCACGGGTGCGAACGGCGAAGTGACGCTCAAGGCCGACCCCTACGCATTCCACGCCGAGACCCGCCCCAACACCGCCAGCAAGCTCTACGACATCAAGGGCTACGAGTGGCACGACAAGAAGTGGATGAGCTCGCGCAGAAAGAAGCTGGTCTACGATCATCCGCTCAACATCTATGAGGTACACCTCGGTTCCTGGCGCAAGCATGACGACGGCTCGGTTTTCGACTACCGCACGCTGGCGGAGGACCTGTCCGCCTACTGCGCCGACCTCGGCTACAACTGCGTCGAGCTCATGCCCATCACGGAGTACCCCTTCGACGCGTCCTGGGGCTATCAGGTCACGGGCTACTTCGCCGCGACCTCCCGCTACGGCACGCCCAAGGACTTCATGTACTTCGTCGACAAGATGCACGAAGCGGGCATCTCCGTCATCCTCGACTGGGTGCCCTCCCACTTCTGCAAGGACACCCACGGCCTGCGCGACTTCGACGGCACCAGCTGCTACGAGTATGAGGACCCGCGCAAGCGCGAGCATCTGAGCTGGGGCACCCGCGTGTTCGACTACGGCCGCGGCGAGGTCAAGAGCTTCCTGCTCTCCTCGGCGTCCTTCTGGCTCAAGGAGTTCCATGTCGACGGCCTGCGCGTGGACGCCGTGGCGTCGATGCTCTACCTCGACTATGACCGCCGCGACGGCGAGTGGTCGCCCAACGAGTACGGCGGACACGAGAACATCGAGGCGATCGAGTTCCTGCGCGAGCTCAACCGCATGGCCTTCGGCTACGATCCCGGCCTGATGATGGTGGCGGAGGAGTCCACCGCGTGGCCCAGCGTCACCAAGCCCACCGAAGAGGGCGGCCTCGGCTTCAACCTCAAGTGGAACATGGGCTGGATGAACGATATGTGCCACTATCTCAAGCTCGACCCGTGGTTCCGCCAGTTCCATCACAAGGACATCACCTTCTCGTTCATGTACGCCTTCTCCGAGAACTTCGTGCTGCCCATCTCGCACGACGAGGTGGTCCACATGAAGGGCTCGCTACGCGGAAAGATGCCCGGCGACGACTGGGGCCAGCTCGCCAGCGTCCGCGGCTTCACGGCGTACCTCTACGCTCACCCCGGCAAGCAGCTCACCTTCATGGGCGCGGAGCTGGGCCAGTGGCACGAGTGGGACTTCGCCAATCAGATCGACTGGTACCTGCTGCACGAGGAGCCGGCGAACCGCAAGATGCAGGACTTCTTCCGTGCCGTCAACCGCTTCTATCTCGAATCCCCCGAGCTGTGGGAGATCGACTTCAGCTGGGAGGGCTTCGAGTGGATCGTGCCCGACGACAACGAGAACAACGTCATCGTGTTCATCCGCCGTGACAAGAAGGGCAACGAGCTGATCGCCGCGATCAACTTCTCGCCCAACCACTATGAGAACTACCGCTTCGGCGTCCCGTCGAAGAAGGAGTACACCGAGGTCTTCAACACCGACCGTCCCGAGTTCGGCGGCAGCGGCTGGAACTACAACGGCACCCTCGCCTGCGAGCGTATCCCCTCCCACGGACGCGAGGCGTCCATCGCCGTGACGCTCCCGCCCTACGGCGCGATCTATCTGCGCGGCAAGGGCAAGCTCCCCACCGAGGAGGAGCTGGCGAAGAAGGCGGAGCGCGAGGCAAAGGCGAAGGCGAAGGCGGAGAAGGAAGCCG
>Ga0129307_1003076_pt1 | contig 11203 bp, 9 predicted proteins | sample P1105metagenome_FD_94437 | JGI IMG/M metagenome (GOLD analysis project Ga0129307, IMG submission 94437) | Capybara group fecal microbial communities from Wisconsin, USA - P1105 metagenome | ecosystem: Host-associated > Mammals > Digestive system > Large intestine > Fecal | place: USA: Wisconsin... | reverse complement strand
CAAATGCGGATTATAGTAATACCCCACATACTGCACACTCACCTTCTTGTTGACATCCTGCAGAACGTAGATATCCTTTAGAACCTTTTCAACAAGTCGGCTTTCATATTGGTGTTCTTCAAACAGGATATACATCAGTTTTGCTCAGCGTTCGTTTTCTTCCAACTCATTACTTTTTTCACGAAGTCGGTTAGGCGTTCTGTATTCACTTTCTCACCTTCTTCATCATAGAAGTCTGGGAAAGTCAAGTCCTTTTCCATTTCCTTTCCTTCCTCATCTTTTGCGGTGTAACGGAACAGCGATGCATCCTCAAAACCATAGTCCTTAAACACATCATTCCACAGATAGAAGATAACCTTCGACACAAACGTCTCTTCGTCAATCACACCATCCTTGGCACAGCAGAAGAAATAGCCCAGCTGCTTATCAGCACTCGAAGTCATCGAGGCAATAATCTCATTGATTTTCTTGATGAAGTCCCACCAAGGCAACAATGTACCCGATTCATTCATCTTAACATCAACTTTCCAGTCAAACTTATTGCCATTCTCGTCTCTTCCCTCCTTTATCTTGATGTACTTCCACTCCCAGCGGCGTTTAAAGGCAGAGTCGATGGGAAACAGGCTTTGGTCGCTGGTATTCATAGTGGCCCAGATGTAGAGATTTGAAGGTAACATCAGTTTCTTGCCAGACTTCACCTCATCGGGAATGTCAGTGCGTGTCGTATCTGCCAGTACTTTCTGTAAATAGTTTTGTAAGTCAGTATCAGCCTCTACAGGATATTCCGATACGCCATTCTTTCTGTCAAGCAGTTGGAATAGGTCACCAAATATCTGAGCACAGTTACCACGATTGATTTCCTCAATAATCAAATACACATCTTCGTCTGCATTCCATGCTTTCACGTATGCATTGGTGAAAGCTTGGGGGCAGAAGGTATAGATAATCCTTCCGTCTTCTGGCTTATTAAGGTATTCTTGGCCTATAGCAATCCCTTTACCCACTTCAACAGAATAGTTGTCTGTAAATCCGCAAGCATTCAAAATTTGCTTTATACTATCAGGAGAAAGGTCTTTTATAGATTCCCAATATTTTGCTGCAAACTTGTGACAAGGATATGTTGTTCCTGTTGTCTTTATTTCTTTTAACTTTATAGTGAGCTCCTCTGGAGTATATACCCTTTCTGAAGATTTCATTGTAGGCTTATAGGTACCAACAAATGTAGAGTAATCACTATCAGGATGGAATGTGGTACGGAATACCAAATTCTTCTTTTCTGCCTCCTTCACTGCGGCATCATCCTTGATGCTGTGACTCTTACCAGTTCCCGGAGCCCCATAGAAGATTTGCTGATGGTTCTCTTTTTCTTGTGGCAAATCCAATTCTTCAGGAATCAATGCTTCCCACTCTTTTTTCCTCGATTTGGAATCATCATAAGTCATCGATCCCTTTGGATTTACCACAATTGCCGTAAAATGCAATTCTTTTTGATTCTTAATAGACAAGGCAGACACAAACCAACAAGCATCGGTGTTACATCCTAGGACCTTTGCCATTTCAATAAGTGTTTCCTTGTTAGAATGACCATTATATGTTAAATATTTGGCATAACAAATATGAAGTCGATTTTTGTGGCTTTGAGAATCTTCTCTTTCATATGTAAGAGTATATATCCCGTTAACTTTTTTATTATTAACGTACACATCCTCAAAGACAGAGAACATCATTCGTTCCCTATCGCTCCTCGGCTCTTCCTTTTTATCTAATCCTACGACATCTCGAACTTTAAGATTGTTAAAATCCGAGTGAGACTTGTACATCATACCATAAACGATTTCGTCAAGTCCATCACGATTCGTATCGATATAGCAAATGTCTTTGGGGGCTTGTCCTATTGAAGTCGCCCATGCTGCAGTTCCACTATCGTTATCTTTTTTGATTTTAAAACCGAAGCATAAAGAAGTAATATCAATCTTCATAATAACTGCCAAAATATATGATTCAACAATATACCGACTAAATTCACATCCCAACCATTACCGGCTCTTCTACCTAATTTTGTATAGTTTTGAGTAGGCGGGAATAGTATTTCATTATTTACACCATCCATATGGAAGCCCATTAAACGGAAATGCTCTTCCAAAGATAATTTTCTAAACCGTTCTTCCCCATTTTGCATTGGTTCAATAATTCGGATAACATTATGCTCAGGTGGAGTGACCGTCATACAAATTCTATCAGTCCTTATTTTTCTATTATAAATATCATAACATAATGGTTCGTCAACATCAAACACCTCATTATGGTGTATTTCATGAATACGTGCTATTTGTCTTTGAGTCTTATATAATTCTGGAGATGGATTATCATCTAAGAAATCAGACAAATAGCCTTGTAAGGGTTCTTCTGGTGGTACCATATTAAAATTTTCAGGTAATTGTCCTAAATATCCAAAAATCCAAAGACGCTCTCGCGTTTGTGGAATTCCATAATCTTTAGAATTTAACACCGCAAATCTCGTATCATATCCTATTCTATGTAATTCACCAAGAATAATGTCAAAAGTTGCACGCATCTTACCTGTTAACAATCCTTTTACATTCTCTAAAAGAATATATTGAGGCTGCTTGACTTCACATATTCTTATGATATCCCCAAAAAGTGTACCACGACCTCGTTCGTCCTCCTGTCCTTGTCTCTTTCCTACAGTCGAAAACGGTTGACATGGGAATCCGCCCGTGAATAAATCAAAATCGGGGCACTGACGATTATTGTTGGGATCAAGCTTAGTTATATCGCCCAAATTACGCACGTTCGGGAAATTGTAATGGTACAATTCTATTGCATCTTCATCCACCTCTGAATATCCAACAATTCTATGCCGAACTCCAGAACGCCTTAACCCGAACGTAGCTCCACCATATCCGGCAAAACCTTCAAAAACTCTTATAATATTATGTCTTGGTAATCTATGCATTATGTTCTATTTTTAAATATTTATCAAGATGATCCCTAATATTGTCCGCCTGAATCTTACAAAACTTTGGAGGCAGAGCATTTCCAATCATCAGAGCAATTTTTGTCTTTGCAGCATCTAAAGGAAATTTGTAATCTATAGGGAAAGTTTGAAGCATTGATGCTTCTCTTGCTGTAATACAACGATTCTGAACGGGATGAAGAAAACGACCTTTTGAAGGATTGAGACACCCCCCTGTGATTGTTGTAGAATAAGTATCCCACCTAAGCCGTCCATATACATCATTAAAGCCTACATTATCGGCTTGGTGACAAGCTAACTGCCACTCTTCGCCAATATCACGTAAACTCCCACCATCATTGGGAATACGACTAATAAGCATTTGTATTCTTGGTATATGATGTGGATATATCTTATGCACCAAATCATCACTATTTTCTGGGCTTGGCAAATTTCCGATAGTAGATCTAACAGTTGTTCTCTCGTTTGTACCATCTGCCACATTAATTTCCCCCAAGCAAGACCCCACCAAAACTAAACGTTTACGACTCTGCGGAACACCATAATCTCGTACATTGACTATTCGATAAGCCAGTTTATAGCCAATATCTTGGAGTCTATTGACCGCTTGGTGAAAGTCAGAAGACATTTCAAGTCCTGGTACATTTTCCAACATAATCGTATATGGGTGTAAATCCTCAACAAAACGGACATACTCTCTTATTAGAAAGTTTCTTTCATCTTCCACTGGTCGATTCCTATTAAGTCTTCTAATAGAACTAAAACCTTGGCAAGGCGGACATCCTGCTAAAAGATGTATCGTCTGCCCTTTTAAAGCTTTGACAATAGTCTCTGTCTTCACCGTCCTTATATCTTGTGTAAAGACTTTTGTTCTCTTGTGGTTCAATTTATATGTCAGAGAGGCAATAGGATCTATTTCGAAGGCAAACTTTGTATTAAACTTAGCCATTCGAAGCCCCTCAGACATTCCTCCTGCGCCAGAAAAAAGATCTATCGATATATATCTCATAAATAACTATTTATTAATTCGTTTCAACAAATAATCTTTTAGCACTGGTGAGTAATCAGGACAGCCATACCCTGAGATGTTGTCCATAATGAATTGAATTAAAGGAGATTTAAAGGGATCTAATATTGAAACAACTTTAGTATAATTTTTAAACATATCATATGTTAGAGGTATTCTGTTACTGCTATTTGTATTTTCAATTTTTACAGAGAGTATACCTTTAGGCAAAACTATGAAATCTCGTAACTCATGTTGAGATACAGGCACTGCAGGAAGAATAGTCATTGATATCTGACAATTTGTCAATGAACTTATATGTTGGCCTTTCATACCCATTACTTTGCGTAAATAATTTCCTTCAGCTGATGTCATTCGTTTTAAAGGTATCATTGATACATATCCGCCATTTTTCTTCCAAAACTGATTCATGTGGCAATCGGATGAAAGAATTAGGAAATATCCCCCATTCTTCTTTTTTACTACATCACCCATAGAAACCTCTTCCAACGGAGTTTCGTCATACATACGATATGCCCATATCTTTTTTATAGAATCCAAATCAACCTCTTTTTGTTTTTCTATAACAAGTTTATCGAATTCAACATTATTTTGCAAGGCATTTCTAAAACGGGGTACAACAACATCTATAAAATCTTCATTTTTTACTGATATATTGCCATTGACTTCTTCACCTATAGACAATATAAAATCTTTTATCGACAACTGAGAAATCTCACTTAATATTCTATTGATTGCAGTATTCGAGTTACGAATAATGCTATATCCATATCTAAAAGAAAAATTGGATTCTTCTTTCTCTTTCACTCTTGCAAATATTTGCTCAACACAATTAGTGTCATTCTTGCTAATCAATTCCAATCTATCACGAAAAGTAGCAAATTTACTACTTATAGCAATTTCCTCTATTTCGTCAAATGAATTTGCTCCTGAAAAAATGAACACCATAGAATATGAATTTACTAATATTTCATACAGGTATTCTTCAGAATCTGAAGATGCCGGAGCGAACCCATAATCCCAATCATATACAAAGATATCTGGCGAGTATACGACTTCTTTACAATAATTATCATAGAATGCAGGGTTAGTAAACGCATTGACAGCCCATTCCGACTCATTTTTCAACAAGTATTCAAAAAGCGATTTCACGGAAGAGTCTTCCCAATCTTCATTATTAACCAACAAAAAACGTATTACTTGCTCATTTATAATATCCGTTTCTTTAAAAAAATCAGGATATTGAGATACAGGTATTCTATCATCTATACAACATATTGTATGTTTCATTTGTCTGCCTCCTTTCTTTCTGGAACATGTTCAAAATCTATCGTAAATTGTGCACCATTATGATTCTCCAGTCGATTCTGCATTGGAGTTTCATAAATACTACCTTTCATAGCATTCATATATGCCTTACATATATATAACCCTAGGCCACTTGGTGGAATCTTCATGCTATAACCAGCTTCAAACAGATAAGGTCTAATAGCATCGTCGATTCCAATACCAGAATCAGCAAAAACAACAGACCGATTACGGCTATTTAACCTAATACAAATAGAACGGGCTTCTTCTGGAACAAAAGAAAGCCAATAAATGCTATTATCAAATAGGTTGACAAAAATCTGGCACAATGTGGAGTATCTTGCAAATACGCAAATGTCATTGTCTAGTTTAATATCTAATAAGATACCATTTCGGTTAAGCTTTCCTTTGAACATCTCTTTGGCATAATTAAGAGCTTGTGATACCCAAAACTCACGCTTGCTCTCATTCCGAATTGTTCGCAATGGACTCAGACGTTTTAGTTCAGATTTTAAGGATTCAGAGGTTGCCTGCAAACTTTCGAGTTGAAAATTATGAGGATCTCCAGCCTTTATCAAATCTGTTATACCCCTATAGAAATTTGTTGCAATTTTGTTTAGTTCATGTATAGAGACTGCCGCAGCCAGGCCAAATCCGGCCTGTTCTGTAAGTCTTTCTTGAACCCCTTCAATTAAGGATATACTCTTTCTCAAATTCTTTATTGATTCCGATAAGTTTACAAGACCTGTTCTCCTCTCTATAACGGTTTCTCCTAGTTGCTCTAAAATTTTCCATGGGTCTTCTTCAATAGAATAATGCTCATTAATTCCATCAATAATAGAAGAACTAACTTTTGTAACTTCCCCTAATTTCTTTGGATCCCTGATAACGCCCTTAGTCAGGTTTGTATATTCATCTCTTTTACTTATATATTTAACCTCTAAGATCCTTTGAATGATAGCTTCAACAAGTTTTGCTAAATCTTTATAAGCAAGATTCTCTATTAGACCTTCTCGATTTGTCTTGTCAATAAGGTCTATATTTTCATATTGTTCTAATTCAATGTTTCCTATCAGATTGTAATATGATATTCTAAACCCTTGTTTAATATTCCGTTGAGACAAGTTTAGCCAATCGTTCTTTGTTCCTGACTCTGCCGGGAAAATAATAACATTATCACGATAAATGGATATACCGCCATAATTTGAAAGATAATCTAGCATCTCTCTCTGATTAACACCATCTATCCATGGCTTTGCTCTATACCAAGCATCAAGATGTATATAAAAAGAACCACATGCTGGTTTTCTTAAAATTGCAGAATTGTTACCTTTCCAATACTCATACGTGGAAGTACGTAAATCATAATTAATATCTTCCCAGATTTCTTCTGGAAGAGGAACGGAGGCTGGTGGAGAAAATTTTAGGGTATATTTACTAACAATACCCATTTCATCAACAACAGCGTCCAAACTAAAATTCGGGACGAACTCTGTATACACTTCGCCTCTTTCCAGATTGGCTATCTGTGGACATTCAATGTAGGAGTGGAATGGCGGATTTGAAATATTAGGATTGGGTTTTGGAGAATTCAGCCTCAAAATTGACCGATTAATATCTCTAATCTTTTCCTCGTCAAATTCAAAGTTCTCTCGACCACCATATATTATTATTTGCGTTCCGGAGTTTCTCTCACCATAATCACGACTTAGAGGCTCTCGTGTCAATTCAATACCAACATCGTTAAGATTCTTTTTCTGTCCTTGCTTTGTTTCAAAGTCATCCCAATTAAGACGAAGAACTAATTCTTCTGAAGAGTCTTTGGTCTTGGTCCGTATGATAAGTTTACTTCCTAATCGATTAGTTGCAAACCGCCCTACACCTTTTTCTCCCAAAGGAATACGTCCCCCATGCTCTTTTTTTAATTGGCTAATCACAGATTGGTATGCGCCTAAATTCCCTGTTTCTTCTGCATTTGCACGTTCTTCCCTTAGCTTTATTTTTACATTTGTTTTTAATGTGGAAGCAGGGCGAAGCCAACCATTTTCTATCGTTTCACGGTTCATGCCAATTCCATCATCTTCAATCAAGATAATAGGGCCTGGCAGACTTTTGAAAATATATTGATTTTGATTAACATCGGATAATTGAGGTAATTTCTCAAAACGGATTCGACAATAGCTTGCACCAGCATCAATAGAGTTCTTTACAAGTTCGAGTATACCAACCTTTTCAGACCCAATAAGTTGTTCACCTAGAATGTTTACAAGATGAGCATCCGATTCAAAATTCAACAAAATGTGTCCATCAAGGCAAACTGCATCCAAAAAGTCTTTACTAATTCGCCTAACAGCATTATTATAATTGTATGTATTGGGGTTATACTTTTGCTCAATAACCTCTCCTTTCTCATTTTTATAACTGACAGGAGAGTTAAATGGTTTATAGTCTGATATCTCAGCAAAATAATAATCTTCATCATTCTTGTCTACAAAGGGAGGCGTTGTTATACGACCATATCCATAAAATTCTCCTCTTCCATGTTTTGATGGTTCATAGTAGATGAATTCAACAGGCAATTTGTCAAACATAGACAAGTATGATTTGTTAGAATTTACAGGAAAATGATAATATTTTCCAATAAAATCATTATACTTATCACCATTTCGATATTGTGTTAAAACTAAAGTATTCATATCCATAATTACTGATTTAAATTATTTACCAAGAACCCCTTCAGTGTCTCCAGATACTCTGCATCCAGATTCCAATGTTGGGTGTTCTCGTAGTTGCGATTGGCGTCCTTAATCAGTTTCTTCTGACTTCTTGATTTTCCCAACAGAGTTTCAAGATAGGCGTATATCTTGGTCTTTTTTGCAGGGATAGTCAGCGTAGGAGGTGTTTTCGACGGGATTCGCACCTCTCTAAGTTTTTCTTCATAAGTCTGCCAGCAGTCCATTACGGGTTGGTTGTTAGGGTTGATAATATTCTCCAATAGATCTTCCAAAGCACCTGCATCTTTGTCATTGGGCAGCAGGAACAACTCAAACTCTACGCCAAATTCTTCCTTGATGACAAGCAGTTCGGAACGTCGGGCTTCTGTATCTTCGTCTGCATCGAAAATGACGAGGTTAATGCCTCCCATATCTGTATTCTGACGCATGACACCTATGGCATCTTCAGATTTCAGTTTCTGATAACCACCAGTGTCTCCGTCTTTGCCGGGATGGGTAATACTGCTTTTAGGGGCTTTCTCCCCGAAAATATGGTGATAGTAATCCTCAAAGAATTTCTTGTCGGCATCACCCTCTACTATTATCTGAAACCTCTTCATTACGCCAGCCCTCTAAGTTCAACATCGTTTTCGCATGCTCCGCTTAGGCCATCAAAAGTGTATGTATAGGCTTGATGTCCTTTTATTGGAGTATTAGCGAGTGTATATAACCGCATCTCTTGTTGATACTCTGGATGTTCTTCCAGCATTTCATTCAAATGGCTTAGTGTTTCCTTGCTGTGAGTGGTAACAAACACCTGCTTGTTTGTTGTGGTTGCCAGCGCAAAGATGGCTTCCCACAGTTTCTTGTAAGCAGAATAGTGTAAGCCATTTTCAATCTCGTCTATCAGAAGTATATTGTTCATGGGATTGGCAGATGCAGCCACAATATTCAGATAACGGCGAAGACCATCACCTTGCATATTGACTGCCAGCAACTGATCTATACCTTCCAAGCCTACGTAAGCGACATTATTCAAAATCTCCAATGTGGTGATACGGCTATCGAAATGCCTCAATTGCTCTGTTACGGTATCTTTTAACCTGCGTTTTGCCAATTCAACCAAGTCATTAGCGGGATTACCTGCAGCCAAGTCTGAAGATATAAAAGCCATGCTGTTTTTTTCCAAATACCCCTCTGCCAGTTTTTTGTTAGATATCAATCCTTGTTGATTGACTGTCAAGCTACACTCGTGAGTACTCTTTTGTTTATCAGATTCAACATCAAAAAGCATCTTCAGCGTATTCAGGAAGGTCTTTGTTTCTGATGTTGGTATCTGTCCGTTTTGCAAATCCTGCTGCGACTGCCCGTCAAAGACATAAGTCAACTCTAAAGACAAGTGCCGCTTGATATTATCAAACAATTCGGAAGAAATCTCGGGCTTTACCTTTAAGTCGTAATTATGAAACATATAGCCCAAGTCTGCAAAACTGCTATAGTTGCGAGACCTGATAGAATTGATGGTCTGAGGCAGGTCTGGGTTGGACATCCCCATCACCAGCAAAAGGCATTCAAGGACAGAACTTTTTCCTGAACTATTCTGCCCCAGAAGTATATTAACACGGGAAAAGTCATCTATCTTCAGATGGTCAATACCTCTAAAGTTCTTTATTTCAATATTTTTGAATCCATCCATTGTCGTTATTGTTTTAAGGCTTTATGATAATTACAACTCTTTGCTTTGGGTTCCTAAATCCACTTCCAGCAAATCTTTAATATCAACTTGAAGCAGGCGGGCGATTTCTACGAATTGTGCCATGGAGGGCTGTATCTTGTTGGTTTTCCAACGGGAAACGGTCATGTCGGTGACACCCATCTGTTCGGCTAGCCATCGGTTGGTAATCTGCTTGTCGGCCAACACCACTCTGATTCTGTTTTGACAATCTTTCTTCGTCATCTATTTTGATTTTAGCTATTTATATGTGCAAAGATAAACATAATTTGTTAAACCACCTAACTTAATGTTGAATAATAACTCGTTTTTAGCACTTTTTGTATTTCTGACTTATTGTTTTGCATCCGACCCAACCAAATTACACAGAGTCTTTTCGCATTTAGTACATCCCTTGCTATATATGCGCAAAATGGACTAAACTTATTCTTCTTTCGCCAGAACAATGGCGTTTGCTGGCGAAAGGAAAAATATCTTCTCTTTTTGCCAGCAAGTGAATCTTTGCTATAGGTTAAGTGCTGGCAGGCTGTTGATGGCATCCTCCTTCAACTTGTCAACGGCACGGGTGTATTTCTCAGTATGCTTCAAACCGCTGTGGCCGAGAAGGCTGGCAACAGTCTTGATATTTGCACCATTGTTGAGGATGTTCACAGCAAAGGAGTGGCGAGCGCAATGCCAACTCCCGGCTCTGGGTACAGATAAAAATGCTAATAATTTAGAAATAAAATCATTAGCATTTTTATTTTATGAGTTTTGGCGACTTTTACTTCAACTTTTCCCCAGATTTTCTCCATTTTTTGGACTAATTGTATAACATCTCGATTATTTTCTGTGAACTTTTTGGTTTTTCTGTGAACTTTTCTGATTTTTCTGTGACGTTTTCTGTGACGTTTCTGTGACGTTTTCTGTGACGTTTTCTAGGGCGAAAACAGCGATTTTAGAACTTTTTTGAAAAAATTTATTTTTTCAACATATTGTATATTAGAAATTTAGCCGAAAATTCGTGTCATTTTCGGCCTTTTTTTCCATGCTGAAATTTGTACTACGTTTATTTTTTAGTTATATTATGAATGTTAAACGAAACAATTAACAAATATGGTAATGAAAAACGACAACAATCTTGCAAAACAAGCGGCGACTGTGGTTTCTATTGTCGAGGACTTCGCCGAAAAAAACAAAATGAATGTGATCCTTTGTATCAGCAGTGGGCAGGAACAGGTAGGTTGTGCCTTGTGTTCTGGGAACGTGGAAGAAAATGCTGATGCCCTATGTGGGGCAGCCGTTGCACATGAAGGCGTATACTACGCAATTACCCAAGCCGCCGCCCAACTCTCTTTCACGAAAGAGCACGGGTTCGACATCGAAGCCGTACATTCAGGCAAATCGACTATTGAAGAACAAATTAAAAATTTTAAAGACAAATT
>Ga0129307_1003075_pt1 | contig 11207 bp, 8 predicted proteins | sample P1105metagenome_FD_94437 | JGI IMG/M metagenome (GOLD analysis project Ga0129307, IMG submission 94437) | Capybara group fecal microbial communities from Wisconsin, USA - P1105 metagenome | ecosystem: Host-associated > Mammals > Digestive system > Large intestine > Fecal | place: USA: Wisconsin... | reverse complement strand
CAGCGCCAGGCCGACCGCGCCGACCAGCAGCGACACCGCGATCAGCGAATAAATAAAGCTTCTGTCTCTTGCGATGTTCAAAAATACGATGGTCAGATCCTCGTTGTCCTCAAAGATCTTATAGGCATAATCCTGAAAATGTCCCTTTTCCTTTTTTCCGGAAAGGGCGGTTTTGGCGTACAGCTCCGCCTTTTCTTCGTCGACGGAAAAGATGTAGTCGTCTCCGAACCTGAGGAGTTCGCCGTCCCTGCTGCAGTGGACCACGAAAAAGCGCACTGTGAACTCGTCACCGGATTCATCGTTCCAGGGCGGCTTGCTGCCGGGCGGACGCGATGAAGCAGGCCGGGAAGCCTCGCGCTGATCATATTCATAGATCCTCTGCAGACTGATCTCCTGGCCCCGCTGAATGCGGGCGTAGTTTGCATAGTTGATGCCAATGATCAGAATGGCCCCAACCAGAGCAAAGGCTGCCATAGCGGCCAATATGAACCTGTGCCGCATTTTCTTCAGCATCTGATCTCCTCCAGCGCGTAGCCTGAGCCGCGGATGGTCCTGATCTCAACGTCCGCACCGGTCTCCCTGAGCTTTTTGCGCAGAAAGCCGATGTACGTCCAGACCACGTCGATATTGGCCTCCGAATCCCGCTCCCAGACCCTGTCCATCAGAAGATTTGCTGAGAAAACAAAATGCGGATGCCTGAAAAACAGCTCCGCCAGCTGGTATTCCTTGTTGTTAAGGCGGGTGCTTTTCTCCCCGCAGGACAGCTCAAAGGTGCTGCCGTTCAGGCAGGCGTTTCCGAATTTCAGGACTTCAACGGCATAGCCGCCGCTGCGCCTGACCAGCGCCCTGACGCGGGCAACAAATTCCTGCGTGGCAAAGGGCTTGGACAGATAGTCATCGGCGCCCGTTTCCAGCCCCTTTACCCGGTCTTCGATCTCCGACCTGGCCGTGAGCATCATGACGGGCACGGAACTGCCTTCCCTGCGGATGGCCGACAGCACTTCAAGGCCGTTCATCCCGGGCATCATAATGTCCAGAACGACAGCGTCATAATCGTATGTATGAAAAAAGTCCAGCGCGTCCGTGCCGTTGTAAACGATGTCCACAACGAAACTGTTCCTTTCCAGAAGGAACTTCAGACCGCGCGCGAGGCTCTCTTCATCTTCGGCCAGCAACACTCTCATGACCGTTTTCCTTTCAAGGGATCAGACTGTAATTATTTATTTCATGCTTTCATGGGATCAGACTGTGATTATATATTATATGTGTTTCCTGAAATGGAGTTGAAACGAATGGATCATCTGTGAAGAATAACCGGAGGTCGGAGAATTCTACGGGAAGCTGCGCGCACGGGCGCATATGAGCGAGCGCTGAAAGGACGGGGTCCGGGAGAGGCAAAGCAGGGGTCGAAGGCTGAATATTCCTCTTTCAGCCTGAGGCGGCCGCTGCCTGAGGAGGGCGCTCATCAGAGCGGACTCCGAGTTCGGCCGCTGCCCCTGCTTTGCCGAAAACGGAGCTCAGTCATTGCCAGCGAGCGAATCGGGCCTGTGCACGCAGCTTCCCGGGATATTCTATGCCTGCCCTTTTTCTCACTTAGAGCAGCGGCGCTGCCAGTCTGAGCAGCATCTGCCCGAAGCGCAGGAAGCGGCCACGGCCGGAAATATAATGCTCCGTGACGTTCTCGGAGACTCTGAACATTTCCTCAAAGTCCCGTCTGATATCCGCCACCGCCTGGCAATCAGCCATGAAGCAGCCGTTTTCAAAATGATGGTACAGGCTCCGGTAATCCATATTGATGGTGCCGCAGGTGGCCATCACGTCGTCGCAGACGCACATCTTGCAGTGGCAGAAGCCCGGGGTATACTCATAGATCTTCACGCCGTTGATGGCAAGGGCGTTGTAGAAGGAACGCGTCACGCTGTACACCAGCTTCTTGTCCGGAACGCCGGGCGTGATGATACGCACGTCTACGCCGCGTCTGGCCGCCAGAGAAAGCGCGCTGATCATTTCATCCGTAACGATCAGGTAAGGCGTGACGAACCACGCGTAGTCCCTTGCGGAATTCGCGATGCTCATGTAAACGTCCTCGCCCACGTGGTATTTGTCCAGCGGATTGTCCGCATACGGCGCGGCAAAGCACTGTTCCTTCGCCTGATAATCGTATTTCTTCAGATATCTGTCAAAGCCGGTGTCATCGATGTCATCGCCCTTGGCCGCGTTCCACATCTCCAGGAAGGTGACGGTCAGGGCAGCAACGGCATCGCCTTCCAGCCGGATGCCCGTATCCTTCCAGAAGCCGTAGGCTTCCACCACATGAAAGTATTCGTTGGCAAGATTATAGCCGCCGGTAAATCCGACTTTTCCGTCTATGACGGTGATTTTTCTATGGTCCCTGTTGTTCACGAACAGATTCATGCCCGGCATAAAGGGATTGAAAACTCTGGCCCGGATGCCCTTCGACTCCAGCCTTTTCACAAAGTCCGTGCTGATGAAGCCGATGCTGCCCATGTCGTCGTAGAAGACCCTGACCTCAACGCCTTCTTTCACCTTTTCTTCCAGAATGCTCTGGATGCCGTGCCAGCTCTCCGCGTCTTCAATGGCATGGTACTCCATGAAGATGAAATCGCAGGCTTTCTTCAGTTCCTCTTTCTGGGCTTCAAGGCCCTTCACGGCATCGTCATAGTAGGTGATATCCGTATTCCCGTACACCGGATATCCCGCGTATTTTTTCAGATAACGGGTGATATTGGCGGCATAGGGCGCCTTTGCCTCCAGCGCCGCCTGGACCTCCCTGTTTTCCGGGAGCAGGGGCAGCAGAACGGCATCGATCTCCTCATACCTGCGGCGCATCTTCTTCATGCCCCAGCTATGGCCAACCAGCAGGTAAAAGATCAGACCCGCCACGGGAACGAGAAGGATGAGGAGCATCCAGGACATCTTGATGGACGCCGTCTGTTTTTTGCCATAAATGACCAGCACCACGATGAGTCCAAGCAGGGTCAGCAAAGAAGTAAACCACACCCACTTGTCACGCATCTTGAATGCGACCAGCACGACAATGGCAACGTTCAGAACCATCGACGCAATGGCGATGATCATCCTTGCTATGCCGTTTCTGACCTGCGCTTCATTCTCTGCCGTTTTTACGCTGCTCATAAGCTTTACCTCTTCCTGAATATTCTTTTATCGCACAGTATTTATCCGCCATCGTAACGATCCAGGCCTCTTTGGATTTTGGAGCATGGAAAAGCGTCAGCGGCCACATATGGCTCCTGATCATGTTCTGCTCTTTTTCCGTGAGCGGAAAATCCCGCATGGCGTTCTCCAGCGAGACCTGCGGATGTGACGTGCCGTGCCTGAAAGCGCTGTAGCCCGACCCTTTGATATCATACAGATAATAATCATGCAGAAGGGCCCCGACCGCCAGCGCTTCTTCATCGATCTTCAGATGAAGATGCTCCGCCATGGCAAAGCTCACCTTTGCCACATGGATGCTGTGTATCAGGGAATTGCAGTACCTGTGCTGCCTGTAGGCCTGCATCCGCCTGACCCTTGGATCGCGGAGCAGCTCCCTCATTTTATTGTTGAATCTCTCTTTGCTGTTCGTCATGTTTTCCTTCGGATGTTCCTGCCAGCTGCCGGCCTCCCGGCGTGCCGACAGACTGCGCGCCGGCAGACTGCACCGGCAGCTATCATAAAAAACGGTACCAAAAAAGGGCCGGTGTTCCGACGGCGGCTTTTGCGCCATCCGGACCAGGACCCTTTTTCTCACATTGCTTTATTTCGTTTTTTTCAGCGCAAACTCAGCGGTCCCGGCTTCCGTCTCCCTGGACAGGGTCAGTGCATCGCCGTCTACTGCAAACGCAAACGCCACTTTTCCGATCCTGGCGTTCTCAAATGCCAGCTTCAGAACGTCTTCTTCCACGGTATACTTAAAGGCATATTTGTGCTCGGGAAGGATCAGCGCGCCGCTTCCGTCCGCCTTGAACTGATAGTTTGTAACGCCGTCCACCGTCCAGGTCCCGGCCAGTTCCTTTGCGCCCGCCTTTGCCTGCGCTGCCTGAGGCAGAGCTGCGGCTGCAGCCGTCTGCACCTCCGTGTTCTTTGCGGGTTTTTCTTCTTTGACCAGATTGGAAGGCGTAGCCACTTCAGCGATCTCTTCGGGTTCCGCCGCGATCTCCTCTGCCGCGCCGGCATCTTCCGTCCCGGATGCATCGGCAGCGCCTGCATTGGAAGGTGTTGCGGTCATGACGGCTTCTCCCGCATTCGAAGGCGTACCCACCTCGGCCATGGCAAAAGTGGGAAGCACCACAAGCAGCAGAAGCGCTGCCAGAACGATGCTGATTCTTTTGATCCACGAAAGTTTCATGTCCTTGCTCCTCTTCTAATGCGATTCTAACGTACTCCGCTTCCTGCATCTCTGTCAAGTTTTTTTGATGCATTCACGGTCTTTGCCGTCAGACTTGCCGGGCCGGCACATCCGTACGCAGATGCCCTTTGTTTTTCCCGGCTTCCGGCTCAAAGTAGTACTCTGTTCCGTCGATCGTCACCCAGCCGGTGACCATGTACCCCATCTGGCCGTCCGATACGGGCCAGAGATAATAAATGCTTCCGTTCCACTCCAGCCAGCCGGTCGCCATCGTGCCGGTCTCGCCGAAATAATACCAGTCCGTGATGCCGTTGTATGTGATCTCGCGCCATGCGTTCCTTACCGGCACCCCGTTCTCCAGGTAATGCCAGCCGGCCGCATCGCGGGTCCAGGCGCCAACGGCCGCGGCTCCCAGATCCTTTGTGCTGTCCGACTCATCGTAATGCTTTTCCTTCTTGGGAATGACCTCCGTCCTTGTATGGCTGCTGTCGTTCAGACAGGTGTAGGTCCGCTCGCCGGCCTTACTGTAAGTGGGCTGCCTGGTGATTACGCCATTGTCCCAGACATGTCCGGTCGCCGGCAGGATGACGGACTCTTTGTCCGTGATCTCCGAGACCGCAGTCGCGTCTTCAAAGTATTTTCCGCATTCCTCACAGACGTAGTACAGGATGTTTCCGCTTTCCGTACAGTCTGCCGCCTTCGCGTCCACCCGGCGCAGTATATGCACATGGACGGGCGAGGTCTCAGACGCGTCGATAAGCTCTAAGTACACGGAAGCAAAGGGCTTGCCCGAAACGGTCAGCTGAGACGCGCTGTCCCGGGTCAGCTGTACGCCGTTGATATCAAGAAGGGGATAATCCTCCGGGAAATAATATCCTTCGTCTGCCGTAAAGACCACCGGCGTCATTTCCGTGCCGGGCGTCACATCCTGGACCAGCGCTCCGGAAGCGGCCGTCTTTGTCATATGGGCGCCGGGCCTGATCTCCACGCCGGCACCTGTTGTCTCGATCAAAGCGAAGGTCCCTAAGCGGTCTGTTTCAAATTCCACGTATGAGACGCCGTCCTTTTCAAAGATCGACTGTGTATCGGCGAAGGAAATATCCTCTCCGCTCTGTATGAACACGATCAGGGTCCTGTCCGGGTTCCACCCCTCTGGCAGCTGGAGCTGAAGCGTTGCCTTTCCTCCTTTGAGCAGCGTGTAAGGATTGCCTTCCCTGTTCCTGACACTGGCGCCAAAGTACAGGATCTTTCCCACTTTGTCGCTATACGCCCCGTCCAGCCTGCTGTTAAGCTCATTAACAGATGCTGCGTCCTCTATTGCTTCCGCGCCAAACGTCGATCCGTATTCAAAGATGCCCTCCCTTGCACGGATCTCTGTTTTCAGCTTTCCCTGCTTCGAATCCATGACCGCGGACTGATCCAGCTTAATGGTCAGGCCCGCCGCGTCATAGTACCGCGGTCTTACCAATACATCGGTTGTAAAGCGTGAAGAATTCTCCTCATCCGCATTGGAAATGTAAACCTGATCATTCAGCTTATACTGATACACTGAAGTAGTGTTGGGAATAAAGACCGCGGCACTCTGAGCGTCAGGGGACGCAAGTACAAACAACACTTCCCCGAGGTTCGAATCGTCCGCATCGACCGCGGTGACCTTATAAGGAAACGGTTCTTTCGCAAAATAATCTTCCCACTCCTGATAAAACCCGGCTGCAGTATTCAGACCGGAAAACTGGCTGTAAAACTTTGAGCCCGGATCCTCATCGATCGCTTCCCGAGGGGACTCCTCAGGTTTACCGCTGACTGCGGCTACGGTACAGTTGTCCGCTATCTCAATGATCCCCAGGTGAGCCGGGCCGTGGGTCTTGTTTGCGTGGCTGCTGGCGCCGATGCCGTTGGCTCCTGCACCCGCATAGGCATATACTTTGGCGTTTTCAAGGATCTTTATCGTCCCTTTCTTAAACCCGGCGTGATTCCAGCCCCGCCCGAGTCCGATGCCCGCGCCCGATGTGGGCAACATGCCCTGCCTCGTGTCCGGAGCGGCTATGGCAATGACGTCTGCATTTCCCTGAACGGTGATCTGACAGTCGGCCGATTCCTGGTCAAAATTGGACACATTGGCGGTGCCTCTGCCTGTGCCGATGCCGGCGCCGCCGCTGCTTCCCAGAGCAATGACGCTGCTGTCTCCGCCGATCGTAATGGAACCGGAGGAAGCGCCATAGCCTCCGCCGATCCCTGCCGCAAACCAATTGCTGTAATTCGCATCAAGCAGGGCCTCCGGGTCATACGGATCAAAGCTGTCAAAATCCGCATGCCAGCCCGCCGCCTTCACAATACCGCCATTGATCGTAATGGTGCCGGCGTGATAATAACCGATTCTCGCTGATTCGGGATCGCCTCCCCCGCTTGAGCCATATCCGGTGCCGATGCCTGCGCCGGAGTCAGATCCGAGTGCGGTCACGTCACCGCCGTTGATCGTAATACTTGAGGAAGAAGCGTGAAATCCGGAACCGATACCTGCGGACTTCTCCCCTCCCGTGGCGATGATGGTCCCGCCTTCGATGACGATCTCGCCCATCTTGGGATAGTCTTTCCCGGGAGCTCCCTGTCCGGCTCCGCCGATGCCGGCGCCCCATTTGCCGCCGGTCACGTTCAGAACGGCGCCGTCTTCTCCGTCGATCACGATCTTCGCACCCGCTTCGACCTGGATGCCTGCTCCCGTGGCGGATGTGCTTCCTTTCAGGATATTGTTTCCTTTAAATACCAGATTCACGGGGGCAGAATTGCCGGATCCGATCAGGATCGCCGGTCCCTGCTCATTTCCCGTCTTATAATCCTCCAGTGTCAGCGTATTGGTGGCAGGATCAAAGGAAGCTGTTCCGGTCTTTGCTGCAGGCGCCGCTGCCGGAATATCATCCGCATTGTTATCCGTCACCATCGTTCCGCCGACCCGGATGTCATAGACCCCCAGATCCGGCGCAAAGCGGACTCTCTTGTACAGCAGTTCCTGCCCGTTCGTGCTTTTGCCGATCCCGGTCCCTGCGCCGCTTCCTGCGGCGTTGTCCCACCCCAGACCAAGGCCTTCATTGATCACGGTGCCTGAGATGGCGCTTGTGGTCGTGCCCTTGCTATCGATGGTACAGTCATCGGAAATCTGCACAGTACCTGCGTGGATGCCGGTGTTTTCAGCCTCAAGCGTCAGACTGCCGCTGCCTTCCGTAAACAACAGTTTTCCGCTGTTATCGGCCAGGAACGCCGTTGATCCGCTCTTTATGGTATTCGCGCCGTTCAGGGACACATTCAGCTCCGATCTGGTGGTATAAATGGCGGCTTCCAGATCCATAGTGGTGCTGTCTATCGCGGCACTGCTCAGAATAAGCGTGTTCTCCTCCTGGTTATAAGAGACGAACCCCCCGATTCCGGTGCCTGTGACTTGGTCGGCGTTCACGTCCGTGATCTCCACGTCGCAGACCCAGATGCTGTAGTTTTCCGCATATGCCTGCTGTGCCGCCGGAAGGCTGGCAGGGATCATCACGCCTGCCGCCAGTATAAGCTTAAGCGCAGCATGCCTGATTCTTCTTAATCTCTCGGTCATGAAACTTCCTCGCTTTCCGTATCGATATGCATATTTCTACTCTGTTTTGAGTATGTGGCAGCGCACGCTTTCTGTCAAGGCTTTCCCAATGCGTCAGCGCGGTCCGGGCCTCTGTTTTGGGCGCCTGGATCATTCTTTCCCCGTCTGAAAAGCGCCGCGGCCCGAAGCAGGACCCATACCAGCAGCATCGCCGCAAGCAAACGGATACCCAGATAAACCAGCCACTGCTGCTTTTCCTTCAGGACAAGCCCCAGCGGGTTGACATAAGACGAGAAAAAGTTGGTCCGGTAGACGATCCCGACCGGCTTTCCGCCTTCATACACCGGCTGGGAAAACACGGAATTCAGGTAAAACGTGGGCAGATCCAGCGCCACGATGCCGGCCATGGTCTCCCTGAACGCATCCGGGGAAAGCTGCAGATAAGGCCCGAACCCAAGGCACAGGCCAAGGGTCACGGTCATCGAATGATACAGGAAAAACTGCCAGACGCGCACGGAGGAAAAATAATCCGCGATGCTGCCGTAATCCGCCGTGATATACGCGAACACGATGCCCAGCACGCCGCCGATGACGCCGCTGACGAACATCAGCGTCAGCAGCCGCCTGCGCCACGGCCCGTTTTTCATCGCCAGCGCCGCCGCCATGAAAAACAGCATCAGCGAACAAAGCTCGAGCGGCAGGTGCGCCATCTCCATGTAGGGCGTGAACTGGCCCGTCTCAGCCAGGACCGGGCCTGTTCCCTGTTCAAAGCGCAGCCCGACCATGGGCAGGATCTGCGTGACGCTGAGGACCTTTACAGCCTCCGAGAGCACGCCGGCGCACAGACAGACCTTCAGCAGGCGCTCAAGGGAGGGCTTCAGCACGGAAACGGCCGTAAAGCCCGCGGCGATCAGTACAAACGAAATGCCCATCCAGATGAGATGCCCCGCGGAAAACATCACTTCTTCTCCCTTCCGGCGATGCCCCTGAACCAGACCCAGCTCAGCTTCCTGTTCCATTCGGAAATGCGCTACGACATCAGATACGCGCAGACATATACAAAGGCAAAGGCGCAGAAGAACAGACCCCAGCCGTTCCTTCTGAAATCAAGGAAGAAATAGGGGATCAGCTCTGAGGGCAGGCGCCGGCTCCAGATCAGCCAGATCATGACGGCCGCGTAACAGCTCACAAAGCGTGTGCCGTGCCAGCGCTGTATAGGACTGAGCTTTCCGATGGACGCATCGTTGATCAGAAAAGAAACGATGCACAGGATGGGGATCAGCACATGCATCACAAAGGAATCATAGCGGTCAAAGATCAGCAGATGCTCAGGGAAAAAGGGCAGCTGGCTGAAAATGGCCACAATAAAGATCACGGATTCCGCCACGCAGGAAGAAAGCCGCAGATAATAGATCTGTTCATCGGTCACTTCCACATTTCCGGCGATCTCAAAGAAATTGACGACGGAACAGATGATGGCGGACAGCGTGGTAAACACGGTGCCGTCCACGGTCAGAAAGCGGAAGATCGTCACGCCCGGCTCCAGCCGCCAGCCATACAGAAAAGAAGTAATGCCCAGTATCGCTATCAGCCGGGAAACAGCCCGGCTTGTCCGTTTTTTTGTTCTGTAGCGGCGGTTCATTTCTTCCAGAACCGCATCGTAATCATATGCATTCATCGCTTACCGGGGGTTTCTGCCCCTTCCCCCTTTACCGCCTGCCGCCGTATGCACGGCAGGCTTTTCCTGTTGCGGCCTGCTGCCGTATACACGGCAGGCTTTTACCTTTACGGTTTTCGGCTCCCGCATTCACAGCAGAAACTTCCGAAATTCTGTGCTCCGCATACCTGGCAGAACCAGCCGCCCTCCTTCTGCTGCACGCCCTGCGCCGGTGCTGGCCCGGGCGCGGCAGGGACCGCGTCCTGCTGCGGCGACATGTTGAAAACCGGCCCGCTGATCGGGGAAAACATGCCGCCCCTGGGAACCGTGTCTGTCTTGACATCCCGGTAGCCTATGCGCTCCGGCAGCGGCTGCGCGGGATTTCCCTGCATGCCGGTGCACTTGTCCGCCAGCGTTTTGAACAATACAAGGACGCCTTCCGGATCCACGTCAAATTCCTCTTCGCGCTCCCGAATCGTGATCCATGCCGCCGCGTCCCAGTGCTCATGATACCCGTCCGCGGGCGATGCCAGCAGCTTCCGGGTGGCCTCATTGACCTCGGGAAGCAGTTCCTTCGGAACAGTATACCGATAACGCTCTCCATGGCAGTACAGCGTCAGCACGGCGCCGTTTTCATCCGCCGCAAGCTCGCTCCGGCAGTTGTCCGGAGGCGGCACCGGCAGGGCTGCCGGCTGGGGCGGAACGATGGCCTGTTCCACGATCCTGACCACACTGACGCTTCCCGTGACCGGCGCGGGCGCCGGATTGGTGTAATGATAAAGCTCCCGGTCGTTCAGCGGCTCTCCGCATTTCTCCCGCAGCTCCTCAAACCATTGTTTCAGAAGAGCGGCATCCTCAAATGCGTAATACTCATTTCCGATGCTGACATCCGCGATGGCATCCTCCCCGCTTCTGCCGATGTCATGGAAAGGATACGGACGCCTCTTATCGCCGCAGCGCTGCAGGAGCTGCCCGATCAGCGCCTCCGCGTCTTCATCCCGGACGGCATAGTTAAAGGTACTGCCCTCCCGGAACAGACTCAGGACAAAAGGCGCTCCGGGCATGTTCCAGAGGCGGTCGTCCGAATTGACCGGAAACCCGCCCATCATGCCGCTGTAAGACATAAATACGGCTCTGCTGCGCCATGCAATATAATGATACAGTTCACGTTCCATTTTGATCCGCCTTTCCTGCAGTCATTTTCTGTTTCTATTTTAAACTGCTTCCATCCGTCAGAAAAGTCTTTGATCCGCTATTTTTTGTTTTTTGACAACAGCCGGGCGCGGCAGCATTCCGGCAGGCTGTTTTTCAGCGCCGGAGCAGCAGCGCTTTCTGTACAAACCGTCCTCTTCACGCTATACTGCAGAAACAGGAGGCTGCCGGGAGGGCAGCCCGGAATACACGCAAAGGATATGCACATGAATCATATATACTGGGACGTCAGTCAGATATCGATGCTGACGGATCGCCTTGGAGCATCCGCGCACAGCCATGGTATGATCCAGTTTTTCCTGGCGCCGGATAACGCTCCGGAAATCAAAGTGGGCGGAAAAAAGCCTGAAAATCCGCGCTGTCTTTTCGTACAGAAAAACGTAAAACACAGCGTG
>Ga0129307_1003074_pt1 | contig 11212 bp, 10 predicted proteins | sample P1105metagenome_FD_94437 | JGI IMG/M metagenome (GOLD analysis project Ga0129307, IMG submission 94437) | Capybara group fecal microbial communities from Wisconsin, USA - P1105 metagenome | ecosystem: Host-associated > Mammals > Digestive system > Large intestine > Fecal | place: USA: Wisconsin... | reverse complement strand
CGCGGCCGATGAAGGCGGGTCCGGTAGCTTTCCATAAGCTGACTCTCGACATGCCGGTGGCGGAATTCTGCCAGCTGGCGGTGGACAAGAAGGGCGTACTGCTCCTGCCGGCGACGATCTATGACTTTGAGGGCAATTATTTCCGCATGGGCTATGGCCGGGCCAACGTTCCCGAGTCACTTGCGAAATTTGAAGAATTCCTCTATGAAGAAGGGTTTGCGAAATAGAAGCTGATCTAACTGATCGATCTTACACGTATTGTACGGGTTCCGTACGGAAAGCAGGAGGTACTTATTATGAAAATGGCAGAATTCTTAGTGGAACAGTGGCTGAATCCGATGGATTCCAAGGCTAAGTACAATTTCGGTTCGAGCTGCTGCAAAGCGCTCACCATGGACGAGCTCTTCCGCGTCACCGGACAGGATGAAGGCGAATTCCTGAAATTCATGGAAACGATGAGCCTGCACTACCATCACGGCGATTCCACCGGCTCCCCGCGCATCAAGAACGCGGTCTGCGGCATCTATGAGAAAGCGAATCTGAAGCCGGAGAACGTGATGATGACCTGCGGCGGCACCGGCGCCAACGACATCGCCATCATGGGCGTGATCGAGCGGGACAAGAACGTCGTCACCATCAAGCCGAGCTATCAGCAGCATTATGACATCCCGCTCTCGCAGGGAATCGAGACCCGCATCGTCGAACTGAAGAAGGAAGACGATTACGCGCTGGATATGGACGCGCTGCGCGCGGCGGTCGATGAGAATACCAATCTCATCATCCTCACCAATCCGAACAACCCGACCGGTGTCGTCCTCGGCTACGATAAACTGAAAGAACTCGTAGAGATCGCTGAAAAAGTCGGCGCCTATATCCTCTGCGACGAGATGTACAGAGGCCTGGACGAAAACTATATGCCGTCCATTCTTGACTTCGATTACGAGCGTACGATCAGCGTCGCCAGCATGTCCAAGATGTTCTCCATGGCCGGTACCCGTATCGGCTGGATCGTGACCAAGGATAAGGAACTCTATCACACCCTGGAGAATCGCCGCTCCTATAACACGATCTGCATGGGCATCATTGACGAAGTCGTCGCTTCCATCGCGCTCGAGAACTTCAAGAAGATCTGGGAGAGAACGCGCAGCATCCTGCTCCCGAATAAGAAGATCGTTTACGACTGGGTCGCTGAGCAGCCGCATCTCACGATCAAAGGCGATGCCATGGGCACGACCTGCCTGGTGCACTATGATCCGGAAGTCTATCCGATGGATTCCACGACTATGGCCATCGACATGATGGAGAAGGATCAGATCCTGGTCACCCACGGTAAATGCTTTGATATCGAATACTCGTACCGCGTCGGCTATGGCGCCTTCACCGACCGCGACTGGCTGCGTGAAGGACTCGAGCACCTCGGCGCCTATATGAAATCGATCGAGAAATAGTCGAAAGATCGAGGAAGCAGGAGGAACGTATGAAAACACTACTTTTATCCAAGAATGACGTTCGCGAAGTCCTGTCCATGGACATCGTGATCGATGCCGTTGCTGACGCCTACCGGGCTTTCCAGCGCGGCAGCGTCGACCAGCCGCCGATCCAGACCCTCGATATGCGTGAGCATAACGCGGAGTCGGATATCAAATCCTGCTATAACCGGGATAACAGCTGCTTCTCCATCAAGACCGTCGGCCTCTTCCAGGATAACGCCAAGGGAGCCGGCCCCTATACGACGACGGAGGGGGAGAAGCTCCCCAATATGATGGGGAACGTCATTCTCGGCGACGGCAAGACCGGCGCGACGCTGGCCATCATGGACGCCAGCCTGATTACGGGGATCCGTACCGGTGCCGCCGGGGCGCTCTCCTGTAAATATCTGGCGCGTGAAGACGCGAAAGTGGCGGCCGTTTTCGGGGCCGGCGCCCAGGCCCGCATGCAGGCCTATGCTTTAGCCAAAGTGCGTAAGATCGAGGAATTCCGCGCTTATGATAAGTTTGCGGGTCTGGAACTCATGGCGGCTTATCAGGCGGACGTAGAACGCGAGACCGGCGCGCGCGTCGTGCTTTGCGGGAGCGTGGAAGAAGCAGCGGCCGGCGCGGACATCCTGATCTGCCCGACGCCTTCGCGGGAAGCCTATCTGAAACCGGAATACGTGAAGCCCGGCATGCACATTGTGGAAGTCGGCGTCGACGTGGAAGGAAAAGCGGAAGTGGAGCCGGCGGTCTTCGCCAAATGTGATAAGATCGTCTGCGACAGCATCTCACAGTGCGTGACGCGCGGCGAGACCCGCAACGCCATCCTGGGCGGCGCCATCCAAGAGGCCGATATCTACGGCGAGATCGGTGAGATCGTCCTGGGGCTGAAGCCCGGCCGCGAAAGCGCGGAAGAGATCACGCTCTTCGATACCACCGGCATGGGTGTCCAGGATAACACGACGGCGGTCATCTGCTATCAGACCGCGGTCGAAAAGGGACTCGGCAGCTGGTTCGAATTCATCTGAAGAAGTCACGCTGAGTTCGTCGGCTGAAGCGCGATGCGAACGCCGGCAAAACAAGATCAAAAATGTAAAACGGGAGCTTAAAACAGGCTCCCGTATTTCTTTTTTTTGAAGAATAGATTATACTAAATAATACGGCAAGAGCCGGGAAGGAGTGTAAGAAATGAAAGTGATGTTGGTAAACGGCAGCCCGCACGAGAAGGGTTGCACTTATACGGCGCTCGCGGAAGTTGCTAAAACGCTGGAAAAAGAAGGAATCGAAACAGAATTCTTCTGGATCGGGAAGAAACCTATTTCGGGCTGCATTGCCTGCGGATCCTGCACCAAGACCGGGAAATGCGCGTTTGATGATGTGGTGAACGAGTTTACGGATCTTGCCAAAACAGCAGATGGATTCGTATTCGGGTCTCCGGTCTATTACGCGGGACTAAACGGCGCCATGATGAGTTTTATGGATCGCGTTTTTTATACAAGCACGCGGAATATACCCGGCTGCTTTACGTATAAGCCGGTAGCAGCAGTCGTTTCTGCCCGTCGCGCGGGAACAACGTCTGCGATCGATCAGATGAATAAATACCTCATGTATTCCCAAGGTCCGATCGTAACGAGCCAGTACTGGCCCATGGTGCACGGCAATACGCCGGATCAGGTACAACAAGACGCGGAAGGACTACAGATCATGCGTACTCTCGGCCGCAATATGGCCTGGACACTGAAGGTCATCGAAGCAGGCAAAGCTGCCGGGATCCCTTATCCACAGATGGAGAAAGAGCGTCAATGGACGAATTTTATTCGTTGAGACCAGAGGCGGCCTGGACGGATAGACTATATCCGGTACAGGAGAAGAGTGCGTGATTCGGAAAGGAAGCAATGAAAATGCCTTATCTCGGAGAAGAAATCCCGAAACTCGGGTTCGGACTGATGCGTCTGCCGAAAACGAAGGACGCGGAAGGACAGGATATCATCGATATCGAACAGACGAAGGAGATGGTCGATCTCTTCTTAAACGCTGGTTTCACTTATTTTGATACCGCTTGGGGATATCAGGGCTCGGAAGACGCCATACGGCAGGCTTTGGTAGAGCGTTATCCGCGCGACAGTTACCAGCTGGCGACCAAAAATGCGGCCTGGGTCCGCTGCGAGAATGCGGAGCAGGCAAAAGAACAGATGAAAGTTTCGTTGGAACGGACCGGGGCCGGATATTTTGACTTCTACCTGCTCCACAATTTGGGTGAACACAGGACCAAATACTTCGACGATTTCGGCATGTGGGACTGGATCCAGGAACAGAAAGCAGCCGGCCTGATCAAACACGCCGGGTTCTCCTTCCACTCTACGCCGGAAGAGTTGGACGCGCTCCTGTCGGCACTTCCGGAGATGGAATTCGTGCAGCTGCAGATCAACTACGCCGACTGGGACGATCCGAAGACTCAGTCCCGGGCCTGTTATGAAGTAGCCCGGAAGCATGGGAAACCGGTCGTCATCATGGAACCGGTGAAAGGCGGACTCCTGGCTGCGCCGCCGGATAAAGTCGCAGCTCTTCTCAAGGCAGTCGAACCGGATAATTCCGCGGCTTCCTGGGGCATCCGTTTCGCAGCGGATCTCCCGGGCGTGATCACCGTGCTCTCTGGCATGAGCAGTGTGGAACAGATGAAGGATAACCTGTCCTATATGAAAGATTTTAACGGACTGACGGAGAAGGAACGGGAAACGCTGACGCAGGCTCAGGAGATCCTGAAGAGCTATCCGACCATCCCCTGCACGAGTTGTGACTATTGCGCTAAGGTCTGCCCGATGGAGATCGGTATCTCCGGGACGTTTGCCGCCGTCAACCTCTATACGCTGTTCGGTGATATGGAAGCGGCTAAGGGACGTGAGAACTGGCTGGTTGGCGGTCACAAACGGAAGCGGGCCAATGAATGCATTCAGTGTGGTGCCTGTGAGGAAGCCTGTCCGCAGCATATCAGCATCCGTGAGGAACTGGAGAAAGCCTGCGCGCTGTTTGGCTTCTAGAGAACATTCGCGGCTGGGTCTGTCAAAGCCAGCCGCGGTATTGCATTTATATCGAGCAGAACAAGAAAGGAGTTGGCGGTTATGATTCAGGACATTTACCCGGATCACTTTTATAATCAGTATCGGCCGGAGGCAAAGCCGGATATGGATAGCCCGATCGTTCTAATCCGAGGTGGAGAGATCCTTCTGAAGGTCGCGGAGAATGGAGCTTTGGATTATCCGCGACTCGGAGATCTCAGAGGGCTGGATGCCGCAAGACCGGAAGCCTTAACCTATCTCTTCGCGGTGAATGAAGAGGAGTTTTTCCTGGCGGATCTTTATGAGGGCGTGCCGGAGGACTGGTCGATACCGGGTGGCTTTTCCTGGCAGGCGATGAACGCGGTGCGTCGACAGAGCCTCTATCCACAAAGCTATGTTCTGGCACTTTTCACGATCATCCATCTGATCAGTTGGTATCGCGCTAACCGCTACTGTGGAAAATGCGGCGGAGCGTTGACGAACGATGTGAAAGAACGGGCCCGATTCTGCCCGGCTTGCGGCAATAAGATCTATCCGCGTATCAATCCGGCAGTGATCATCGGCGTGACCAACGGTGACCGGCTTCTGATCACGAAATACCGGACAGGCTATGGTTACAGCGCGTTGGTAGCCGGCTTTACTGAGATCGGGGAGACGCTGGAAGAGACCGTAGCCCGGGAGGTCATGGAAGAAGCAGGGATCCGGGTGAAAAACGTCCGCTATTACAAGTCCCAGCCTTGGGGGGTCGCAGATGACGTCCTGATGGGATTCTACTGCGACGTGGACGGCGATGACTCTCTTCATATGGATACAGGGGAACTGAAATACGAAGCCTGGGTCCCCCGGGAGGAGATCGTTCTGCAGCCGCAGAATTACAGTCTGACTAACGAGATGATGCGGATGTTTAGGGAAGGTAAGGAACCGCGTTGAAAACGAATGAGACCTTGACACGTCACAACGCAGCATGGGCTTTGCCAATTGTGACCGTCGTGCTTTTACTGATTTTTCTGGGGGCGCTATTCCCGGTTTCTGAGCCTGCTTATGCCGACACGAGTGCCAAGACCACCCGTCTCAGCGGACCATCCCGCTTTGAGACCGGTTTCGCGATCGCGGACTATCTGTTCCGGTCTCACGGCGCCTTTGACAATATGACCGTAGCCAGCGGCTTGAACTATCCGGACGCCTTATCCGGCTGTTACCTGGCCAAGGTAAAAGACTCACCGTTACTTTTGGTAGATAAAGCGGTAGAAGATCAGGTCATACAGCGCCTTCGCATGTATACAAAACCCGGCGGCACGGTCTATCTGCTCGGCGGACCCGGCTCGATCTCCACCGTATTTGAAAAGAAAGTCCAGAAAGCTGGCTTCCAAGTCGTACGTCTCGCACAGGGGAACCGCTACGGGACCAATCTGGAGATCCTGAAAGAGGCTGGGACGAAAGGTCAGGAGTTGCTGGTCGCTTCCGGTGAGAACTACCCGGACAGCCTTTCTGCCTCAGCGGTGCCAAAACCATTGCTGTTGGTGGGGAGGGCTTTGACGCCTGAGCAACGCGTCTTCCTGAAGCAGGCCGGCATCACCAAGATCTATATCCTCGGCGGAGAGGGCTCCGTCAACAAAGCGGTCGAGAACGAACTTAAGGCATGCGGGGTACCGATCCATCGCCTTGCCGGCGCTAACCGCTATGCCACCTCTTTCCTGATCGCCAGCTATTTCGGCAAAAAATCGGCTTGCGTGACCTACGCTTCCGGCCAGAATTTTCCCGACGGCCTGGCGGGCGGACCGGTAGCAATGTATCAGGATGCGCCGCTCCTGCTCATCGCTCCGAATTCTCACGTTTACGCCCGGCAATACTTACAGGGCGGGAAAGCGATCCAGAACACTATCATCTTCGGGGGGATCGCATCGGTGGCGCCGGAGACCGTTGATCTCGCTATGGGCCGTCGCCCGGACGGGAAGATGACCTTAGAAGATTTCATGCGGATATATCCGCAGGTAAAGAATCAGTTGACGGAGGACTTCGCCCACGAAGACCTCACCATGTGGGTCGCGGATAATACGATTTATCTGGCTACCCCAAATGATGAAGAAATCGAGTACTCGGAAGAAGAGCTGGCACGCATCCCCGCCCAGATCGAAGCCGGGTTGGAGAGTGAAACCAGTACCTTTACCGGTTTCGTCGCGGAGCTGGAGGAAGGAACCGGAATTAAAGGGATCGTTTTGTGTTTGCAGTATCGTAATCATTTCGCCGGGATCCTGCACAGCGTGTATTACACGGCGCAATAAGCGCTGACTAAACCTCGCCGCGACTACGCCTATGAACGCAAACCAAACCGGAAAAAAGAATTCAGGCCGGACCTGGAAGAAGGCCCTGGGAATCGTGTTGATCGTCCTGTTCATCCTCTATTGGATCCTGGTCTATTTTCTGGTGAGCGCGGCGCTCGTACCGTCCTTCATGAGGAAACTCGATGCTTTCGAGGAGATCACCAAAAAGAACTACGGTGAAATGGTGCAGACGGAGGACATTAAACAGAACCAGAAGAAAGCGCTCTCGGTGATGGACCAATGGCTGGAGAATGTCGTGAGGGAGAAGCAGATCCTTTACTCAGAAGACGGCTATCGGTTGGCGGCGATGGAATTCCGCCAAGATCAGCAACCGGCCGCGGTGCCGGCGGAGGCCGGCACCGTCGCAGGATCCGATGCCCAGCCGGCAATTGCGGAAGCAGGCACGGCTGCAGGATCCGATGCCCAGCCGACGGCCCCCGGTGGCTCCTCGCACAACTGGGTCATCCTGCTGCACGGTTATACCGGTTGGAAAGAGGAGATGTATCCGTTCGCGTTCTGGTATTTTACGGAGAAAGGATATAACGTACTGGCCCCGGATTTGCGATGCCAGGGCTGGAGCGACGGCGATTTCATCGGCATGGGCTATACCGACCGGGCGGATGTCCTGCTCTGGATCGGCCATATTCTGGAGATCGATCCGCAGGCGCGGATCATCCTGCACGGACAGTCCATGGGGGCAGCCTGCGCTTTGATGATGACGGGGCTGGAAGAACTGCCGGACTGCGTGAAGGCGGTCGTGGCGGATTGCGCCTATACTGATGCCTACAGCATGTTCCGGGTAAAGATAGGGGACTGGTTCCACCTGCCGGCTTTTCCACTCGTCGATTCCGCCTGCCTCATGCTGAAGCTGCGTGGCGGGTATGACCTGAAAAAGGCTTCGGCCCTGGAAGCCGTAAAGGTGAGCGAAACCCCGACTTTATTTATCCATGGCACGGAAGACGCCATGATCTCGGTATCCATGAGCGAAGAAATGTATGCGGCGTGCGCAGCGCCAAAGGAGCTGTTATTGGTTCCGGGCGCCGGCCACGTCCAATCCCAGGATAAGGATCCGGACGCTTATTACGGCGCTGTCGCCGACTTCCTGGCGGCTTGGAATCCCGAGTAGGGGCGCGGCGCGCTGAATGGTGCCCCGGCGATCCTACCGATCATACAGATTGCGATCCGAAAGGCAAGGATTGTGACTTACCAGGTAAAGGAGGAGCGGAATGCTATACTTGAATCAAAACGACTATCCCGATATGAAGTATCCGACCCATGCGGCAGAGGAAAATCATCCCTCGCACCAGAACAGCGTGGCCGACGCCGGCTGCGGGCTTTGTTCCGCCTGTATGATGCTCGACCAACTCCTGCCGATGCGGCTGCTGCCCGGCGGCGTACCGGCCGTGCTCTTGACGCTGGAGGAATGCCGGGATCTTTCCCTGGCCACGGGTGCCAATTGGGGAGCGGGTACGGACATGCAGATCCTGGGCAAAGCTTTGGTGGAACGCTTCCCGGTGGAGTTGACCGAGACCGATGACGTGGAGCTGCTGAAGGCCGGCCTGACGGCAGGCGCCTGCGCGATCCTGAATCCGGGCGGCGACTACGAAGGCCATATCGGTATCTTTACCCATGGCGGGCACTACATCGTCGCCATAAGCTACGATCCGGCCACGGACGAATTCTGCATCCTCGATCCGGCGGCGCGTTGGGAAAAATTCCAGGAAGAAGGCCGCCGGGGGAAAGTCCGCATGGCGGGCGATCTCGTCTTTACGACAACGGCGGTCATCCGCGAGGAGATCGCCAATCGCAGCCCCGGCATCTACCTCTTCCGCCGCCGCTAGGACCAGCTTGATCAAAACTCGATTTTCACTTCAAAGCGCATCTTCCGCCGGTTGGATTTTCCAGCCGGCTGTTTTTTTATCCTGTGACTGGAGAGCTGGCGTCAGCCCTGTTCTGATTGAGGACACGAAATCCAAGGAACCAAACAAAATCACCACTTTTGGAAATGAAAAATGAAAATCGTGTCCTCAAAATGCTTAAAAAGGCCGGTGCGAGGGGATTTGAGGACACGAAATCGAAAGCATCTAGTAAAAAGTGCCTTTTTTAAACGGAAAACAGGAAATCGTGTCCTCAACCCCCAGAGGGGAGAGGGAACAGGAAATAATGGAAATGACGAGTTTGGGGAAGGGCTTTGTATAATTGCTGCATATTACGCATAAATAACATAAAAAAACGAATATCCGACATACAGCCTAAAAAAAGCTTCCCTTCTCATAGAGAGAGGCGCTAAGATGGGAAAACCAAGGGAACGCGGGGTAGGAAACCATCTGCAGGATCAAAGCGTTGAGCGACTGCGCCGAAAGAATAAGACGACGAAACGATTTAGCAGAGCAACAACGATCGATCCGTAGGTCGATCCGTATGTGTAAGACGAAAACAAAAGGCTGAAAAAGGGACAAACTATGTACGATTACAAGGGACTGAAAACTTTACTGGAGCATAAAATCTGGTATCTGGAAATTGTTCGCCAAGTATTACAGGAGCAGGTAGAAAAAGCACCACAGGGAATACTGCGCGTTAATAGAAATGGAAAGACGAAATCTTATTCCCTCAGAGTGCCGGACCAGGGAGCAAGCGACGAGAAAGAGAAGAAAACAAAATGCGTCTATCTGGGAGAGGAAGGATCATCAGAAGTAAGGTGGTTTGTCGCCGGCAGGGTAGCTAAAGAGGCAATTAAGAAAGTCGACGCGCAGCTCAACACTCTTAAGGAGACAGCAGCCAGATTGCAGCCATTGGATCTGCAGCAGGTATTTACAGAACTTCCGAAGAAATACCAGGGACTGATCGACGAAAAACGATTTAAAGAGTATATCGACGATGAGATCCTTAAGCGACTTTCCGTGGATCTGACCGCCCGCTATCATAATTCCCGCAGGATCGCTCCACCAGCCAATACTACGGTGAACGGTACTCCGGTGAGATCCAAAAACGAGCTCCTGGTCTGGGATCTGATCGAACGGACCGGGATGCCATTCGATTATGAGCCGATCATCTATTTAGAAGATGTGGATGAGATCGTGCAGAAAAGCCCGGATTACAAAGTGATGTCCAGGACCGGAATGAAAGTAAACGTGGAGGTCTGGGGAAAACTGGATGACCCCGAATATCTGGAAGACAATAAAAATAAACTGAGCCTCTATCATCGGAACAATATCGACTTGGGTGACAATTTGCTGGTCATCTGTTCACACCAGAACGGCAGTCTGAATTGTTACAGCGCCTTGAAGCTGCTGCAGGCAGTTGCCGAGATGTAAGTCGGGATGTGAAGAAAAGGCAGAAGAAGAAACGAAAAAAGGATAGACGCCATCGGGTATTCGTGATAAGGTGACCTTATAAACGTAAATTCGTACTAGCGCACCGAGCGGAGCGCACTTACAGGAAGCACTGGCTGACTCGGCTGACTCTGCCGGTTCTGGCGGATCCACACGAGGGAAAGGAACTTAATGCCAGCATCGATCATACCCGCATTTTTATACTATTGTTTTATCAACGGCATCACGCCGGGCCCGGCCAACCTCTGTTCGTTGGCGGCTTCCATGAATTATGGGCGGCGGCGCGCTTTGATCCAGTGGACGGGTCTGTTCACTGGGTTTGCCGTTACAGCCTTTCTGGCGGTCCTGCTGAACTATTTCCTCGGCGCCGCGCTGGGGGACAAAGTCGCGGTCCTGCGGTATATCGGCGCCGCCTATATCGTCTGGCTGGCGATCAAGCTGGTGCGCCATACGAATCAGACCACGAAAAACGAAGCCAAAGAATGCAATTTCTTCACCGGCCTCATCGTCAATCTGACCAATATAAAAGTCCTTCTTTTCTGTATCACCGCGCTTTCCACCTACGTCCTGCCATATACCCGGTCCTTCGGGCAGTTGCTGGCCATCGGTTGTTTCCTGCCCTTTACCGGGCCAATCTGCAATCTGGTCTGGCTGTTCGCTGGCTCGGCCCTGCGCGGGCTGTTTGAGAAACATCCGCTGGCGGTCAACCTGGTGATGGCGGCTTCGCTCATCGTCTGCGCCGTCCGCATCGTCATCGGCTGATGTCGCCCGCTGCCCGCTACCAGGCATCAAAGCAGTGGACCCCCAGGCCCCAAGCAGTGGACTGCGCATCGGCCAAAGCTACCGGCCGGAGCGCGAAAGCAGCAGACATCCTTCGGCTGCCGGGCCATGGCCTTCGCATCCGTTCCGTTTTTTTGATTTTCGCGATTTTGCTACCTAAAACAGGTAGCAAAAATCAAAAATCCGAAAAAAAGGAACAGGTGACTGCTAGCGGCGATGCTCCGGCACCTTCACGACGTTCGAAAGACGTT
>Ga0129307_1003073_pt1 | contig 11212 bp, 8 predicted proteins | sample P1105metagenome_FD_94437 | JGI IMG/M metagenome (GOLD analysis project Ga0129307, IMG submission 94437) | Capybara group fecal microbial communities from Wisconsin, USA - P1105 metagenome | ecosystem: Host-associated > Mammals > Digestive system > Large intestine > Fecal | place: USA: Wisconsin... | reverse complement strand
GCCGTTCAGCATTTCTTGCTCTTTCCGCGTCAATTTCATAGGCATTCTCCGATCCGGCCTTATTTAACGCCGGCCAAGCTGAGCAGTTTCTTCAGGCGGTTGTTCACGCCCGACTTCTTCAGCGGCGGATCCAGCATCTCACCCAGCTGCGTGATGCTGGCCTCCGGGTTCTCCAGGCGCAAGACGGCGATTTCCTTCAGCTTCTGTGGCAGGCCGTCGAAATCTCCTTGCTCCTTCAGTCTGCGAATCGCGTCGATCTGCTTCTGGGAGGCATCGAGGGCCCGGTCGGTATTGGCACTGTCACAATTCAACATGCGCACGGCATCGTTTTTCATCTGGTGGCGGATCATCACTTCGTCCAACTCCAGAACGTGCGCGTGAGCGCCCATAATGGCCAAGGTATCCCGGATATAGGCGGAGTTCTTCATATAGACCACATAGCGGCCTTTCCGCTCCACGACCTTAGCGGAGAGATCGACGAAGGTATTGATCAGGCGTCGTAACTCCTGCGCGCTGCGAGCCGTGGTGCATTTGATCTCCAGATGGTAGCTCTTGACCGGGTCGGACATGGTGCCGCTGCCGAGGAACGCGCCACGCAGGTAAGCCTTGCGGCAACATTTGGAGCGGATGAGATCGTCGTAGATCCCGTCGCTGATATAGTTATTGGCCTGCCGCAACATGAGCAAGCCCGTCTCCCGCAGGATGGCTTCACTCATCTGGTCCGGTCCCAGATAGAGTTTATACTGCCGGCGTCCGCCGCTCAGGTTCCGGTTCTCGGGTTCCGCGACCTGCAGGCTGGCGTCGACGTCGAAATAGGTTTTCAGCAGCTTCTTATAGTGCCGGGCGATGGCCGGATTATCCGTTACCGCCGTGATGCTGAAGCGCCCTGCTCCCATCAGGCCGACGCTGCCGGCCACGCGGAAAAAGCCGGAGATCTCCGCCAGCCGGCAACAGGTCTTCTCCGGTTCGATACGGGCCAGTTCGTTTTTCACTTCCGAGGCAAAACTCATGCGTTTCGGTTCCCTTCTTCCCGGTCCGGCGTCAGGTGAAGCTCTATGCCGCGCCTTTTACAACCGTTCCGGGTCTCTACAAGACGAGCCTGCCATCAGGCAGGCTCGTGATTCCCGATCTCATTTCCGGGAAGAAAATGCTTACTGACGCGGCTTCAGGCCGAGGATCTGACGCGCTTCATCCGGCGTCGCGATCTCACGGTTCATGAGCTTGGCGATCTGTACGACGCGCTCGACCATCTCGCCGTTGGATTTGGCCAGCACGCCCTTGGACATATAGACGTTGTCCTCGAAACCGACACGGACGTGTCCGCCCATGGCGATCGTCGCGGCGACGATGTTCCAGCACTCTTTGCCGATGCCGGTCGCGGTCCAAGTGGAGCCTTCCGGAATGGAGGTAGCCATGAAGACCAGGTCTCTGACCGTCGCCGTCATCTGCACGCCGAGTACGAAGTCGAAGTGCATGGGTTTATCGATGTGACCCTTTCTCGCGGCTTTCAGCGCCAGGTCGATCATGCCCTTATCAAATACTTCGCATTCGGGCTTGATGCCTCTTTCCTTCATGATGTCACCGAAATTATTGATGGTATTGTCGGTATTGATGAAGATCTCATCGCCGCCGAAATTGCAGGTGCCGCAGTCCAGCGTCGCCATTTCCGGCGTCGGAACGACTTCCGTCGACTGCAGTCTCTCCAGGTCCGTCATACCGACCGCGCCGCCCGTGGACGGCTGGATGATGACGTCCGGGCACTCTTTACGGATCGCGTCGATGCATTCCTGGAAACGGCCCTTGTCCTGCGTCGGGGTCCCGTCGTCCCATCTGACGTGCAGATGGATCAGAGCCGCGCCGGCGTCATAAGCCGATTTCGCTTCCCGGACTATTTCTTCGACGGTATAAGGGACCGCCGGGTTCTGTTCTTTGGTAACTTCCGCGCCGCAGATGCAGCAGCTGATAATCAGTTTGTCCATTTATTGCCCTCCTTATTCAATGATCCAAACTTATCCATTAACTAATATAGTATACCATTAAAGATCGCGGTGTTCAAGCGTGAGGCGGTAACCGCGCTCCCGGAGCAGCCTGGTCATTTCATTGGCCATGGCGACCGAACGGTGCCGTCCGCCCGTACAGCCGAACGCGATGTTCAGATGATATTTCCCCTCTTTTACGTAAGCGGGGATCAGTTTCTCCAACAAAGCCAGCATATCTGTAATGTAAGCTTTGGTGATATCCTGACGCAGGACGAAGGACGCCACCTTCTTATTATTGCCGGACAGTTTTTTCAGGCTGGCGACGTAATAGGGATTGGGGATGAAGCGCATGTCGAAGACCAGATCCGCTTCATCCGGGATGCCGTGCTTATAGCCAAAGGACATCACGTTGATCACAAAACTCGCCGCGCCGCTGGAAAAGACCTTACCGATCTCCTCCTTCAGTTCCGACACCTTCATGCCCGTGGTATCGATGATGTGGTCGGCCATCGCCCGGATCTCGGAGAGGCGTTCCCGCTCCTGCTGGATGACGGCTCTGGTCGTGGAGCCTTTGGCCAGCGGATGGCTGCGGCGGGTCTCGCTGAAGCGCTTCACCAGCGTGCTGGCCGAAGCCTCGATGAAGAGTACACTGCAGTCGATCTGTTCATCGGCGCGGAGCCGGATGATGCAGTCCCGGAGGTCGTCAAAGAAGGCGCCTCCGCGCACGTCAACGATAAAAGCCGCCCGGTCGATCTTCTTGCGGGACGTCTTGGCCAGTTCCAGGAAACTGTCGATCAGGATCGGCGGCAGATTATCCACGCAATAATAGCCCGCGTCCTCAAACCAGTCGCCGGCATTCGTTTTTCCGGCTCCGGAGAGACCGGTCAGTATGACTACTTCCATTTTCTGCTTGTCGTCCATGCTGTTCCTATCTCCGGTCCTCTCATTCTCCGGCTTCCGGAGCCTTGGTGCCGATAATGCGGACTTCCGGCTCCAGGTGGACGCCGAACCGGTCGTAAACCGTATTCTGCACGAGTTGCATCAGTTCCAGGATATCCGTCCCCGTCGCGCCGCCGCGATTGATGACAAAGCCGCAGTGCTTGGCCGAAACCTGGGCGCCGCCGACCGTCAGTCCGGCGAGCCCGGCGTCTTCGATCAGTTTTCCGGCGAAATAACCCGGCGGACGCTTGAAGAAACTGCCGGCGCTCGGATACTCAAGCGGTTGTTTCTCACTGCGTTTTTTTGCCAGTTCCGCCATGCGCGCGTTGATCTCTTCGTGATCACCGGAAGGCAGGCAGAATTCCGCCTGCAATACGATCGCGCTCGATTCCTGCAAAGCGCTGTGCCGGTAGGAAAGATCCAGGACCGAAGCCGGGACCGTTTCCTCATGCCAGCGAGGATTTTCCGCGTCCGGCGGCATGAGCAGCAGGACTCTATCCAGGATGTCCTTCATTTCCCCGCCGTAAGCGCCGGCATTCATGAAGACCGCGCCACCGATGCTGCCGGGGATGCCAGCCGCGAATTCCATACCGGTGAGTCCGGACCGGGCGGCTTCCTTCGCCGCGCGTGAAAGGAGCGCGCCGGCGCCGCAGAGCAACCGGCCGCCGCTTTCCGTCCTTTCGGTAAGGCGGATCTCCCCAAAAGCCTCCCCGATCTGGATGACCGTGCCTTCATAGACGCCGTCCGTAAACAGGGTATTGGTACCGTTCCCGAACAGCAGATAGAGTTCGCCGGCTGCCGTCAGCTGGTTCAGCAGTTCCGCGAGCTCCGCGGCGTTTTCCGGCACGCAGAAACGCCGTGCCTGGCCGCCGGCCCGGAAACTCGTGTATTTGATCATGCTTTGCCCATAACTCGTCTTCACTTCAGGACATCCTTCCTGTCGATATCGTAGTGGTTGAATTCCATATAGTCTTCCGTGCGCTCGGGAAGCCCGCGATGCTGCAGGCGCTTGGATACCAGCTTGCCCACGTAATAATAGATCACCGCGAAGACCGGTACGCCCAAGACCATGCCAAGGAAACCAAACATGCCGCCGGCGATGATGATCGCGAACATGACCCAAAAGCTCCCCAGTCCCATCGAAGAACCGATGATCTTCGGCCCGATCACGTTGCCGTCCAACTGTTGCAGGACGATGATCAGGATCAGGAAATACAGCGACTTCCAGGGACTGATCAGGAAAATGATCGTCATGGCCGGTATCGCGCCGATAAAAGGCCCAAAGAACGGGATGATATTGGTGATGCCGATGATCGTGCTGATGAGGAGCGGGTATGGGAGCCGGAAGATCGCCATACAGATCCCGCACAGAACGCCGATGATCAGGGAATCGATGATCTTGCCGTTGATGAAGCTGCCAAAGGTGCGGTCCGTGTAATGGACGAATTCTGACAGTTCGGAAGCCGTGCTGCGGCTCACCAGCGAGCGTACCGTTTTCCGGGCCTGGGCCTTAAACCGTTCTTTCCCATTCAGAAAGTAGATACAGGCGATGACCCCGATGAAGAAATTGAGCACCGTGCGGATGGTCAGCATCACCCGCTGGGAGATCACTTGCATGAAGTCACCAGCTGCCGGGATCAGCGTCGTGCGCGCCCATTTTACGATGTTCTCTTCCAGGTCATCCGTGAAGTTGATAACGTCCTGGGCGATTTCTTCGTTCTCCATGCTCGTCATCAGGCGGTTGATCGCTTCGTTGATGTACTCGACCCGCCCCGGCAGGGTTTGCACGATACCGGAAATGCTGTCGATGAGCTGCGGGACGAAGAGCACGATCAAAGCCGCGATGATCGCGAAGATGAGCAGGACGGCCACCACCGAACCGATGACCCGGCTGAATATCAGCGCCGTGTCCTTCTGCTTGAAGCGGTTCTTGACGCGTGGATAGAGGCCGCGGACGACCGCGTTATAGATCGGCGCCAAAAGATAGGCCATCACCAGGCCATAGGCAAATGGCTGCAAAATGTTCAGGAACGAGCGCACGCCATCCTTGAAACCGCCCCATTTGGTAACGATCTGCCAGAAGATGATCAGCGCTGCCCCTGCCGCGAATACGGTCGCCGCGATCCGGAAATATTTGCTCTCAAATATTTTTCTCATTTCTTCAATACTTTCAGGATATTTCTCGCCAGGCTGGCCCCGAGGTTACCGCCAACGCGTTTCCCGAAAGCTCCGAACAGGCCGCCGGCCTTCTTGCCGGCCTCACGGCCGACGGTTCCGGCTACGGTCGAAACCACGGAATTGACGGCTTTTTCTTTTTCTTTCCGTTCCTTCTCCGCCAGCTTCTCAGCTTCTTTCTGGGCTTTTTCTTCCTGCTTGGCCAGGAGCGCCGCCTCCGCCGCCGCTGCTGCTTCTGCCGCCTGCTGGATGGCGCGCGCGTTCAGAACCTCGTAAGCGGATTCATTGTCAACGTACAAATCGTATTTCTTCATGCCGTCGGTCACCCGCATGAGGTTGCGGGACGCGTCGTCGCACTGGCCCATCAAACTCTGCGGGCAGATGATCTTGGTATTACGGACGATGTCCGGAATACCGTATTCATCCAGGAAGGATACGAGGGCTTCACCGACGCCCAGTTCCTTAATGACCTCTTCGGTCTTGAACGCCGGATTGACGCGGAAGGAGTTGGCCGCCGCGCGGATCGCTTTCTGTTCGGCCGGCGTATAGGCGCGCAGCGCGTGCTGTACCCGGTTGCTGCACTGTGCCAGTACCGCGTCGGGGATATCCGCTGGATTCTGCGTGACGAAATAGATGCCGACGCCCTTGCTGCGGACGAGCTTGACGACCTGCTCGATCTTCTCGATCAGGACCGACGGCGCGCCGTTGAACAGAAGATGCGCTTCATCGAAGAAGAAGACGAGTTTCGGCTTCTCCGGATCACCCACTTCCGGCAGCACTTCGAAGAGTTCCGCCATCATCCACAGCAGGAACATGGAATAGAGCTTCGGATTCTGGATCAGCTTCACGGAATCGAGCACGTTGATCATGCCCTTGCCCTCTTCATCGGTACGGATCCAGTCCAGGATATTGAGTTCCGGTTCCCCGAAGAAGTAGTTGCCGCCCTGGTTCTCCAAGGGGAGCAAAGCCCGGACGATGGCGCCCAGCGACTGCGTGGCCATATTGCCATAGGTAAGCGTGTATTCATCCTTATGCTCGCCGACGTAATTCACCATCGTGCGCAGGTCTTTCAGGTCGATCAGCAGCAGGTTGTTATCGTCCGCGATCTTAAAGATGATGTTGAGGACGCCTTCCTGGATCTCGGTGAGTCCAAGGATGCGGGCCAGGAGCGTCGGTCCCATATCGGAAACCGTGGAACGGATGGGATGCCCGGTCTCCCCGTAGAGATCCCAGAAGGTCGTGGTATAGCCCTTATAGCTGAAGCAGTCCCGCAGGCCAAAACGGTCGATGCGCTTTTCCATGCCCTCGGTTCTTTCGCCGGGGACACAAATGCCGGAAACGTCGCCCTTCACGTCGCACATGAAGACCGGGACGCCGGCGTCAGCAAAGCCTTCCGCCATACACTTCATGGTCACCGTCTTACCGGTACCGGTAGCGCCGGCGATCAGACCGTGCCGGTTCGCCATATTCAGTCTGAGATTAACGTGCCGGCCTTCCTCATCAAGGCCCATGTAGATCATCTTATCGCCGTCAAACATCTTTTCTCCTCTTTCCTTTCTTTTTCGAGGGGGATCCCCGCTTTGATCCGGGGACCCCCGCTACCGCTTGGGTTACGCGTTTCAGGCTTTCGGGCCCGCGTCCACAACTTCCTGGCTCATTAACGTATATTTCTTAAAGTTCTCGCGGAAGCTTTCCGCCAGCTTCCGGCAGCTTGCCTGATAGGCATCCTTATCCACCCAGGTATTCTCCGGGATCAGGAGTTCCGAAGGAACGCCTTCGATCCAGGTCGGTACCTGCACGCCGAAGGTCGGGTCAGTCACGAAATCGGCTTTTTCGATCGCACCGGTCAGTGCCGCCGTGATCATCGCCCGGGTATAGCTTAATTTCATGCGCTTGCCGGTCCCGTTCCAGCCGGTGTTCACCAGATAGACGTTAGCGCCGGATTTCTCCACCTTCTCCGCCAGCATGCCGGCATAGACGGAAGGATCAAGCGGCAGGAAAGGCTCGCCGAAGCAGGTTGAGAAAGTCGGTACCGGCTCGGTGATACCGATCTCGGTTCCCGCTACCTTGGAAGTGAAGCCGGAGACGAAATAATACATCGCCTGGTTCCGGTTCAGCTTGGAGATCGGCGGCATAACGCCGTAAGCGTCCGCCGTCAGGAAGATGACCGTCTTCGGGACGGAGGGGCTCATACCGGAGAGCTCCGCGTTCGGGATATATTCGATCGGGTAGCCGACGCGGGAGTTGACAGCCAGCGAATCATCAAAAAAGTCAAATTCCCGGGTGACGGGATCCATGACCACGTTCTCGACCAAAGCTCCGAATTTGATGGCGTTATAGATCTCCGGCTCGCCTTCCTTGGAAAGGTTGATGCACTTCGCGTAGCAGCCGCCCTCGAAGTTGAAGACGGAATCGTCCGCCCAACCGTGCTCATCGTCACCGATCAGCTTGCGGTTCGGATCCGCGGAAAGCGTCGTTTTACCGGTTCCGGAGAGGCCGAAGAAGACCGCGCTGTCGCCGCCGGCGCCGATATTGGCCGAACAGTGCATCGGAAAGACGCCCTGCTTCGGCAGTTCATAGTTCATAACCGAGAAGACGCTCTTCTTGATCTCGCCGGCATACTGCGAACCGCAGATCACGACCTCTTTCTCTTCATAATTCACCAGGATCGCCGCTTCCGAACGCGTTCCGTCGATTTCCGGGATGCATTTGAAGCCCGGCGCGACCAGGATCGTATAGTCCGCTTCGAAATCCGCCAGATCCTCCTCCGTAGGCCGCCTCAAAAGCTGGCGGATGAAGAGGTTCTGGGAAGCAAGCTCGTTCACGATCCGGAAACGCTTGGTATATTTCGGATCCGCGCCGGCAAATCCGTCAAAGATGAAGATTTCTTTCCCCTGCAGATAAGCCGTCACCTTCGCCCGGATCGCGTCGTAACGTGCCTTATCGATCGGCCGGTTGACCTTGCCCCAGGCGATCTCATCATGCGCGTTCGGGGTATCAACGATGAATTTATCGTTGGCGCTGCGGCCTGTGTATTTCCCCGTTTTGACGACCAGCGCGCCCGTATTGGAAAGCGTGCCTTCTCCGCGGCGGAGCGCGTGCTCAGTCAGTTCGGCCGGCGTCAGATTGCGGTAAACCGCTTTCGCATTGATGATCCCCAAGGATTCAAGTCCAAATGTCTCCATGTCCGTATTCCTCCTGATTTTCTCATCTTGATTCATGTTTCTAATAGAGTTGGCCGGGGCAGACTACCCCATATTTATTATATACTATATTTAGCGGAGTGGCGCATCCAGGTTCACAATTTTTTCGCAGATCGGTTTCCTCCTGTAATCCGGCTTCCCTTTGCAAATCAGCATTGGGACATTTAGGGCTTGATGTGCTATAATGCTATCAGCAGCGACGTCAGGAAGGCGCCCGTGGATACCAGGAGGTGTGCAATATGTTTGAAGTCAGAAAAATGCCGGGATTCGGCGGGGAGAAATACGTCCCCTATAACGAACGGACCGGCGAAAAATCCATCGTCTATTTCACGCGGGATCTCTCCGCGGCCGGATTGAAAAAACTTTATGAAAAGGTCTGCGCGCCGATCACGGGCAAAATCGCCGTTAAACTCCATACTGGCGAGCAGCACGGACCGAATATCATTCCCCGTCCCTGGGTACAGGAACTCATGGAGAGTAAGTTTCCCGATGCTACCATCATCGAAACCAATACCTATTACGAGGGCGACCGTGACAGCACTGAAAAGCATCGGGAAACCCTGAAGGTGAACGGCTGGACCTTCTGCCCGGTCGACATCATGGATGCCGAAGGCGATGCCCGGCTCCCGGTCGCGGGTGGCAAATGGTTCACCGAGATGTCCGTCGGCAAGACGCTTCCCACCTACGATTCCCTCGTCACGCTCACCCACTTTAAGGGGCATGTCATGGGCGGCTTCGGCGGTTCCAACAAGAATCTCGGCATCGGTTGCGCTTCCGCCTTCCCCGGGAAGAAATGGATCCACATGCAGGCAGGTTCTGAAGACATGTGGAGCATCGCCGAGGAAGAGCTGATGGAGCGCATGACCGAATCCACCAAAGCGACCGTCGACCATTTTAAGGATCATATCACTTTCATCAACGTGATGCGGAATATGTCCGTGAGCTGCGACTGCGAAGGCGTCGCCGCCGAACCGGTCGTCACCCCGAACGTCGGCATTCTCGCCTCGCTTGACATCTGCGCGCTCGATACGGCTTGCGTCGACCTCATCTACGCCATGAAACCGGAAGACGGCGCCGCCCTGCGTGAACGCATTGAGACCCGGCACGGCCTGCGCCAGCTGGCTTATATGCACGAGCTCGGCATGGGCAACACCCGCTACGATCTCCTCGACTGCGATAACGGCGACGTCCCGATCTCGCAGCAGGAAGCCGTCGCCCACTGCGTGCCCTTCGTACTGGAATAAGGCCAGCTGTCTCTTTTACGTTAACAAAGCTATGAAAAAACAGGACGCTTGCTAAGGGGCGAACGGGCTTCGCAGCAAGCGCCCTGTTTTTCTATATGCGGTATTAAAGCCCGCCAATGACACAGAAGTGTTTAGATCAGCACGTTCACGCAGCTACCGCCGGTCGGGGCTTTTTTCACGACGATCTGCTTATCGATGCGCTCTTTCAGAGCAGGAACGTGCGAGATGATTCCGACCAGGCGGTTTCCCTCGGTCAGGCCGGCTAGCGCCGCCATCGCCTGCTGCAGGGAGTCGTCATCCAAGGTGCCGAAACCTTCGTCGACGAACATCGTATCCAGCTGGATTCCGCCGGCTGAGGACTGGATCTCATCCGCCAGTCCTAAGGCGAGTGATAAGGAGGCTTTGAAGGATTCCCCGCCGGAAAGTGACTTCACACTGCGTTCGCTCCCGTTATAGTGGTCGACCACGTCCAGCTCCAAACCGCTCTGGCTACGCTTTCCCCCTTCTTCCGTCCGCCGCTTCAAGTCATACTGGCCCCCGGACATCACCATCAGATGCGCGTTGGCCCGGTCCAGGATGCGGTCGAAATAGGTCATCTGGACGTAAGTCTCCAGCATGATCTTCTCTTTCCCGCTGAGGTTGCCGCTGGCCGTCGCGTAAAGCGCGTTCACCCAGGTACGTCTCTTCTCAAGATCCAGACTGTCCTTCGCTTTGGCTTCGATATGAGTGCTGATTTTCCGATTATTATTCAGCCGCGCGGACACCGCGTTGCGCTGGTCGTCGAGTTGCGTACGTGCGGCCTGCAATGCCGCCAGGTCCTGTTTCTCCTGCTCCAGATCGCAAACGATCCGGTCCTGCAGATTCTTCTCGGCTTCTTCGATCGCGCCCTGCAAACCGGCGATCTTTTTCTCACAGTCGTCAGCCTTCTGTTTCGCCTGCCGGATCTCCTTCTCCAGGTTCTCCGCTTGCTCTTCCAACCGGCGGATCGCGGTCATTGCTTCTTCCTGAGACGGATAATTCAGCTTCCTGCTCAGCGCGCTGATCTCCTTAACGAGATTATCCAGGTTTGCCTGCCGTTCCGTAAGCCTTTTCTCCAAGCTGACGACAGCGTCCTCCTTTTCCTGTAACGCTTTCTCCTGCTTGGGGATCTGCCCGCTTAAGGTCTCTTTTCTCGCCACCCGCTTCTCAGCCACTTCCAACCGGCTGCGCAGGAGCCGCATTTCCTCATTGTTTTTCTTTTCTTTCGCCGTCAGCGCCGCCGGCAGAGCCTCCCAGGAAACCGTTTCCGCTTCCCCCGGGAAGAGTTCCTCTGCCTCTCGCCCGAGATTCTCTTTCCTGGTCGCGATCGCCGCATTCAGTTTGCCGGCTTCTTCACTGGCCTGGCGTTCCTGTTCCGCAGCCTTCTCCGCTTTTCTCTTAGCGGCCTCCAACTGTTCTTTCGTCGGCGCGGCAACCTTCTTCACCGCCGGCTGCGGGTGCGTCAGCGAGCCGCAGACCGGGCAGGGCGTTCCTTCCTGCAGGGTCTCCGCCAGGATGCCAGCCTGCTCATCCAGATATGCCCGCTGCAGCTCCTCATAACGCTGCTTCTCGACCTCGCTGCTCCTTCTCTTCTCCCGGTAATTCTGCTGCCGCCCGGCCAGCTCCTGCTCATCACCTTTCAGCGTCGTCAAAG
>Ga0129307_1003072_pt1 | contig 11220 bp, 10 predicted proteins | sample P1105metagenome_FD_94437 | JGI IMG/M metagenome (GOLD analysis project Ga0129307, IMG submission 94437) | Capybara group fecal microbial communities from Wisconsin, USA - P1105 metagenome | ecosystem: Host-associated > Mammals > Digestive system > Large intestine > Fecal | place: USA: Wisconsin... | reverse complement strand
GAGCGATGTTTCAAGAGCGACGAACATTGCCGCTATGGGGTAGATTGAAAGCCAGAGTAGGAACCTGGCGGATTGTTCGCTGGTGGTTTCTAAACCTTCGTAAACGATGAAGAATGCGATTGTAGAGAATATGGCAAGTGCCGATGCGAGCGGGAACCGCTTGAATGCAGTGGAAATTTGGCTCGGGTATTTTTTGAACTTGGTCAAATCCATAATTTACTCCAGGAAGAGGAGGCCACGGATGCTGAAGGAGCTATAACTATTTTTTTCTTTTCTTAATGTGATGTCTAAATTTTCAATACCGATTATTGCACCTTCGGTTTCGAGGAGCCGCACGTCTTTCTGTTCCAACGCTTGTTTGGTGACAAAGAAATTAAAAGTCTTGTCTAGCTTTTGGGACTTGAGTTTGAAGAATAGCGTGTCGTTGAGGAGTTCGTAATCTTCTTTGTTGAAGTACTTGTAAAAGTGGTTTACTTGGGTTGCGTTTTTAGGAATTTCAAAGTAGCTGTTCTTGGAATTATTGATGTATGATTTAATAATGTACTCTTCATTATTCTTATTGCCGCTTATCGTAGTGACGAATCTCATGGAATTTTCCGTAGGAATGTATTGAGCGAGTTCTTTGTCGTGTCTAGAATTGAGAACCTTCAGTCGCGAAGCTATTACGTTATCTTTGGGATCGTCTTTGCTTGTGAGGTTGTTGTAAAATTTTTCAGTAGATTCCATGCCTAGCGGAAATTCGCTGAAGCCTTGTTCGGCGAGCGCTGCCTTGATGCTCCCTATCCAGACGCGATGCGTGACGTTGAACGCACTTAATGGACCATTCGTGACGATGAGGAACATGGCACAAAAGACGATGGCGATGTATCTGGATTTGCACTTGATTTTGTCAATGAGCAAAATGGCGATAATGGCGTAGAAGAAAATGTTGATGGCAACGACGCTCAGACGGCCTTCGGAAATTCCGTAGTCGGAGATTCGGCGGAGAAGTCCGACGGACATCAGAATAACGAGCGGAATGCAGGCGGCGGGGAAAAATTTCAGGAGCTTCTTTTCGAATGATGCTGTCGGATTCAAACGCGTTGGGTACATCAAAGTGACAAGTGATAGCATGATAATCATGGATGCCGAAACGAGGAACGAAACCATCCCCTTTGGCATTTCCCACTGGATGATGATTTTGGCGATGTAGGCGTAAAGAAGCAGAATGTAAAGCGAAAGTACTGGAATGTGGAGAAATCTCGTGGTACTTGTTGTAAATTTGTTTAAAACCGGTACTTCTTCAAGACAATCGTCGATGGAAGGTATGCCGGAGAAAAACAGGATAGGGAATGCGGTACACGAACAAATGATTGTTGCGTACATGTAGGGCCTTGCTGTAATTTTGATATCGAATAATGCCGAAAATCCGAATAGGAGAAGATTGATTGCCATGTGTAATACGAACGCAATGGCGACGGCGGTGACAAACGCCTTGACGGTCTTCATCATAAAGACCCAGAAACCATTTTCGTCTTTTTGTTTCCAGAACGGGCCGATGAAAATACTCAAGAATGCGGTTGTGTAAAACAATATGTATGTCGTTTCGACGTACATTCGACCGATATCGTTGTGGTCTTTCGGGAGGTAAAGCGTGAGTGCTGCCGAAATGACGAGCCAAATACCCCCTGCAACAATCTGTGGGATTTTGCTGATTTTTTTCCGCGATTCCTGAACGAGCGAAACCGCGAGTGCAATCATCATGGCTGCGATGGGGTAATGGAATAACCAATGAAGATGTTTGCTATCCGTTGGTAGGCGGTTGCTTTCGAAAATGTAAATGAATGCGATGGTTGCTAAAACGGCAAACGCCACTGCGAGCGGAAACCGCTTGAATGCCGTTGAGATTTGACTCGGGTATTTTTTGATTGTTGTAAAGTCCATAAGCTATAATATAGTATGAATAAGATTAAAAAGAAAAATGCGAAAATCAGAACTGGTATAAACAATTCAGGGTGGAGAATTGGCAAGTATCGCATTTATTATTTTACGCTATATTTTTTTATTAGCTGTCCTTTTTCCGAAATTTTAATGAATATTTAAAGAATAGGGTTATTTTGGACTTGACAAAGTTTGAAATAATTTTATATTTATAATAATTACAAAATTAATTACAAATTTCTTTATCAACTTCCGCGATGCGGAGAAGGAGAAAATATGAAGGTCTGGGTTTGCAAAGTTTGCGGTTACGTCCACATGGGTCCGGAAGCTCCGGATGAATGCCCGCAGTGCCACGCTCCGAAGAGCAAGTTCTTCGAAAAGGTCGAACAGCCTGCCGGTGGCAAGATTGTCTGGGCTGACGAGCACAAGGTCGGTGTCGCTCAAGGTCTGGATGCCGAAGTGGTGCAGGGACTGCGCGAGAACTTTGCGGGTGAATGTACCGAAGTGGGCATGTACCTTGCGATGAGCCGCCAGGCGGACCGCGAAGGATTCCCGGAAGTGGCCGAAGCTTACAAGCGTATCGCTTTCGAAGAAGCGGAACATGCCGCCAAGTTTGCAGAACTCTTGGGCGAAGTCGTCTATGCGGACACCAAGAAGAACTTGGAACTCCGCGTGGCTGCCGAAGCTGGCGCTACCGAAGGCAAGCTTGCTTTGGCCAAGCGCGCTAAGGAACTCGGTTACGATGCCATCCATGACACCGTTCATGAAATGTGCAAGGACGAAGCTCGCCACGGTTCTGCATTCCAGGGCTTGCTCGGTCGTTACTTCAAGTAACAAGTTGTTTGTAACTTGATTTATTTGCGTGTCATTCTGGATCCTATCAGGGCTTAGCCCTTCCAGGATGACAATGTATTGCAGTTTTTAAGAGGGTGTTTATGCAAGAATCGGCAAGTATACTCAAGCAGCATGGCGTTAGACCTTCATTGCAGAGGGTCTGTGTTTACCGCTATTTGCGGAGCGTCAAGACGCACCCGACGGTTGATGAAATTTATTCGACGCTTTTGCCGGAATATCCGTCGCTTTCGCGAACGACTGTCTATAATACGCTGGAACTGTTGCTGGCGAATGACTTGGCGATTTCGCTCGACTTTGGCGATGGTTTTTTGCGCTACGATGCGGATTGCTCGCCGCATAGCCATTTCAAGTGCAAGGGGTGCGGCAAGGTCTTTGACGTGATGCTCCCGCCTCCGGATTGCACGCCAATGATTCCCGCAGGGTTCACCTTGACGGGAACATTCCTTTATATGTTCGGCCTTTGCGACAAGTGCTCGGCCAAGTAATTTATTAGTCTTTTAATTTATCGAGAGCTTCGTTTGGGCCGATGAGGAACAGCACGTCGTCTTCTTGCAAGATGACATCGGCGATGTTACCGATCTTGGGCGTCGGCTCTTGCGGGTCGCGGATGGCGATAACTTGTACGCCGTACTTGTGCGTAAGCGACAGCACTTTCAAGGTTTTTCCGACGAAGCTCTTGGGGCAGACAATTTCGACGATGGAGTAGCCTTCCATGAACGGCAGGAAATCGACCATGTTCGGGCGGTTCAGGCGTTCGGCGAGGCTTATGGCGGCATCGCGTTCCGGGTGGAAAATGTCGGTGACGCCGAGCTTTTCCAAGATGCTCGTGTGGGCGGCGCTGCTCGATTTCGCGATGATATGCTTCACTCCGAGTTCCTTCAAGTTGAGGATGGTGAGGAGCGAGGCTTCGAGGTCCTGCCCGATGCAGACGATGACGCTGTCCGCCTTGGTCAAAGACGGGATGGAGGCAAGCTGCTTTTTGCGGGTACTGTCAGCGACGATGGCTTGCGAGACCATGCTTGCGATGTCCTGGATTTTTTCGGGATGCGAGTCGATGACCATGATGTCATGACCGAGCGACGTCAAGTGACGCGCGAGATAGTTCGCCGAATTCCCAAGACCGATGATAACGAATTGTCTAGAAGCCATACGGTAAATATAGTATTAGTGGTTAGTAGGAAGTAGGCAGTAGGCAGTAGGAAGTAGGAAGGATGGTATCTTGGAGCTGTCATCCTCGACCGAAGGGAGGGGATCCATACAGTTCTGAGAGCGGATACGGAATCTTTTGCGTTCCTAATCCCTACAATCTAAGACCTAAAACCTTATTTGGATTTAGACGAGAGACGAAAGACGAGAGGTGGCGAAGCCGCGTTTCTTTTTAGTGGTTAGTAAACAGTAGGAAGTAGGCAGTGAGTGCAGGTATGGGGTCGCGGCCACAGTCATCTTCCGCAAGGAGGATCCATACAGTTCAAGGAGCAGATACGGAATCTATTGCATTTTTTTCTAATCACTAACCACTAACCACTGCTTGCTGCATTGGATCCTATCGGTACGTTGCACTTCCTCCAGGATGACGCCTTTCGTCTTTCGTCTATAGCGAGCAACGCGAGCGTTCTTTCGTCTAATCAGCCCACCATTATATCTTCTTCAGCGAACCAGGCAGTGTCCTGAAGCTTGGCGGCGACTGCGGAAATGAGGAACAACGGTCCCATGCGTCCGATGAACATGACTACGCAGATGACGTATTTCCCGACAAGAGAGAGCTCGCTTGTGAGTCCCATCGAAAGTCCGCATGTGGCATAGGCGCTCACGACTTCAAAGAGAATCTTGAGGAACGGACCATTGTCGGCGTAATGGGTGCCGGGCGGGATTTCTGTACAAAGCAGAATCAGTGTCGCGGTCGCGATGACGACCATGGCGACGATGACAATTCGAATCGCTTTATCGATGGTGTTGTTCGGAATGGTGCGTCCGAGCACTTGAGTCTTTTCCCTGCCGAGGAGCCTGTTGATGCCGAGCAGCCCGATGACCGCTGCGGTCGTAATCTTGATGCCGCCGCCGCAGCTACCGGGGTTTGCGCCGATGAACATGATGATGATAAAGAAAAAGAGCGAGGCTTGCGTGAGGTCGGGAATGTTGACGGAATTGAGCCCTGCAGTGCGGCTCGTGAACGCCATGAACAGTACGGATTGCGCGTTCTCGCCAAAAGTATGGCCGCTAAAGAGGTTGTCCCATTCGGTGAACGAGAACACGATGATGCTTGCTACGATGACGATGAGGGTGCCGTAAGTCGCGATGCGGGTATGCAGCGAAACGCGCCTTATTTCTTTATGCGTAAAGTCGAAGATGTATCGCAGTTCCGCGATGGCCAAAAAGCCGAAACCGCCTGCAAGCACAAGAACGCAGGTGGTGATGTTCATGACGGGGTTGTACTGGTAGCTTTCGAGCGAGTTGGGGAACAACGTAAAGCCTACGCCGCAGAACGAACTCACCGCTTGGAACAGCGAACAGAAAACGCGGTCGTAAGTTTCCATGGATTCGAACTGCGTGAAATAGACGATGCCGCCAATCAGTTCCAGGACAAACGTAAAAGGAATTACAGCCTTGAGGATACGGCCTGCGTCAATGTTTCCTTCTTGCGTGAATTCGGAGAAGAATACAGACTGATGGCTGAATCCCGGATGCATGCCGGCAAGCAAGATAATCGTCGTGGATGCAGTCATGATGCCGAGACCGCCTAATTGCATCAGCGTGACGAGGATCCATAGTCCGGTGTGCGTAAACGTAGAAGCGATATCGACAACGGAAAGTCCCGTGACGCAGACGGCGGACATGGCGGTAAAGAATGCTTCGATAAAGTCAATGGGGCGCGTGGTGGATTGCGGCAGACTTAAGAGTGCGGTGCCGATTGCGATGAGCAATAGATAGCATAGCACCACCAGCATGATGGGGTTCGACTGAGTTCTGGCTTTAAAGACGTTCTCGGAAAACGAATCCGTGAGTGTCTGGTACTTTGAACGTAGCATGAGAGCGAATTTAGAAAAGTTGAAGGGACCGCTCTTGCAGGCAAGCCCTAGAAAAAGGAAAAGACCTTGCGTTTCCGCAAGGTCTTTAGTGTAAGGAGGAAATTCGTTTGACTTAATCTTGGACGCAGCGAACGCTGAAGCGTTTTGTCTTCTGATCGACCTGGAAGAACTTAGCCTTGTCGTCCGGATCGTCTTCTTTAGGCGTGAAGTAATCAGGGGACTTTTCCACGATGATGAGTGCACCGCTGCTGCCGCCATTATCATTGTATTTCTTGTCGCTGGATTGCGGTTCGCTAGATGTCCAATGGAAACCCATATCGCCCAAGAAATTGCAGTCGCCGTCTTTGCAACGTCCGCTGTAAGTCCAAGGAACAGATTCGTCGTCGAGTGCTGCCTGAGCTTCTGCTCTAGTGGGGATGTGCCAACCGAGCGGGCATGCCTTCTGGGCTGCGTTAAACGTGTAGAGTCTGCCGTTCGTTGTGCAGTTGGCTTCCTGTTCGTTGTAGCATTCGCTGTTGGCTACGGTATAGTTGATGTCCTGTGCCATCCAGAGCTTGCCGCCAATCTGCATAAGCTTGTACGTCTTGTTGTCGCGTGTGTCGGTCATCGACATGCCGTTGACGGTCGGAGCCTTGTTTACCGGTTCGTCGATGGTAATGGCGTTGGCCGATGAAGAAGACTTCGGAGCTGCCTTGGAAGAAGACGAACGTGGTTTGACGTTCGCTTTGCACCCTGCGTCCCAGCAGAACGTGGAATCGGGTTCTGTGTACTTGTCAGGGTATTCGATGCTCGATCCAGAGACTATGACTATGGTCTTGTGCTTCTTAACGGTATCCCTTACTCCAACCTGAACAGAAGTTGAAGAATTGATAATCTGTTGGAGTGAACTGGAGGTCGGGGCTGAGGCCTTAATCGAGGACGAGGAAACTTCGGCTACTGGTGGCGCAACCGGACTCGGAGCGTCATCACTGGAGCAACTAATAAAAAGGGCTGTTGTGCCTAAAAAAACAAAGGAAAGAATTTTTCTCTTCATGATATACCAAATATAGTTTACAAAATTGGTTTGGTGTAGCAAAAACTTTTTTACTATCTTTGGAATCACTATGAGTAATGTTGAAATCTTCGACACCACGTTCGCCATGACCATTCTGGTTATCATGGCTCTCTGCATTCCTGCGGCTTTGCTTGTTGCCAACTGGTTTTTGCACCCGGGCAAGATCAAGCATACTATTATTAAGGGCTCCGCCTACGAATGTGGCCTGGCTCACGTTTCCGGTACTGCTAACGAACGCTATCCGGTCAAGTATTACATGGTCGCCATGCTTTTCTTGGTGTTCGACCTCGAAGTCGCCTTTATCTATCCCTGGACAATCCAGTTCCTTGCTGGCGGTTGGGAACTCTTGTTCATCCTCCTCGGTTTCCTCCTCATTCTCGAATCGGGTTACATCTACCTCTTGAAGAAGGGAGTCTTGGATTGGAATAGCGTTAAGGATTAATCCTTAAGTCGTCGATTTATTCTATCTCAAAATGGCGGATGCAGGCTTTCGGGTTTGCATCCGCTTTTTTATTTAGACGAGAGAGGAAAGGGGAATGAGCTGTGAGGTCGGACCTTCGGTCCTTTGAGCAATGAGAAAAACTAATGACGCTCTATGCTTATCGAAGTGTACAAACCTTGCTGTCATTCTGGAGCGGAACGTAGTGGAGCGATAGAATCCAAAACGAGCTTGCGAGCGTCCTAGATCCTCGATCAGGTCGAGGATGACGAATTAAAGGGTCGAGGATGACACTGCACAACGCCCTGATGAAACCTGACCACTTCCTACTAGTTTAAAATGCGTCTCGGACGTACATCGTCATGCCGACGTTCTTGAAATCGACCCATGAAAATTCGCAGCGGGCGTACAAGTTCTCTTTCTTGTTGAGGGCGAACCGCCCCCCGAAGCCGAGGCTCCTGTGCCACTTGTTCTTCATGAGTTTGCCGAAGTCATCGCCAGCTTTTCCGCCTTCAAAGAAGATGTCGCCGGCGATACGCCAGAACAGCTTTTTGCGGAATTCTGCTTGCAAGAACAAAGCCTGGCTTCCGTAGAAATAGTTCTTCTCGACTCCACGGAACCGCTTGAGTCCGTCAGATCCAGCGAGTTTGTCGAAGGGAACGTCTCCGTTGACTCGTTGCCAGAGCAGACCGACGGCCATGGATGTGTTCCAGATAAATTCAGAATATCCACGGATGTCCAGCTCCTGCTGGGTGTAACTGTAGTCGCCTAAGACTTTGTTGTAAAAGTAATGTCCCCATTGCACCAAGTAGCCGTGTCGCGCCCAGTTGGTGTTGTCGCGGGTGTCCAGCGTAAAATGGTATCCGATGCCGTTGCGCCAGCCGTCTGTTTTTTCAGGCTTTTCGATTTTTCCGTGGTAGTTGTACGCTTCGAAATCAATGCTTGTATAATTTATTTCGAGGTAAGGGCCGTACATGAAGTTCGGGAGCCATTTCTTTGTTCCGAAGTTCGTCTCGACAAGCGACTGGAGATAGAATGTTTGTCTGTCGAATTTACGGAAATCGTCGTAGTCAGGGGTGTTGCCTGCGCCGAAGTAGTTGCCGACCCAGTCTTCGTAGTGGAGATCGATGTCGGTGGCGATGCGGTCGTGCAGAAAATAAAACTTCGGGGAGATGGATCCTGTCAGTTGCTTTCGCGAAGTTCCATAGCACGAAAGGTCCAGTTCGGAAATGGTTCCGCCTTCGAAGGAGGGCTTGAAAAATAGGATGGCCATCGCTCCGAATTGGTATTGCGTTTCTTCAGTATAGCCGACGATAGGGACTACCGAAATATGCTGGAAGTCATCTTTGGCGGGGGCGATTGTGGAATCGGCTATGACTCCTGTAGGCGCGGGTGCCTCAGGAATGTTGGCCGTAATGGTTTCGGCCGCCCCTGCTATTGCGGGTGTAAAAAGAGCGGCGAAAGCCAGAAGCTTTTTTGAGAAAAAACGCATTTCGCCCAAATTTAGATAATTAGCGGGTGCTTCTAAAGGGGACGGGGCAAGATTTCTATTTTTAAGGAAAAAGAAAGGGGTCTGATTATGCCCATTTTGTCGGTTCAGAATATATTGTTGCGTTTTGGCGGTCCACCGCTTTTGGACAATGTCTCGTTCGATATCGAGGCGGGCGACCGCATTTGCCTTGTGGGCCGTAATGGCGAGGGAAAAAGTACGCTTTTGAAAGTGCTGACCGGCGAGATGGAAACGAATTCCGGCGAAATCGTGAAAAAGTCTGGCCTCCGCGTGAGCCGCATGATTCAGGAAATCCCGGCACACCTCGACGGGACGGTTCGCGATATCGTGATGGGGCGCGTCTCTGTGGTGAGTGGCGGTTCCGTAATTTCGAAGAAAATTTTGGACGATGGCGCCCACAATGCGACTGCCGAGGCGATTTTGGGCAAGACGGGCATCGATGCGGATGCTCCTTACGACAGCTTGAGCGGAGGCCAAAAACGCCGTGTGCTTTTTGCGCGTGCCGTGGCCGAAGACCCGGATTTGCTGTTGCTCGACGAGCCGACGAACCATCTGGACATTCCCGCAATACAATGGCTGGAAGGGATTGTGACCCGTTTGAATTGTGCAGTGATGTTCGTGAGTCACGACCGTGCGTTTGTCCGTCGTACCGCGACCCGCATTTTCGAGCTTGACCGTGGCCGTGTGCGCAGTTGGGATTTCCCTTATGACAAGTTCGTGCAGTTCCGCGATCAGGCGCTTGCCGAAGAAGAAAAGGCGAACCAGCTTTTCGATAAGCGCTTGGCCGAAGAAGAAGTATGGATTCGCAAGGGCATTCAGGCCCGCCGTACCCGCAACGAAGGCCGTGTCCGCGCGCTCATCAAGATGCGTGAAGAACGTGCTGCACGCCGCACCCGCACGGGCAACGTGAACATGCAGATTACTGAAGCCGACCGTTCCGGACGCCTTGTGGCACGCCTTACCGACGTGAGCTATTCTTATGACGGGAGCCCACTCATTAGCCATCTTTCGACTGAAATCAGCCGTGGCGACCGCATTGGAATCGTGGGCCCGAACGGTTCCGGAAAGACAACGCTTTTGCGCTTGATTCTTGGTGAACTCCAGCCGGATTCAGGTGATGTGCGGCTCGGAAGCAATTTGCATATTGCATACTTTGACCAGATGCGCACCCGCCTCCGCGAAGACAAGTCGCTGATTGAAAACATCGGCGATGGGCAAGCTTACATTACCTTGAACGGTGTCAAGCGTCATGTGTTAAGTTATCTGCAAGATTTCTTGTTCTCGGCGGATAGAGCTCGCGGCCCTATCAGCGCTTTAAGCGGCGGTGAACGCAATCGTCTTTTGCTCGCGTGTCTTTTTAGCCATCCGAGCAACGTCTTGGTGCTTGACGAACCGACGAACGATTTGGACATGGAGACTCTCGACCTCTTGGCCGAACTCCTCGCGGACTATAACGGTACTGTCTTGACAGTGAGTCATGACCGCGCCTTCCTCGATTCCGTCGCTACGGGCATCCTCGCCATCGAAGAAAACGGGAACGTCTTTGAAGCCGTCGGCGGTTACTCCGATTACGAGGCGAACAAGAAGCTCCGCGACAAGGAAGCCGCAAACGCCGCCCGCATCGCCGCCGAGAAAGAAGCCGAAAAGCAAGCCCGCTCAAACCCGGCGGCCGTAACGACACCAGCCCCTGCGAAAAAGAAGAAACGCAGCTTTAACGAAGAACGCGAATACTCCTCCCTGATGGAAAAAATCGAGAAACTGGAAAAGGAAATTGCCGACTTCCAGACTGAACTCTCGAAACCTGAGGTCTATACGAACGCCACTCTCATCGTGGAATTGCAAAAAAAGATATCAGATGACGAGACATTGCTCGAACAGGCGTATGAACGGTTCGAAATATTGGACAATTTAAGCTAATTTTTTTATAACGAGTGTGACATTATCATATGTTTATTGTAGATTTACAATGATGGTTTTTTGATATTTGAATATGATGGAGGAATTGATTATGAAATCGCTATCTTTGACTTTTGCGATGATTTTGGCCGGGGCGGTAACGGGTATCGCCGGTACATCGGTTTGGAGTGTCGATAAGAAAACGGGCAACGACGTACAGCCCGCTAGATGGGGTGATGTCTATGCCAATCCTGAAGGACAGGCAAAGGGAGAGCTCAATCTTACCGATGAAGGCTATGTGTTCTCTACACAACTGGTTCTCAATTCGAGTACCTACAGCAGTGCTGGTTTTTCGATTGTTTGGAAAAGAAGCAACACCGAATACGCAGACCTTTCGAGTTATTCCGGTCTTTGCTTAACGTACAAGGCTGACCGTCCGTTCCGCGTTGATTTTAAGCAGCCTAGCGTCACTGACTACAATTTCCATGGCGTGGTTCTCCCGGCACAAGATACTTTTGTC
>Ga0129307_1003071_pt1 | contig 11223 bp, 8 predicted proteins | sample P1105metagenome_FD_94437 | JGI IMG/M metagenome (GOLD analysis project Ga0129307, IMG submission 94437) | Capybara group fecal microbial communities from Wisconsin, USA - P1105 metagenome | ecosystem: Host-associated > Mammals > Digestive system > Large intestine > Fecal | place: USA: Wisconsin... | reverse complement strand
GGGCGTTTCTCAGGTGCAGCGGAACGGGTTGGTTGCCGGTGTTTCTGACGAGCCGCTGTGCCTCACCGATGCCCATGTATGCGGAGTTGCTTTTGGGGCTTGCTGCGAGATAGACGGCGGCCTCCGCCAGTGGTATCCTTCCCTCCGGCCATCCAATCTTCATCACCGCGTCGAAGGCGGCGTTGGCGAGCAGCAGCGCGTTGGGGTTGGCCAAGCCGATGTCCTCTGCCGCGCTGATGACGAGGCGTCGTGCGATGAACTGCGGGTCCTCTCCGCCCTCTATCATCCTTGCCATCCAGTAGAGGGCGGCGTCGGGGTCGCTGCCGCGTATGCTCTTGATGAAAGCCGAGATGATGTCGTAGTGCATCTCCCCGTCCTTGTCGTATGCCAAGGGGTTCTGCTGCAGGCGGCTCTCCACCAAGGCGTCGGTCACCACGAGTTCCTCCTCCGTGCCGGAGGCCTCCACCACAAGTTCGAGGATGTTGAGCAGTTTTCGTGCGTCGCCGCCGCTATACCTGAGCATGGCTCCCGTCTCTTGCAGTTTGATTTTCCGCTCTTTGAGCAGCACGTCGTTTTGCAAAGCGCGATGGAGGAGGGTGAGGAGGTCGTCCTTGCCCAAGGGCTTCAGCACATAGAGCTGGCATCTGGAGAGCAGGGGCCTGATGACTTCGAACGACGGATTTTCCGTCGTGGCGCCGATGAGTGTCACCACGCCTTTCTCCACCGCTCCGAGGAGGGAGTCCTGCTGGCTTTTGCTGAAGCGGTGTATCTCGTCGATGAATAGGATGGGGGAGGGGGCGTTGAAGAAACGGCCCTTCTTGGCGCGGTCGATGACGTCGCGAACGTCCTTCACGCCGCTGGTCACGGCGCTGAGGGTGTAAAACGGTGTTTCAAGCTTGTGGGCGATGATTTGTGCGAGCGTGGTTTTCCCCACCCCTGGAGGTCCCCAGAGGATGAACGAACTGATGCGCCCTGTCTCTATCATTTGGCGCAGCACCGCCCCCTTGCCCACTAAATGTTGTTGCCCGATGTATTCGTCGAGTGTTCGGGGGCGCATTCTCTCAGCTAATGGTTGGCTCATATCGGTTGCAAATATAACGCTTTTTTTGAAAAAAGAAGCCCGAAATTTTGCAAATATAAAAAAAATGCCTAATTTTGCACCGCAATTGAGGAAAGTTGGCAGAGTGATCGAATGCGCTGGACTCGAAATCCGGTATACCCATTACGGGTATCGGGGGTTTGAATCCCTCACTTTCCGCAAAGTTAAATCAAAGAGAGTCTGATGGCTCTCTTTTTGTGTTTTTAGTCTCCACACCTCTTTATTATATTTCCTAAAATAGAGTGACCATTCAGCAAATATTGTTTCAACGCGAAATTCCGAGAATTAGCCACAATGTTTTGTGTGATGAATATTGGTTCGCATTTGAACCGGAATACATGTGTTTGTATGTTCTTCCCCATTCTTTTGGGGAGGGTTGTTGATTATCGCGCTGAAATGATACCGATGTTCACGATGTCAGCGTACCGCTCCTTCACCGTGGCGATGCGTCAGCAAAAAATACTATGAAAAACACCTGGGGGGGGGAGGCCTCGCCGGGGGGCAAGCAGCCCCCTATGAGAGAGTTACGCAATTCACCTGCGGTATCATTGAAGTGATATGAGCGGTATCGTATGGAGTGAGACAACTGGTATCATTTGAGTGAGAACATCGGTATCATTTGGCCGATATTATCACATAATGGCCATTTATCCCATTTTGTAATCATTTTTGTCATACTACTGTTGATTATTATCAGTTGAAGAGGAATTAGAATAAATTGCAGTACCTGTAGATATTAAAGCATCTTCTATGATGTAAAGGTTGTCTGTGAGAGCAATTGCTTATTTAACTTTCTTACACCTTTCTTCATGTTCTCTTTCTCTGCGGTCCCTAAATAAAACATTCCACAACATATTTTTTATGTCTCTAATAACACAATACTCCGTTAAGAAGTAAATACTAATTACAAAAGTAATAGTCAAGTGACTGAAAGTCAATTCATTGTATGTCAAAATTATTTAACATTAATTATGAATTTTTATAACATAAAATAGCGGCAATGTCGCTGTGTTTCAGTAACTTTGTTGGCGAATAAACAATAAAGTTTTATGACAATACAAGCAGACAAAAGCCGCTATATGGGACTTGCCCTGGAGGCCCTCCGGGCAACGGGTGCAAAATTAAGGAAAAATTTCCAGTATGTGTTCATCGAGATCATGTTTTTGTACGTTTCAGTGAGGAAAATCAATTTCACGCAGATGGGAAAGTACGGCAAGCACTGCGAGCAGACCTACCGCAACAACTTCACAAAGCAGGTCGACTGGCTCGCCTACAACACCTTCCTCACGGGGAAGGTGTTCGACAAGCCGGGCGACCTCATCGCCATCGCCGTTGACCAGAGCCACATCACCAAGTACGGCAAGTGCACGTGGGGAATGGGAAAGTTCTGGTCGGGCTGCGACCAGAAAGCCATGCCGGGCCTTGAGATAACGGGCATCGGCGCGGTCAACGCCACGACGCACGAGTGCATGGCCCTCAGGGCTGTGCAGACCCCGGGCAGGATGCAGCTCCTGGAGGAGCTCGGTCTGGACGGCGGGAAGAAGGACCTGCACGACTGGTACATCAAGGTCATAAAGGACTACGCCGAGCAACTGAAGGCCATCACGAACATACTGGTGGCAGACGCGCTCTACTCTACGGAGAAGATTGTCGCCGCGATGGTCATCCTGGGTTTCGTGATGGTCAGCAGGCTCAGGAAGGACACGGTCCTGCGCTACCTCCACACAGGCCCAAGGACGGGGAAGAGGGGCGCACCGAGGAAGTACGACGGAAGGATCGACCCCGAGAACCCGGACCTTGGAAAGATGGAGCGCGTCGAAGGACTCTGCTGCGAGGGAGAGGGCGAGTACTACACGCTCGTGGCGAACGTCAAGTGCCTCAAGAGAAACGTCAGGCTCGTCATCTGGTATCCCAACGGTGTGGCGGGCATTAAGGAGAAAGGCGGAGGATACAAGCTGTTCTTCTCTACAAGCACGGAGATGTCCGCCGAGGACATCGTGGCTGTCTATAAGGCAAGATTCCAGCTGGAGTTCGTCTTCAGAGATGGCAACCAGTTCACCGGACTCGAGGACTGCCAGGCAAGGAGCAGGGAGAAACTCGACTTCGCATTCAACGCCTCCCTCGCTTCCATCAACACTGCAAAAGCAGCCATCAAGGAAATGGGAGCAGACCTCTCCATCGGGGAATATACGGCACTCATGCACAGCATTTTGCTCTACCATAGAATTATTTGCGTGTCTGGATTCAAGCCTGACCCTGCAATAAATCGAAAGGTCATGGATGAACTCGTTATGCTGGCTAAGAATGCTGCGTGATATCATATATGAAAATTTAACGAACTATTGATAAGATACCATTTAACAAAATAGAAAGATTACATCTTATGGCCTTCTCAAATGTGACAACTTAGTCTTGTGGTATCGCCATTGATACAGACACCCTTGTATGTGCATCCCATCCTTACAGCCCCCTGGCCTTCCAAATTTTCTCCTTGGCGGAGTTGATTTCCTGGAACTTCTTTTCCGCCGCCCTCTTGACATCCTCGCCAAGGGCGGAGACACGGTCGGGATGATGGTCGAGGGCGAGTTTGCGGTAAGCCTTCTTGACCTCCTCGTCGGAGGCGTCGGGCGAGACCCCCAGCACCTTGTAGGCATCCTCCAAGGAGCCACCGCTGCTGCTGCCACTATCCAAGTTGAGCATGGAGTCCACCTCCCGGGCAGCGATACCCATGTACTGCGCCACCTCATATAGCGCGTTGCGCTCCACACCAGCCACCTGGCCGTCGGCCTTGGCAATCTCCACGAGGAAGGCGAGCAGTTGCAGCCGCTCGCTGTAGTTGAGGTTGGCTGCCACCTGCGCACACACCTGCCGCATGTAGTTGCGCGTCTGCCCATAGCTCTGCGCATCCCATTTCTTCTGCTCCTCGAAAAGGCGAACCAATATTTCGTTGCCCTGCTGTGCTGCCGCCTCCCCGAAATTGTTTCTGAGGAAATTCCTCACATACTCCATCTCGGAATGCATCACCTTTCCGTCGGCACGGATGATGTATGAGGCCAGCACCAGCATGGAGAACAGGAAGCTGTTGCGCTGCCCTTGGTTGGTGCCGCTGTATGAAGAGCCGCCACCATATCCTCTTCCTGCATCCCTGTCACCCTCATCCTCGGCCGCCGAGTCGATGAGGCTGCCAATGAACATGCCGGCGATGGCTCCCAAAGGTGGGAACAGCATGAATCCCAAAATTCCTCCTATCCATTTGAATATGCCCATATCATTTCTCCTTTATCGTTTTGTTAAATGTTTTCGTATAATGGAATATCTTCCAAAAATAAATAATTTTGATGCTCATAGTCCATCTTGCAACAATAGTGGCAGAGGCCATTGCTCACCACAAGGTAGTCCACATGCAGGAGCATGTTGTAGGCAGCCACCTGGTCGAACACCTTCTGAGTGACATTGATGCCAGGTGCCTTGTACTCCACAATCATGCGCGGCTCGGCCCGCAACCCATACAACACCGTGTCACACCGCAAGCGCTTCTGTCCGATGACAAGCTCCACCTCGTTGGCCAGCATCGAGGCGGGATAGCCCCGGTGACTGACGAGGAAATTGACGAAATGCTGCCGCACCCACTCCTCGGGGGTCAATGCCACATATTTTCGGCGCAGCATGTCGAAAATCATCCGCTTGCCGGAACGCACCACCACCTTGGCGGGGTATGGGGGAAGGTTCAAGTTGGACATCTACATCCGGGGGTTGAAGGGTTTAGGCGTTGAGAAACAGGTCAAGGCGAAAGGATGATGCACTCTAGCGAGAAAAATGAACGCGTTCATTTTGTTTTCCGCCCGGCTTTCACTACCTTTGCAACTGCAAAGATAATAAAATCCTCTTTGAGGACGAAAAGTTTTCCATCTTTTTTATCACAACCGGCCATGGCAGCAAAACAAACCTACGAGTCGATCATGCGCGACCTCACCGCGAGGAAATTCCATCCCATCTACATCCTGATGGGAGAAGAACCTTATTATATAGACAAGTTGTGCAACTACATCGAGGAGCACGTGCTGCCTCCCGAAGAGCGCGACTTCAACCAAACAGTGGTCTATGGCTCTGAAACGACTCCAGCTCAGGTGATTGACATGGCGAAGCGCTTCCCCATGATGTCGGAATACCAAGTGGTTGTGGTGAAGGAGGCCCAGAACATCAAGAGTTGGGACCGCTTGGACAACTACTTGGAGAAGCCGCTGCAATCGACGATCCTCGTGCTGTGCTACAAGCATGGCAAGATTGACTCCAGGAAGAAATTCATGACCAAGGCCGGCGCCATCGGCGTGGTGTTCAACAGCGAGAAGATCAGAGACAACTATGTGCCGACGTTCATCGACAGTTATGTGAAGGAGAAGAACGCCAGCATCGAACCCAAGGCGAAGCAGATGATAGCCGACTACGTAGGCAACGACCTTTCACGCGTTGTGTCGGAAATAGACAAGACACTCATCGACCTTCCCGACAACAACAGGGTGGTGACGAGTGCGATAGTGGAGGAGAAGATAGGCATCAGCAAGGACTACAATGCCTTCGAACTGAAGGACGCATTGGTGAGCAGGGATTTGCTCAAAGCCAACCGGATAGTGAAATATATTGACAAGAACCCCAAGACGGCCTCCATCTACTCCTTTCTGCCGCCATTGTTCAACTTCTTCCAGAACCTGATGATTGCCCATTACGCCCAAGACAAGACGTCCGCCCGGAGCGTTGCCGCAGCCTTAGGGTTCAAGTCCGAATGGTATGCCAAGGACTATATGGATGCCTTGAAAACCTTCTCGGCAATGAAAACAATGCAGATCATCCACGAAATTAGGGTAACAGATGCAAAAAGCAAGGGAATAGACACCCCAAACACCACTCCAGGGGACCTTTTGAAGCAACTTGTCTATTTCATCCTGCACTAAAAAGACCCTTTTTCACCATTTTCACCTCTAAAACGCCCTATTTCCATAGGGCGTTTTTTGGGGGGTAACTACCAAGTGAACAAACCTTTCGCCCTTTTGCAAGCCCTCCAAAACTTCGATTTTTCAAAAGATACCGATTTGTGGTAGGGAAAAGTGGAAAAACACGGATTTTGGAGTGTTTTTAGGTGACGAAACTTTCGATTAACATTATTTAATGTTTATATATATGAATTATGGTCTTTTCTAAAACATAAATCATCTTTTGAAATTGAAAATATTCATCTTTCAAAACATAAACAATGGGCTGAATTTTAAAATCTGAATTCTTTTTATGTTTTGAAATATTTATGTTTTGATATATGAATGTATAAATATTCATATATGCAAAAGTATTATATTTATCTCACTCCCAATGATTTAACTATGTTTATTAAAGTAAATAATCATAAAATCCACTCGTTTTCTGTGTTTTTACCCCAAAATCGGCCATTTTCACTTGAAATACACATATAAATCAATTTGTCAATCAATAAGATACGATAAATTGATATAGTAAAGATTTAATATGTTTCAGGGAGGTTTTTCAACAGTTTGCATAGGTGTTAGTTTTATATTCACAAATATAAATATCTATAAGGTTTTTCAACTTTATAAACATAAAACATCCTATTGAAAAAATGTCTTCAAAAACTTGCATGAATGAAAATAATTGTTTACCTTTGTAAAATCTTAGAGAAATGCCGTGAAAACGGCCCCACCCATCAACATTAGATGAAATGAAAGACAGGATTAGACTTATCATGGAAAGCCAACAGATGAACGCCGGGACTTTCGCCAAGTTCGTGAACATCTCATCCTCCTCGCTGAGCAACGTGTTCAACGGGCGCACCAACCCCACCCTCTCCATGGTGAAGTCCATCCACGAGAAATTTCCTGAGATCAGTTACGACTGGCTGCTGGAGGGCAAGGGTGAGATGTACGCGAACGGCCTACCCCAACCCACAAGTTCAGAGCAAGTTGCAATTCCCGAAAAGGAGGCAAAAACCATCAGGGACGAGCGGAGCGAGACAAAGGTCAAACCCGCCATCGGAAAGGCGAAGCCACAAGAGTTAGGATTGGCTTTTGACTTCCAAGATGAGAAAAAACCCGACAAAACGAGTTCTCTCATCACAGAGATCAGGGTGTTCTTCGACGACCACCACTACGAGTCGTTCGTACCCATCAACAAAAAGTGAGCACACATATTCTATTAATATACATTTCCAATCAATCAATTATTTTTATTGGGCGTAAGGCTCTGAGACAAAGCCTCAACGTCGATGTTTTCTAAATGGATAACATTTCTTCGGATTACGGGCCTCGCTTGCAGGTGAGCGCCCGTAGTTTTTTTTATTGCTTTCCTTTCCCTTTTCACTCGTTTTTTCGTAACTTTAGATAAGTTACTCCATCTCGGCATGAAAAAAGAACAAGTTCTTTTTGTCCTGCTCTCGTTTTTTCGTAACTTTGGCTGCGCCGAAGTTACTGGCACTCGGAAAAGGAGAAAGAAAAGCGAGCTTTCCTTTCCCTTTTCACTCGTTTTTTCGTAACTTTGCAGAATGATGAGAAAATACATGTTAGATTTGAAAGTGGTGTCTGTAGAGCCCTTGGGCAGCAGGTACGTCCTGCTTCAGCTCACCTCCGACACCCCCCTGCCCGAGATGCACCCTGGGCAGTTTGCCGAGTTGCGTGTGGACGACTCCCCGTCCACCTTTCTTCGCCGTCCGATTTCCATCCATCACGTGTGCTATGAGCGCAATGAAGTGTGGTTTTTGGTCGCAGTGGTAGGAAATGGCACTTTCCGCTTGTCTAAACTGCGAATGGGCGATGTTCTCAACTGCATCATACCCCTGGGCAACGGTTTTTCACTCCCCACCTCCCCCTCAGAGCGCGTGCTCTTGGTGGGCGGCGGCGTGGGCATTGCCCCCTTGCTTTTCTTGGGCGAAAAGTTGGTCGCAATGGGCAGCCGCCCCACGTTCCTCTTAGGTGCCCGCACCGCCTCCGACCTTGTAGAGCTCGAACAGTTCAAGGCCCTGGGCCGTGTGTTCCTCACCACGGAGGATGCCAGTGCCGGCGAGCGCGGTTTCGTCACCCAGCATTCAATACTGGAGGAGGAGCGTTTCGACCGCATCTACACCTGCGGTCCCAAACCCATGATGGTGGCCGTGGGCAAGTACGCCAAGTCACAAGGAATCTTCTGCGAAGTGTCTTTGGAAAACAAGATGGCCTGTGGTCTGGGAGCCTGCCTCTGCTGTGTGGAGGACACCACCGAGGGCAACATTTGTGTGTGCGAGAAAGGACCAGTGTTAAATATTAATCAACTGCTATGGCCAATCTGAATGTAAAAATAAACTCACTTGAGTTAAAGAACCCCGTCATGACAGCCTCAGGCACCTTTGGCTATGGCTTGGAGTTCGCCGACTTCATCGACCTCTCCCAGTTGGGAGGCATCATCGTCAAGGGCACCACGCTCCACCCCCGCCAGGGCAACCCCTACCCTCGAATGTCAGAGACCGCCATGGGGATGCTCAACTGTGTGGGATTGCAAAACAAGGGCGTAGATTATTTCTGCGAGCACATCTACCCGGAAGTGAAGAACCTTGGCACACACGTCATCGTCAACGTCAGCGGCTCCTCCCCGGAGGAATATGCCGCTTGCGCTGCTCGCATCGACGCCTTGGAAGGCATACCAGCCATCGAGCTCAACATCTCGTGCCCCAACGTCCGTCAGGGCGGCATGGCCTTTGGCGTGACCACCTCCGGCGCCGCCTCCGTTGTCAAGGCAGTGAGAGCGAGCTATCACAAGACGTTAATCGTCAAACTCTCGCCCAACGTGACCGACATCGCCGACATCGCCCGTGCTTGCGAGGCGGAGGGTGCCGACGCTGTCTCCCTCATCAACACGCTCATGGGGATGGCCGTCGATATCGAGCGGCGCCGCCCGCTGCTGAGCATCAACACCGGCGGCCTCTCAGGCCCCGCTGTGAAGCCCGTTGCGCTACGTATGGTGTGGCAAGTAGCCAAGGCCGTGGGCATTCCCGTGGTGGGCTTAGGCGGCATCTCCACCCCGGAGGATGCGATAGAATTCCTCATGGTGGGCGCCACTGCCATCGAGGTGGGTACGGCAAATTTCATCGACCCTACGGTGACAGTCCGCATCATCGACGGCATCAACCAATGGCTCGACGCTCACGGATGCGCCGATGTGCATGAAATCATCGGAGCCATCTCCTAACAAGGCAACAGGATTGTGGCTATAGCACCTTTAGATTAAAGACAAGCCACTATGCAAAAATTCGACCTGCGGTTGAAAGAAAGGGCAAAAGAATGGTGTTTTGGTAAGGCTTTTGCCCATCCAGGGCGACTGTCGCACATCAAGGATTCCCAGGGTGTTGTCCTGGGCTGATATCTCGTTGGCCTTACAGGCCGTCCTGCATCATTAATCCAACCGCACAGGTGGCAAAAATTTGAGGGCGGCAAATGCCGCCCTCAACCAACACAAAAACTAAACTAGACTTAACTAAACTAAGAGGGATTTTCACAAACCCCAATTAATCGTTTGCAAATATATTAAATTATTCCCTTTTCCACCAATAACGCGAAACAAATCTTTCGGTTTTTAGAATTGTTAACATTTTTGGAGGTAATAAGTACACTCATAGTCCACATGCCACCGTTTTTTGCAGCAACAGATGGTCGAGAACCACCATGGCGGCCATGGCTTCCACGATGGGTACGGCGCGTGGCAACACACACGGGTCGTGCCTCCCCCGGGCTTTCATGGTGACAGGCTCCCCCTCCAAATCCACGGTGGGCTGCTCCTGCAGAATGGTGGCCACGGGTTTGAAAGCCACCCTGAAATAGATGTCCTGCCCGTTGCTCACGCCACCCTGCACGCCACCACTGTGGTTGGTCTCCGTGACCACCTGACCGTCGAGAGTGGTGAAGAGGTCGTTGAGTTCACTGCCGCGCTTGTTGACACAGGCGAAGCCTTCCCCTATCTCAAATCCCTTGACGGCGTTGATGCTGAGCATCGCCCCTCCAAGGGCGGCATGCAGTTTGTCAAACTCCGGCTCTCCCAACCCGGCGGGGCATCCGCTCACCACGCATGTGACGACCCCGCCTATGGTGTCCCCTTGGCTTTTCACCTCCCTGATGAGTTGCGCCATCTTCTCGGCGGCCTCCTGGTCGGGGCATCTCACGTCGTTGCTATCGGTCAAGTCGAGGTCGTATCGGTGATAGTCGGGGTCCAGGGCGATGTCACCCACCTGCGAGGTGTAGGCTTTCACGCTGATGCCGCATTTTCTCAGGGCGAGTTTTGCGAATGCCCCACCTGCGCAACGGCTAATGGTCGTTCGCGCTGATGTTCTCCCACCTCCTCTATGGTCGCGAATACCATACTTCTTATGGTATGTGTAGTCCGCATGGGAGGGTCTGAAGAGGCATCTGAGGTTCTCGTAGTCCTGCGAGTGGTGGTTGGTGTTGCGCACGATGAAGCCGATGGGCGCCCCCGTGGTCTTCCCTTCGAAGACCCCGCTGAGCAGTTCCACCCTGTCGGCTTCGTTGCGCGAGGTGGTGAGGTCGCTTTGTCCGGGGCGACGGCGGTCAAGCTCATGCTGTATGAACGCCATGTCCACCTCGATGCCGGGCGGCATGCCGTCGATGACGCCGCCGACGGCGGCGCCATGGCTCTCCCCAAAGGTTGTGAGCGTGAAAATATTGCCAAAGGTGTTTCTCATCTTCCCGTTCCTTTAGCAGCCACCGCCACAGCCGCCGCAGCCGTTGTTATCCCCACAGCCACCGCAGTCGCCGTCGCCACAGCCGCCACCGCAGCCGCCACATCCCTCGCCACTGAGGAATTTCGCCATCCGCTCCATCTCCTTCACGGTGGCGGGCCGGCTCTCGAGCACGATGCCTTTGAAATGGAGGTCGAGACCGGCGTATGGGTGGTTGAGGTCCACGGTCACCGTCTTCTCTCCTATCTCGAGCACCCTTCCGTTGAAGCGATTGCCGTCGGCGTTCATCAACGGAATGAAGGCCCCCACATAGACCACCTTCTCGTCGAGTTTTCCTTCAGGCATGAAGATGCCCTTGTCGAGTTCCACCACGCGTTCCTCCTCGTAGTCGCCGTAAGCGTCG
>Ga0129307_1003070_pt1 | contig 11226 bp, 7 predicted proteins | sample P1105metagenome_FD_94437 | JGI IMG/M metagenome (GOLD analysis project Ga0129307, IMG submission 94437) | Capybara group fecal microbial communities from Wisconsin, USA - P1105 metagenome | ecosystem: Host-associated > Mammals > Digestive system > Large intestine > Fecal | place: USA: Wisconsin... | reverse complement strand
CTCCCAGTTGTAGATACGCTTATCTACGTTCAAGTACTCTCTGATCTTCTCACATCCGCTGGGAGCGATAGGATGTAACAACGCTGTAGCAACTCTGATACCGTAGAAAGAATCCACGAGCACCTGAGCCTTAAGTTCCGTGTTACCCTCAGCGTCGGCAACACGCATGTTGTTCACAAGTCTCTTGTTCATGTTACGAATAAGAGTGTCGAGTACGTAAGTAATCTTGTGGAACTGATGGTCATACATGTTCTGCTCGTAAGTAAGGATAGCGTCCTTAGCTTCTGCAATAACATCCTCAGAAACCGCTACATTGGGAAGCTTGCCGTCGAAGTCCTTCTGCAAGGTATAGAAGCAGGTTCTGATAATCTTGTTAAATACGTTGGTAAGAAGGTTACCGTCCTTAAGTACGGGGTCGGCACCGTTACGCTCTTCCTCGGGAAGGTATACCTGAGGATCGAAGCTTACGCTCTTATTGGCAAGTCCTAAGCTTAAGAAATGCATACGCATCTGCTCGGCTGTATAGAATTCAAGCAAATCCTTGGCCATCGGAGGCTTGATGGAACCTGAGCTTGAAGCTTTCTTGTTCATGAATAAAATGTGGTTGTTGGGTACGAGGAAGGTCTTCTTAAGTCCCAAAGTCTCCCACATAGCCTGCTGAGCAATACCGTAGAAAGAAATATTATCCTGACCGATGAACTGATATACCATAGCGTCATCGTCATTCCAGAACTTCTTCCACTCATCTTTATCGGCACCCTTGCTCTCAAGATATGCTCTGGTAAAAGAAATCGGAGCCCACAAAGACTCGGGCCATACCCAGAAGGTCAAATCCTTAAGACCTTCCTTCTCCGGGAAGGGAACGCCCCACTCGATGTTACCGGAAAGTCTGAAAGGAACGAGGGTCTTACCGGTACGGTAGTTAATGCTCAAGCCTTCAAGCACCTTGCGGGCATCGTCTCTGTCGTCAAGGTTCTTGAATACGAATGTATAGGAATTCTTATTATCATCAATTACGTCATGCTCGGGGAACTTGGCACGAAGTGCATCAAGATCCTCCACAAACTTCTTCTGAACATATATATACGGAGGCTTCAAGAACTCTTCGATGGTGGTAAGCATGTACTTACGCGCATTGGAATTAGCACGAAGGTCATCCACATAAGCCTGAATCATGGGGATGCAGTCCTCAAGCTTGTAATACCAGTTGGTAACGTCCACAAGCTCGGGCGTAAGTCCCGAAAGGGTGCTGTGAGGGTCGATAAGCTCGGTAGGCATGTACTGGTGGCCGAGGTCACACTCGTCTGCATAAGCCTTCTCGGACTGGCAACCCTGGATAGGGCACTTACCGATTACCTGACGACCGTTAAGTAAGCACTTAAACTTGGGATCGTAGAACTGAGGAGAGCTAAGCTTCTCAAGAGTTCCTTTCTCGTAAAGTCCTTCGAATACCTCGCGGGAAACCTCTTTGTGAATCTCGCCGGCACGACCGAGAGCCGATGCTCCGAAGAGATTAAGGCTGATTTCGTACTTATCAAGTGTATCCTTCTGAGACTCGTGATTCTTGCGAACATAATCTTCTATTGTACCGTCGAAAGTACCTGCTTCCTTGGCCTTACGGAAGCCCTCTAAGATGGGGGAACCGTAGCAGTCGGTACCTGACACGAAAATAACGTTCTCCTCACCGATTCTGTCTCTTAAAAATCTGGCAAAAGTATCCGCATGCACGAACACACCGCCGATATGACCGAAATGAAGTTCTTTGTTACCGTAGGGCATGCCTCCGGTTACGACTGCGCGCTTGGGAAATACAGGGCGCATCTTAGGTTCTTTAACGTAATCCATAATCTAACCTCGTATTAAAAATCTACCCGCTATTATACTGCCGCCCGCAATTACATGTCAACACGACAGATTGTTACAAACTCAGAATTTACAAGCCGTAGAAGGCTTCGATATATCGCGACGCTTCTGTAACGGGGTCGCCCGTCATATCTATCCAGTGGATGTCCTTTCTCTTACGAAACCACGTCATCTGTTCCTTGGCCAAATGCCTGATTTCCTTGAACAAAGTCTCGTAGAAGTCGTCAAAAGAAGCAAACTCGCCGCGAAGATACATTAAGATGTAGCGGTATTCCAGTCCCAGTTTATAAAGAAACTCGTCCGTCGCACCCGCCTCGCGAAGCTTCACAACCTCGTCAATCATGCCCTGATCAAGCCTGCGATCCAAACGCTCGTGAATTCGCTCATACAGAACTTCTCTCGGCCACGTAACGCCTATTACAAAAGTCTCGTAACGCTTCTCCGAAGGGTTCTCGTCTTTGTCGCCCGCAAGCGCCTTTTCAACCGCGCGCTCCACGCGGCGCTTATTCTTAAGGTCTACACGCTCAAGTGCCGCAGGATTGTGCTCCTTAAGCATCTCTATCAATTCATCAAGTGTCTTCTCTTCCACCTGCTTACGAATCTCAGGGTCTGGAGCGGATTCCGAAAGGTTGTAACCGTCCACAACAGAATTCACGTAGAGGCCGGTGCCGCCTACGAGAAACGCTTTCTTTTGCCTTGAAAGTATATCGTCTATAGCCTCGTAAGCGAGACGCTGGTAGTCTGACAGCGAAAAAAAGTCATTAGGCTCAGCCACGTCAAGCAAATGGTGGCGTACTCCCTTCATTTCCTCGGGGGTAACCTTGCCGGAGCCTAAATCTAGGCCTGTGAAGACCTGTCTTGAGTCGGCTGAGACTACCTCTGCGCCATATTTACGCGCAAGTTCAATTCCGAGGCCGCTTTTACCGGAGGCGTTTGTCCCCGTTATTACCAAAAGTTTCTCCATAAATACATATCCTTATAAACAATCTTACCAAGATTTTAGCGTTTTTCACGATTTTAGTAAAGTATATATGGAATTATAACGAATCTCTGTTATAATAAATCTTTGTTATCGGTTAGGGGAGTAAGGAAGAAGGTCAGACGCCTTCGCGGGCCCGCCGCCGTAGATATGTTGCATAGGGATGCCTGCTTCGCCGCAGATTCAGGTACCGCACGGATCCATTGGTTCACGCCGAGAAGGATTCCCGCGTGCATATACATATGAGCCGGAAGACTTAGCCCCGCCCGTTTTGATACGTAAGTATTTGCGCGAGCACCACAATCCGAGAGGACATTACGGAACCGACCACTAATAATTATATATTTTTCTTTTTGGAGGAACTAAAATGAGAAAATCAGTTTTAAAGACAATAATCTCCATGCTCCTTATTGCGGCTATGGTCATGGTAATGGCAGGATGCCAGAAGAAAGACGCATCCGTATCAAGCGTTGCTGCAGAGGCTTCTGTTGAAGCATCTACCGAAGCATCCGTTGAAGCATCTACCGAGGCTTCCGCTCCCGAAGCTACCGAAGCTTCCACCGAGGCATCTGTTGAAGAGCCCGCTACCGAAGAAGCTAAGAGCGCAACTTTCAAGTTCGTTGTAGTTGATGCAGACGGCAACGAAACACCTTTTGAAATCACTACCGAAAAGGCTACCGTAGGTGAAGCTTTACTTGACGAAGGCTTAATCGAAGGTACCGACAGTGCTTACGGTCTCTACGTTACCAAGGTTAACGGTATCGAAGCAGTTTACGAGACAGACGGTACTTACTGGGCATTCTACATCAACGGCGAATACGCTTCTACCGGTGTAGATTCCACTAACGTTGAAGACGGTGCCACCTACATGTTCAAGGTTGAAAAATAATCTTTGAATAATAAGCTTAGTATCAGAGAAATGGTACTGTTCGCTTTCTTTGGCGCTTTAATGTTTACGTCCAAGCAGCTTCTGGAATTTCTTCCGAATGTTCATATGCTTGGCATGTTCACGATGTTATTTGCGATAGTGTACAGAGGCAAGGGCATTATCCCCGTAATCGTCTTTATCTTACTTGAAGGCGCATACACGGGCTTCGGAATATGGTGGATACCTTACTGGTATCTGTGGCCTATCCTCTTCCTTGTCGCTCTGGCACTTCCCCGCAAGATGCCGCCGAAGGTTGCGATTCCCGTATACATGATAGTCTGTGCTCTTCACGGACTGTGTTACGGAACACTTTATGCGCCTTTCCAGGCCATCGCCTTCGGGCTTTCTTTAAAAGGCACCCTCGCATGGATAGCCGCAGGCTTCCCCTGGGATTGCGTACACGCGGCAGGCAACTTCTGCTTCGGGGCACTTGTTTATCCCTTAAGCCGCCTGCTCATTAAGCTCGAAAACAGTACCAATAACAGTTACTACTAAGACAAAGCTCGGATTTTCCGGGCTTTTCTTTTGCCCTAAAATCCCCGATTTCAAGCCATTTCCGGCTATTTATCCCCCACCTCTTACAAAAAAATAAAAAATTTTTGAAAATACCCCTTGACACATTATACTATGTGTCGTATAGTATGACGTGTCGAGAGGTATTACACATCACAGTGTATTACGTAAGGCAGTGTAAAAGAGACAAACTAATAAAATTACAAATTAATGGAGGTATCTATGGATTCACAATTCAGGCGCGGTATCCTTGAAGCCTGTGTACTGGCAGTCTTAGAGCGCGGCGAATCATACGGTTACCGGTTGGTTAAAGATATAAGCGAGTTTATTGAGATATCAGAATCAACGCTGTACCCGATTCTTAAGCGACTTGAGCAGATGGAGCTACTTGAAGTCTTCAGTCAGGAACATAACGGCAGATTAAGAAAGTACTACCGCATTACTCCCGCCGGCACTCGCAAGATTGACGAGTTAATGGATGAGTGGGCAGAGATCATTAAGGTTTATCAGTTTATTGTAAAGGAGAGACAAGAGAATCATGACTAAAGAGGAATTTCTTAGGACACTTAAAGCTGAGCTTGAAAAGCAAAGCATCAGCAACATAGAGAGCATGATTGAGTATTATGACGAGATGATATGCGACCGCATGGAAGACGGCATGACCGAGGAAGCAGCCGTTGAGTCCATGGACAGCATTCCCGAAATCGTGCACGAAGCAGTACTTGACAAGTCGGTACCCGCACTTGTTAAGGAAAGAGTTAAGAAGAGCCGCGAGAACGCCGAGAAGAGCGGCTGGGGCTGGCTCTGGATTACACTGGCAATCATAGGATTCCCGATCTGGCTTCCTTTGGTTCTTACCGCAGTAATCCTTGCATTTACATTTTTCATTGTTTTCTGGGTACTTGTGGCAACACTTTTCATCATCCTTCTTGCTTTTGGCATCTCAGGAATTGCTTGCCTCATAGCAATTGTACCCGCACTTATTTACTCCGGTATTCCTACCGCAATCGCTTCTGTAGGCGCAGGCCTTGTACTTGTAGGACTTACGGTTCTTATCTGGAAGCCCTGTGTTGCATTTGTTAAGAGCGCAGGCGGATTGTTCGGAGACATTATTACATCTATCAAAAGAAGAATTTTCGGTTAAAGGTTTAGTAGCAAAGGAGAATTTATATCATGAAAAAGAGCACTTTAGTTTCACTTATTGCAATTGGTGCCGGTATCATTCTTATCGGCCTCTCAATCTTACTTGTAGGCGGCAACTTAAGCAGTTTTGCTTCCGGCAAGAAAGGTAACCATAATTACGTTTATACCAAGTACGAGTGCACCTCAGACATCACCGCACTCGACGTTAAGGAATTATATGAATCCGCAGTTATCACTACCGGCAATGTTGATAAGCCCGTAGTTGAGTATTACGTAGACGAAAAACACGATTACGTAGAAGTTAAAGAGTCAAACGGCAAGCTTTCTTTTGAAAGAATCGAGAAGAAGAACAGCTGGGGCTTCAACTGGTGGTTCGACTTTGACTTTAATCTTGACACCAAGACCGTTATCACTCTTCCCGAAGACTATGAAGGTCCCGTTGATGCCAAGTGCACAAGCGGCGCTTTGAAAATCAGCGATTTAAAGAACAGCACAGTTGTTGCCGAGACCTCTTCAGGTTCCGTATCTGTTGATAATATAGAAAAATCCGGCAAGATCAGCGTTAAGGCTACCAGCGGCAGCGTCAAGGTTTCAAACGTTAACTCCGACGGCAACGTAACAGTTGAGACCAACTCCGGTTCCTCCAAGGCTGTTGATGTTAAGTGCGCAGACTTCTCCTGCACCGCAACTTCCGGCTCCGTTAAGGTATCTAACATCGAATGCACTAACGCCATCATCGGATGCTCCTCCGGTATGGTTCACGGCGAGAACGTTAATGCAACAGGCAATGTTAACGCATCCACCACTTCCGGCAGCATCAAGCTCGAAACCTTAACCTCTAAGGATCTTATCACCGAATCAGGTTCCGGTTCCACAAGATACAACAACGCCACAGCCGAGACTGTAAACAGCCGCACTACTTCCGGCAGCCTCCGTTTCGACAACCTCGCAGTTAACAAGTCTGCAGAGTTCAAAGCAACTTCCGGCTCCATTTCCGGTAACATCGATGGCAAAGAAAGCGATTTCTCCATCATCTCCTCCACAGGTTCCGGATTATCCAATCTTAACAGCAGCCGCGAAGGCTCCAAGACCCTCGACGCTTCTACTACAAGCGGTTCGATTCACATAGATTTTAATAAGTAAAGAGAAAAGCCGGGTGTGGAATAATCCACACCCGGCGCTTTACTGTTTCTTGCTTTATGCATAATATCATAATGGGTATTTATTTGCTTGGCTATGATGCAAAACGTCCGCTATAGAATATTAACTATTGATCAGCATCTTTAAAGAAGTTGCTTATTGGTAACTCTGTATACGATAAATCATTCTCTATCACAAAAATGATAGATGCAACTACATAATATTCTATAGGAAAATCGGGTGTGGAATAATCCACACCCAATCTTCCACTATCCTTCGTATGCAACAACCAGTTTGCAATTATCGCTAGAAGCCTTCTAAGATAGTCTCAATTAAGCCTGTAACTTCTATAAATTCTCCATCCATTATTATCAGCCTATTACTTTGTCCCGCGATATCAAAAGTAACATCCGCTTCATACACGCTTTTGGTATTATCTAATAAAGATATGAATTCTTTATATGACAATATTACTATATGTTCATCAAGTAGTCTCTGACAAAATTCATATAGTTTTTGATTCGGAGATTCCCAATTATGTCCATCGCCGCTTAAATCGCCTGTGTCAATAGGAATGGCACTAAAATTGAATAATCTCCATTCACGAACACTTTCAGAAGTTTCGATTCTTTCAATTAACTCCTTTATAGTTGCTATATTATTATTACAATCTTCGCACAATAATCGCATACCTATCGATCTCCTAAAGGTGTAAAAATATCTGTCCTATGATTTATTATTTTACCATCTCTAAATATCGCATCATAGACTTTTTCATGCCAGTGTGGCATCGTATGATAATCTGGCGAATTGACATTTCCATAACCATGATTTGTATAATCAACCCACTCTATTTCTCTTCCAAATTCATCATATATTTTTATTTGTTTTACATTTCCAAATTCATCATATTTTGCCAAATACCTTTTTCCTGGGCTTACTTGGTTTGGTAATCGTTTGCCATAGTATTCATCTGGTAAAAACGTATTAGTTTCTTTGCCTAATATGTCATCATTCGCGTTTGTACCACCTTTGCTCTTGCTATCAGCTATCTTATTAAGATCATCCGCTCTTCCCGATAATGAATCACCGGCAAAGCTAAAAATATTAGCTCCTGCATAAGACGTTAATGCCACCACTCCCTGACCGGCCTTGATTCCATATTCAAATACCTCCGCTAGAGACAATGTGCTATAATAATTCATTGCAAATTCATTGCCAAAGCCACTATATCCAAATCCTCCGATTCCCCCTAATGGAGGCATATGTAAACTATTGGTTTTCAGTGCGTCGCATGCGCTCCTAGATACTCTACCACAAGTTGAACCTATACTCTCGAAGACTTCGGATGTAGTACGGTATACTTTTGATATATTTCTTAAGGTTTTTTCATCAAGACGATTATACACATGATTATCCACAAAATCATACGCTGTATCCCTAAACACGTATGATCCAAACACAGTAAAATCTTTAAGAAGCCTTAACCCCCTTATTATATCCTTGAAAGAAGGTCTGAAAATATCAATATTATTAAGAATAGGTTTCTCCGCGCATAGCCCAAACGGATCAATAAGTGTTATCGGATTACCATTTACATATGTGTAGCGGTTAAAAGATGCTGAGTTGCTGATATCACCAGTTACTATATCTTCGTTGATAAAGCGCATGAGCGTAGGATAATAGTACCTTGCTCTCATGTAGAGGAGCCCGCTTGCTTCGGTCAATACACCGTCCCTTGCACAGTATCCGAGTTCATCAAACTCTGTACCGCTTATGATGTTTCTGTCGCCGTAAGTACTGTATCTGTACTCTGCAGTAACGTTTCCGGTTACATTAGCTACTTCTGTTACACTACCACGTATATCGTAGATATAAATCTGATAGTTAGTTGAAGTGCTTCCTTCTGAAGTGTATGTCTCGTAGGACGCAATTAACCCGTTACCATATACGTACTTCTCTATTGTACCATCGCTTGAAAACCTTACCAAGAGGTTCTTATTCTCACGGTCATAACAGTATTCATTAGAGAAGCTTACTTCCTGCTGTGATGCAATGAGCTGTTCTAACATCTCAAGCTTCCACAGGTCTTCTTCACTGACTGTAGTGGCTTCCTGAATCTCTGCTTTTTCACCTATCGACTGCAGCATAAGCGAATCAAGCAACTGCTGTTCCGACATGAAATCGTCACCGCTTACATCAGTCAGAAGAATGTCGCTTTCAGCTTCGATTTCTGTAATGATGCCCTCTCCTGATACAGACTCTTCGATATTCTCTTCTTCAGTCACTTCCTCGAGCGATTCCATAACAACGTCTGATGTGTTGGACGGTTCTTCTGATATTTCACCCTCTTCAGGTTCTTCTTCCGGTACTTCTTCAACAGAGTCTTCAATTAAAGGCTCTTCTGAAACGTTTTCATCTGTAGTTAACTCATCGGTTGTTTCTTCGAAATCTTCGGTTTGAGCATCTTCTTCACCACCTTCAGTCGTATCGGATTCTGCTTCATCGGTTACCTCATCTTTCACTGCTTCAGTAGATTCTTCTATATCTTCAGTCAGTTCGTCAGGCAAGACGATCTGTTCGTCCAAATCTAAAGCTTCGATATCTTCGATAAATGCTTTGTTTTCAAGCTGAGTAGATAAGCTTTCATACATACTGTAAAGAGTATCTAATGTAACCCCTTCAAGACCCGATACGCTCATGCCTGTGGTGTCTGAGCCGTATATTCTGTAGTCTTCTGCATCATATCCGAAAGTCTCTGTAAGAGTCTCGTATAAGTCTACTTCATATCCTGCTACGGAGATGTGTCCGCCGTTCTGCAGTACACCTTTAATGAGGCGATTTCTGCTGTCATATGTAAGCTCTGTGTTACTGCTTGCCAAGTCAAACAATTCCGGAGCAAAACCTTGCGCATCGTTAAGAGAAGTGTTTATAAGGTTTCCGTCATTATCAAACACAAAGCCGCAGCCACCAAAAGATTTAATCCTGTTGTCTGCCTTATTGTATGAAAGAGCCTTCTCCTCACCTAAGGCATTTGTTCCTGTGATGTTTCCTGCTCCGTCGTAACTGAATGTCTCTTCATCTGTTACTTCGCCACTCTGAAGATTCCTTGTAACACGGCTTAATACTCTGCTTAAGTTATCGTAAGTGTATTCATACTTAAAATTCTTTATGGGACGGCTCTCGCTTACAAGTCTGTTAATTAAGTCATACTCATAAACGGTTTCGTCAATCAATTCGCCGTTTGAAGCTTTTGTTACGGTTGTTTTAACAAGATTGCCTATCTCGTCGTATTCTTTATGCGTTCTGATTCCCGTAACGGTTTCAGTCTTCCTTTCGGCATTTAAATAAATATCGATACCTTTAGCGAAAATCTTATACCACTGTCCCGGAGATAATGACTTTTCACCGGATATCTTCATAAGAGTAACTGAGAAATACCTTCCTGCACTATCAGGAACATACACTCCTCCATCGGTAAGTTCCATACTTCTTAAGAAGCTTCCGTCTTCTGCGTATTCACAGAATCTAAGCTTATAGCCTTCAGTAATGGTTACATGGTATTCAGGGTATTCTGCCACTACAAGTTCAGGGAGCCTCATTCTTCGTCTGTGGGCAGCCTTGACTCCGGTTTTGGCATCATATTCACCTGACTCCCAGTAACTGTTCTTACTAAGATCAAGGTTGTATGTGCTTATAGCGACTCCATCCGAAGCATTTCCCGAAACAATCGATTCTACCTCTCTGTTAAGAGCATCGTAACTGTATGTTGTTACTCTTCCTTCCCAATCCGTTACGCTCTTGATATTGCCGCAAAGGTCGTAAGTATAGCTTACGGATGTGTTGTCGGGATATGTAATAATCTTAAGGTTTCCATAGGAATCATAGCTGTAGGAAACTACTCTGCTCTTTGTATCCGTTACGGAAGTTACTCTGTTTAATGCGTCATAAGTTCTTGTAATGGTTCCGTTAGAGTCAGTCACTGTAAGAACATTTGAATTTGAATCGTAGGTGTATGTAATCTCTCCTTCGGGAGTTACTGCCTTAGTAATTCGGCCATTAAGGTCATACTCATAAGTGGTACTCTGAGCCCTTGCATTGGTCAAAGACTCCACAAGGTTTAAAGCATTATAAGTATACTGTACGGCATTGCCTTCTACAGTTGACTTGATAATTACGTTTCCATTCGCATCATAAGTAAAACTTGTAGTACCGCCTTCGGGACCTATAAGCTCAAGAGCATTACCGGTATTGTCAAAAATGCTTCTGCTTACTCCGTCCAAAGGATTGATGGATTTATTTCTGCGTCCGTTCTTATCATAGCCATACGTTGTAGTAAGATTTAAAGCATCGGTTACCTTGGTTACCTGATTTACTTTATTTAATTCGTAAGTCGTAGTCTGTCCCTTGGCATTTGTGGTAGATACAAGGTTTCCGTTTGAATCGTAAGTAAAGCTTGTTTCATTACCTAAAGCATCGATGGTCTTAGATATAAGGCCTCGCTTGTCATACTCTGTTCTTGAGGTATTACCGTTAGGGTCTGTGACTGCTACCAGCTGTCCGTTTGCGTCATACTCTCTCGTGACTTCCGCATCACCTGTCTTGGTTGATACAAGTCTGTTACGTTTATCGTAAGTGTATGTTGTCACTTCGTCCAAGG
>Ga0129307_1003069_pt1 | contig 11229 bp, 9 predicted proteins | sample P1105metagenome_FD_94437 | JGI IMG/M metagenome (GOLD analysis project Ga0129307, IMG submission 94437) | Capybara group fecal microbial communities from Wisconsin, USA - P1105 metagenome | ecosystem: Host-associated > Mammals > Digestive system > Large intestine > Fecal | place: USA: Wisconsin... | reverse complement strand
AATTCGTGGGACAGGGCCGATACGCTGACGCCAAACATCCTGGACAGCTCCTTGAGTGAGAATCTGGAAGTGAAGCTGCTGTCGATGTAGGAAATGACGCGGTTGATCGTCGGCGACAGGGAAGTCTTCGGGAATTCCTGCTCGGAGTTATGCATGGTGTCGATACTCATGCGTAAGATCGGGAAGATCCGCGAGACATCCGAGAAGCGCTTCCAACTTGATTGCCGCTCATCGTCGAGCATCAGTTCGCTGATCAGTCTGCGGCATTCATCCAGATCATTTTCGCTCATCGTGAAACAATACTGGCCACAACCAGTCAAATCCATGAGGATGCGCTCGAAATCGATCTGCCGGGCACCGGCCAGGCGCAGAAACTCATTGGTCAGATACAGGCCGAAGTGGCGGATGTTCTCATCCGAATATTTCAGTATCCCATGAGGATGATAGGGCGGAATGAGGATCATCTCGTTGATCTTGGCCTGATAGATCTGATCATCGATAAAGAATTCGGGGAAACCCTCCTTGACGAAAACAAACTGCCAGTATTCATGATTGTGAATGGTCGAGATGGTCGAGGCGATCTCGTTCTGGTTGAATGGCCGATAGCCGTCTTTTTCAATGGACATGGAAGTTCGTACTCCTTTGATGCTGCTCGATACATGTCTTCGTTTCTTGCAATAATAACAGACTCTAATGGGATATCTGTTTCAAATAAACAGATTTTGCATACATTATCAATCGTTTTTACATATTATTAGAATATCACAAAGAGATATAAATAAAATGAAGAGACCAATAAAAAAGCCTGTACAGATTCATACAGACAGAAAAGGGAACCGCTCTTAACCAAAACCTTTCGGTCAGGATGTGCTGTCCGCATATTGACGGCGTATCCCCCGAAAGGTTTTTCTTTTGAATCAGATGGTACAGCAGAAGATCAGAATGTAGTGACAGAGGCTTCCCAGAAGCACCAGAATGTGAAAGACTTCGTGTTCGCTCCATCTGTCGGAGATCCGGATCTTCAAAGCGTAGAGGACGCCGCCGATTGTATAGAAGATTCCACCGGCCAGAAGCCAGAAGAAGCCGTATACCCCCAGAAGATGATAGAGCGTTACGATCCTGAACAGGGCAAACCAGCCCATGACGATATACAGGATCGAAGAGACATATTTCGGACAGTAGACAAAGAAGAACTTGATCAGCGTGCCGATGACTGCCGCGATCCAGACGGCGGTCAGCAGGAACTTTCCCTGTGTGTCTTTCATGAGGATCAGACAGAGAGGCGTATAGGTGCCGGCAATCAGATAGAATATGGCGATGTGGTCGAATCTTTTCAGGATCGTCGTTCCTCTTTCGGGAAGGATGAAGGAATGATGGGCGCTGCTGGCGCCGTAGAGGACGATGAGACTCAGACCGTAGATACTTAAGCCGATCATCGAGGAGATATCGCTGCCGCGGACAGCCGCCTTTATCAACAGGGGCGGCAGAAGAAAGATGGCCGCCACAAAACCGATGAAATGGGTCAGGGCGCTGATCGGATCGCGGATGCGGATATAGGGCCTGAGATCATTTTGAAGAGGCTGTTTCATTTTGATTTCGCTCATTAGAGGCTCCTTGTTTCACATATAGAACGGATATATAATAAACCTGTATGAGGTTTTTCAAAAACCTCTAAGCTCATATTAGAATGTTTTTAATAACCTGTCAAGAGATATTAAAAAACCGATGAGGTCCCTATGAAGAAAAAAGAGAAGAAGACAAGCCTGCCGGATGTTTTCCGCTTACCGACCTACAGGGAAATTCCCTCGGTCGGACTTTACCTCGACCAGACTTCCGAGTACATCAACGAGGCGCTGAACGATCTGCCGGAGAGCGCGATCACCAACTCGATGATCTCCAACTACGTCAAGAAGAAACTGATCGACAACCCCGTGAAGAAGCGCTACGGGAGGGATCAGATTGCCTATCTGATCTTCATTGCCGTAACCAAGAGCGCCCTTTCTCTGGATGATGTCGACAGACTCTTCCGGCTGCAGAAGGAAAGATGCAGCTGCGAAGAGGCCTACAGCTATTTCTGCGAGAGGTTCGAAAAGATCATGAACGACGAGGGGAAAACAAGGGAAAACGACATTCAGAAAATACTGCTGGACAACATCATCATGACGATCGTCTCCCATATCCGTCTCAGAAAACTGCTTGAGGAGACTTTCAAAGCGTAATCTGTATATATAATTTACAAAAACTTAAATATTCCCCTTTATCAGAGATGATAAAATTGATAGTAAAGGTAGGGGGAATCACATGTTTTCTTGGCAACATTTTGTATGGCTGGCCATCTGCGTCGCCATGATCGTCATATCCATCATCTCTTTCAGAAAGAAGAGACCGATGCTTCAGCAGGTTCTTAACTGCTGCTGCATCATCTGCTGTCTTTCGGAATTCACCAAGGTGTTCAGCACGCTGGAGATGGTGTCTTCCGCTGACGGAAGCATCAGCTTCCCGTATATTCCGATGAACCATCTTCCGCTTCATCTGTGTTCGATACAGATCCTGTTCATCTTCTATGTGCGTTTTACGGAAAACAGAAAGATGAGAGAGAACCTGCTTTCCTTCATGTATCCGTCGTGTCTTTTGGGTGCCCTGTCGGCACTGGCGATGCCCTCGATCTTCTCGACGTCGATCACGGTTGACCAGGCGTTCACGCATCCGATGGCCTACCAGTTCTTCATCTTCCATTCAATGCTGATAGGGCTGGGCATCATGATCGCGATGTCCGGCGAGATCAAATGGCAGTGGAAGCACTGGTACCAGTGTTTGATCATCATCGCCCTTCTGGGCTTCGTCTCGCTGTATGTCAACTCGATCTTCGCCTCGCCGACCTATCTCAACGGCGAGCTGCAGCACGTCGACTTCTGGCCCAACTTCTTCTTCACCTACAACAACCCGCTGTGCATCAAGGTGACGACGATCACGCAGTGGTATCTCTATCTGCTGATCCTGTGTGTCGTCATCGCCGTACTGACCTTCATCTGTTTCTATCCGCTGATCAGAAGAAACAGGACGCGATAAAAAAATAATTCTTCAGCCAAAGGCGGATCGGATCCGCCTTTTTCAATTGCATCCGGCATCAAGAAAAAAGGCTGTTCATATGAACAGCCCTTCAATTCATCTGCATCGGAATCTTGATCGCTTACTCAACGCCTGTCAGAGGCAGGTTATAGGTCTTGTTTTCTTCCTTCTGGCCTTCTTTGGCCTTGATCGTGAAGCGGATCGCCTTGCTTTCGGCGTCGGCAAACACGGCCTTGATCGAGTGGTCTCCGACAGACAGCTTCTGCAGGAAGGAAGGCTTCAGATGAATGATGACGCTTCCTTCTTCAATCGTATAGCTGGAGCTGTCGACCTTCTCGCCGTCGACAAGGACGGATTCGAAGAGATCGAAGGTCTTTTCGTCTTCGAAGTTGCGCTTGAATCTGAAGTCACAGGTTTTATTGCTTCCCTTTCTCCAAACCGCGTTGGCACCGTCGATGATAAGATACTGCACGGCAGGCGGCGTGATGTTATATTCCGCCAGTGTTATGCCGACAAATTCGCCGAGACCTTCCAGCTCGAACGTGTATCTGCCGACTTCCTGGAAGACTTCGTCGTCCGTCCACTTGGTCAGCTTGTAATCGAAGCCTTCCTTCAGGATCCTGCCGTCGTAGACGATTCTCGGCGACATCTCGTGGCCGGTGTATTCGTCATCGAGGACCGTGACGAGTTTGATATCCGTCAGATAGGCGTCAGGATTCTCCATCATGTCAGTGATATTGATCTGTGTTCCATAGATGTCGGTGACGATGATCTGTTTTGTCAACTTCTTGCCGTCACCGGTCGTATCTTCGATATCACTGTCGGGAATGTTCTCGATGTCAGTAAACATCAGTTTGATCTGATCCGTGTTGTTGTCGTCTTTGCCGGCTGTGATTGTAAACTCAGTCGAGATCGGTGCATAGTAATTGGAGACGAATCCTTCCACGATCATGCACGGCGTGAGTGTCAGATCTCTCTTGAGGTCCTTCGCCTGAACCGGGCGATAGACGCCTTCCTCCTTGATCATGAACCAGGAAAGATCGAATGTGTTGCTTGCCTCGTCCGGTACAAAGAAGAGCGCCACCATCTCGATGATGGGATCGCCATACTCGTCGTACCGGTCTGTTTCAATGCTGGTCGGAATCAGATAGTAGCCGTTATACATCTCCATGTAGACGACGTGAAGTCTTCCCTCGGCATCCTTTAACGCGTACCATTTTTCATCCAGCGCATCCAGATCCCAGACGGCCGTATCGTTGTTGAGCCATTTGATGTATTCTTCAATAAAGTCTTCCTGACTTATGCTGTCCAGATCCATATCGAAGACTTCGCTTCCTGAAATCATGCCGATGGAGAGTTCCTTCTGCGTGTGTGCCGGGCCCATGAACATCCATTCAACACCGTTTTCTTCGATCCAGTTTTCAAGGATCGGCAGTTCGGCGATGATGTTGTAGCTGACGTTGTCGATCACCCTCTTCTTCGTGTCGTTGATTCTGATGCGGTAGCCCGCTCCTTTTTCCTTTTTGACCTCATAAAGCTCGATGTTCTTTTTGGCGATCGCTTCTTGAGCCATCTGTCTGATCGTATCATCCATCCAGTCACGGAACGCGGGATCATCTTCACCGCTCATCCCGGTTGTCTCCAATACGAGGCCAACCATATCTTCGACATGAAGACCCCACGGAGAGAAATCCACGTCTTCCTCATGTTCATAAGTGTCGATCTGCCAATACGCCTTGACGTAATCATAGTCAAACTTTTCTCTGTCATAGTCTTCGTTGATCATGTCCGTTACGGTCTGGCCGGTCTCGGCCATGAGTTCATAAAGGACCATTGTCTTGCGGTATTCGCTGAGGAATTGCTTTACTTTTCCTTCCGGTATCACTTCGAGTATTTCGTTGATCGAGCGGACATAATCTTCCGTATCCCTGTAGCTGTCAACGGCGGTGAAGAATATGTATGTGCCGCTGGATGAGAGCTGGCCGGTCAGATCATCGGCGTAGCGAAGATTGCCGTCGATGTCACGGAATAAGAATTCGCCGCTGGTATGGATGCCCGAGGTGCAGCAGTTGTAGTTGATGGTTTCGTTGTGGAGGATTCTCTGGATCCTCAGCGCAAGATCATAGTATTCGTTGACTTCAAGATCTTTTCCGCCAGCCGGAATGCGATCCTCATCGAATTCCTTGACCGCCACGCAAAGCTGGGCGACAAGATTGCCAAGGTCGACGTAATAGCTGTTGTTGCCATAATGGACGGAATGCAGGGCTGATGACAGTTCATCATAGTAAAGAGCGTCATTGAGCTGCATTGACAGAAGATCATTCATTTCGATCAGCGCATCGACGATGCCGCTGTTCATGAGGGCGGTTGTATTGACGAGGGCCATCGTGGCTTCGTAATCTGAACCGTCGCCTGCCTCATAATACTCGTAGAAGTCATCGACGATCTTCGTGCCCAGAGTAAATCCGTCGATATCCGGATCATTGCCCAGCATATCGAGCCAGCCTTTATACTGTTCGCCGTCTCCGGGCACAAGTTCCGGGGAAGCGATATAGTAATCTGTATAGGGGGCAAACGCCAGCGTGAGCTCGATCGAATTCATCAGGCAGGCGTCGAAGTTGATGATGTCAAATTTGCCGCCGTCTTCGGTGACCCTGTTGTCAGAAAACACATCGATAAGCTTGGCAGAGGACATCAGCGTGCCGCTGTGTTCATCCATGCCATAACCGCTGGAAGGGCCTCCGCCGTGATCCCAGAGAATGAGATCATACTGTTCAGCAGGGTAGTTTTCAACGCCGTAATTGATGAAGGCCTTCAGTACTTCCGGATCAGACATCCATTCGTATTCGGTTTCCTCATCATCTTCATCATCCGGTCTTGCCTTTCTGGCGTTTTCGCCATCACCCATGATGCCGTCGCCATCCAGAAGAACGAGTTTTCCGGGATGGTCCTGTGCATCGAGACCCTTGGCTTCCCAGATGCAGTTGTATTCGTTGTCGATCTCTTCAAGCTGCGAATCCGTTGCAGGATCGTAGAGGTAACTGCCGTCCAGGTGCCAGCCGTCATTCTCATCGGAACCGCCGGTCATGACGATGAATTTCACCTGATCGCCATCGGAGAAGCGGGCGTTCAACACCTGTTCAAGATTCTCGGACGCCAGACCGGAAACGGATTCCAGATCGGAACCGACAACATACATCAGAATCGTACGTTCATAGAGGTCCCTCTTCTTTTCGTCCTCTTTCTCATTCTTCACTGCTTCTCCCGCTTCCAGCAGAAGGTCTTCCACTGGCTGCGAGAGGTCTTTCTCTTCTTCTGTTTCCTCTTCGGTGCTGTCAGGCGGAAACTGCGGATCTTCAGGCTCCGCTTCAGCTTCCTCTTCCTGATTCTCCTCAGTTTCTTCAGGAAGCGTTACAGTTTCAGAAGTTTCAGGATTGCCGTCCTGGCCTTCTTCGTCCGCAAATGCCGCACGCGGAAAAACGCTTAAGAAAAGTAGTGCGACAAGAACGATCTTCAAGATCTTTTCTTTCATAATGATCCCCTTTATATATAGTCTTTAAATTGAGTCAAGTATTCTTTAGAAATATGCTGATCTGATACTTGCTGATATTTTTATTATATTATTTATTTTTTTTGTTTTTATATCGGTTTCCTGTCGTATCCTGACAAAATGACAGAAATCACGTATCTGACTGCCACAGAGGGAAGTGTATCTATGCACATCATGTCATAAAAGATTTTCATCGGCATGAATAGATTATAATATTCTATATGAGCGGGTATGAACAAAAGAGATGAAAAACTGAAACCCTATCTTGAAGCACTGCCCGATGTCATCAGATATCAGGTTGCGACCAAACTGCTGCTGGGCGTCTGGCTCTTTCTTCTGGGACGCCTGTTTCGTGTGCTTCTGAATTCCACCGGGAGGGTGGCGGTTACTTCGGGCGACTTCGCTTTCATTTTCACGACCTGGCAGGGCATTGCGATCATCCTGATTGCCCTGATATCGCTTTTCGTCTATGTCGCGCTTGACCTCAACGTCAAGATCATCCTCAGCAGGAATCTTCTGTTTGATGAAAACAAGCCCTTCTGGCATATCTGTTCGGAAGCTTTGGAGTGCATTCTGCGCCTGTTCAATGTACAGGGCATCGCCATCATCATCTACATCGTTTTGATCGCACCGATCCTCGGCATCGGCTTTTCCATTTCGCTGACTCAGGGCTTCTATATCCCAACCTTCATCTCCTCGGTGATCGCCGATACGCCTCTTTATCTGATCCTGGCTTCAGTTGCAGCCCTGTTATTCATATCCATGGGCATCGCCAACCTCTTTGTCCTGCACGGCGTCATCGACGACATGTCCATTGAAGATGCCAGCAGGCAGTCAAGAAAGATCATCAAAGAATACGGGAAAGATTATCTCTGGCAGAATATCACCTTCATCCTGGTCATGGCAGCGGTTCTCGGCATCATCGTTGCGGCAGTTTTGGTCCTTCCTCTGCTGCTGACACAGATCCTGCCCCTGTCTTCCGTCATCAGACGAGGACTCTTCCTCTTCTTCATCCTGCAGGGAACGATTCTGTCGCTGATTGCCGGCCTGATCGTCACGCCGTTCTACATCATGAAGATGACGCAGCTATACTATTCCTACAAAAACAAAGAACCGGTCTTCTATCATCAGCGCAAGGTCAAGGTGCATACCTACGACAAGGTCGCCCTGATCCTTGTCCTGATCGCTGTCGTCGGGATCTCCATCTTTATGAACCACGACTTCGACAGCGTCTTCCCGCTGGATTCCTCCGTTAAGATTATCGCCCATCGCGGCGGCGGTACAGAGGGGGCCGAAAACACAATCGCGGGACTGGAGAACGCGTGGGCCAAAGGCGCCTATGGGAGTGAGATCGATATTCAGCGGACAAAGGACGGGTATTATGTCCTGAATCATGACGCGAATTTCGAACGCGTTGCCAAAGACAGGCGCAAACCGGAAGAGATGACACTTGAGGAAATACGCAAGCTCTCCGTCGACGGCGAACCGATCCCGACGCTCGAGGAGATGCTCGATGCCAGCAAGGGAAAAGTAATCCTGTTCATCGAACTGAAGGGAGAGACCGCCGACCGGCAGATGGCCGATGATGCGGTGCGCATCGTAAAGCAGCGGCACATGGAGAATGAAGCCGTGCTGATCTCTCTGAAATACGATCTGATCGATTATATAGAAACGAAGTATCCGGAAATGGAAACGGGCTTTCTGACTTTTGCGTCATTCGGCGATACCGCCCTGCTCAACTGCGATTATCTGGCACTGGAAGAGGAATCAGCGACAGCCGATTCCATCGCCGCCGTGCACAGGCAGGGCAAGAAAGTCCTGATCTGGACCGCCAACAAAAAACAGTCACAGAGGCATTTTCTGTGCTCGAGTGCCGATGCAGTCATCACCGACAACGTCACGCAGGCGACAGAAGTCGTGCAGGAGATCGCGAACCGCTCCGATCTGAGAAGGATCCTTGACAGGATCAGGGAGCTCTTCGCTTAGGATTCCTCAATCAACACAAAGAACTCATTGTCTGAGTTCTTTTTATTCCGGTTCTTCATTCATAAACACTGTGCTTCTATTTTTTTTCGGTTTGTATGTCTGATTTACACAAATTTAAAATCATTTTTATTGCATTGTAAAATAGACTTATATATGAAAAAAAAGAAAACAATTATTTTTAGAATCGGATTTTCCAAATTGACCAGTATAATACTTGCGTTAGTTATATTGACCGGCTGTATAGGTTCATCTTTTGGAAATGCTAAAATTACAACCAATCATGAATCTGATTACATAGATAACAACAGTATAATTCATGTTTTTTTATATGGCGATTCTGAAAAGATATATACTCCTTCCAGTAGTATTGTGGACTATATAGAGTATTTCAGTGAATCGAAACACCTAATAGTTTCTCTTAATGGAAAAGAATACGTTCATGCTAATGTCACAAAACAATTATGGAATGATTTTAAGAACGCAGATTCGTATGGCAGTTTTTATGTAAATAACCTAAAAGAAAATACGGACTATTGGGTCGTCGGCTATGACGGAAGTAATGGCGAGAAAATAAAATATGAGTTCATTCATGATTAAAACAACCACATTTTTTATCCACATTTTTAACTCAGATTTGTGGTTAAAACTGATGGTTTCGAATATGTCAAAACAAAAAAAGAGCCGTTATATCGGCTCTTTTCACAAAGATGCATTTATGGTGGAGAATACGAGATTCGAACTCGTGACCCCCTGCTTGCAAAGCAGGTGCTCTCCCATCTGAGCTAATTCCCCGCATGGTGGGCCTGATAAGACTTGAACTTGCGACCTCGCCCTTATCAGGGGCGCGCTCTAACCACCTGAGCTACAGGCCCATACACCATTTGTGCTCATTCATTCTACTTCATGAAAGGTGAAATTGTCAATAAAAAAAGACAAGTCTATTGAATATAAAGTTCAGCCCGGCTTATAATAATAGGTACCTGAAATGAAAAAGATGTTTTATTGTGTCCTGGCTCTGTGTGTTGCATTGGTGATCTGCGGTTTCACCGACTTTTTGAGTGACACGGATACGGGTCTGGATCTGGGCGCCCTCTATGATTATCAGAAGGAGTTCAAGACGGAAGAACTGAGCATCTGTTCGGCCAATACTGCCAAGACCTACATGGACTACCGCATGACGACCGTCGTCGATTCCAGGCAGTACCAGTTCATCCACAATCATCTGACCGTCGACAAGAAGACGGGCTTCCTCTACGACGAGGACGGCTTCATCGCCGTGGCCCTTGGTTCCTACTACGGTGAGATCGGTGACCGCTACTATTTCACGCTGGAGTCCGGTATCGTGCTGCCGCTGGTCAAGGCGGAAGAGAAGGCCGATGAAGATACGGATATCACGGGCTGCTACCACACGCTCGATGGAAGCGTCGTGGAGTTTGTCATCGATGACGAATATGCCGCGGATTATTTCGGAACCAATTCCAACGGTTACGTCCTGGATGGCAACTACAACAACTATTCACTGTTCAGCGGAAGCTTCGTGAAGGTCGAGAAGGTCCTCGATGAACGCTCGGACAGGATCGTAAGCTATCAGATCGAACAGAATGCGCCTTCCGGTATCGATATCTTCAATTACGCATCAGGTTATTAGACTCGAAAGAGTCTTTTCTTTATGCCATAAGCTCCGTGCATCTATAATAGAAGTATGTTGGAGATCAGAAAGAGTACAGAGAGCGACGTTGAACGCATCGGCGAGATCTTTTCGCTTGCCCGCAGATACATGGCGCAAAACGGCAATCCCACCCAGTGGGGAGAGGATCGGCCTTCGCTGGATCTTGTCAGAGACGACATCGCGAAGGGCAATTCCTATGTCATCACAAATGACGGGAAAATCGTCGGCACCTTCGCCTACATTCCCGGCATCGAAGAGACCTACCTGGAGATCGACGGCGCCTGGATCGACGATGCGCCATATGGCACGATCCACCGCATCGCTTCGGATGGCTCAACAAAGGGAATCTTTGATGCGGCTGTGCAGTTTGCGCAAAACCAGGGCAGGGATGTGCGAATCGACACGCACAGGGACAACGCGACGATGCTGCACCTGATCAGACGAAGCGGCTTTACGGAGTGCGGCATCATCATTGTCGACGACGGTACGCCGCGGATCGCCTTTCAGAAGAAGATATAATGAGAATATGAAAAAGGTATTGGTGATCGTCGGACCGACGGCTGTGGGCAAGACAAGATTCGGCATCGAATGTGCCGGACTTTTCGACGGCGAGATCATCTCCGGAGACTCCGTACAGATCTACCGGGGACTCGATATCGGATCGGCAAAGCCGGATGAGAAGGAACTGTCTGAAGCTGTGCATCATCTGATCGACATACGCGAGGCAAACGAAAAATACAGCGTCAAGCAGTTTCAGGAACTGTGTCGCACATGCATCGACGACATCAGCGACAGGGGGAAACTGCCGATCATCGTCGGCGGTACCGGCTTATACATCAAGGCCGCACTGTACGACTACACCTTCTTTGATGAGGAAGGGGAAGACGATCCCTACGAAGATTTAAGCAACCAGGAACTCTATGAACTTCTGAAAGAGAAGGATCCGGCAGCGCTT
>Ga0129307_1003066_pt1 | contig 11241 bp, 8 predicted proteins | sample P1105metagenome_FD_94437 | JGI IMG/M metagenome (GOLD analysis project Ga0129307, IMG submission 94437) | Capybara group fecal microbial communities from Wisconsin, USA - P1105 metagenome | ecosystem: Host-associated > Mammals > Digestive system > Large intestine > Fecal | place: USA: Wisconsin... | reverse complement strand
CGGCATGGACTTCGACGAGTTGGAAAAATGGTACGACGGCTATCAGATAGGCGACGAACAGTCCATCTTCAACCCCAATTCGGTGATGACGGCCATACGTGAGCATAGATGTAGAAGCTATTGGGCTGCCACCGGTGCCTTTGGCAGGGTGTCCGACTACATCCAGATGAACTTCGAGGGTCTGAAGGATGACATCATTGCCATGCTCGCCGGGGGGCGGTGCGCCGTGGACCCTACCAGTTTCCAAAACGACATGTCGGTTGTCAACAGTCGTGACGACGTGCTCACCGTGCTCATACACTTGGGTTACCTCTCCTACGATTGGAACAAGGAGGTGTGCTACATCCCCAACCGCGAGGTGGCCGGAGAAATGGTTAATGCAGTGAAGGCCACCAAGTGGAAGAGTGTCGCCGATGCCTTGCAAAAGTCCGAGAGGTTGCTCCGTGCCACCCTCGACGGCGACGCGGAGGCCGTGGCGCGAGGGGTGGAGGCCGCACACGACGAGGAGACAAGCATCCTCTCCTACAACAATGAAAACTCCATGGCGTGTGTGCTAAGCATCGCATATTACTATGTCAAAAACGACTACATCATCCACAGGGAGTTGGCTTCTGGCAGGGGCTTTGCCGACCTCGTGTTCATCCCGAGAAAAAATGTCGATTCCCCCGCCCTCGTGGTGGAGTTGAAATACGACAAGGACGCCGACACCGCCATCTCGCAAATCAAGCGGAAGAAATACCCGGCGAAGGTGGCGCAATACACCGACAATCTCCTCCTCGTGGGCATCAACTACGACAAGGAGACCAAGACCCACTCGTGCGTTATCGAAAGATGGGAGAAGGAATAGGAGGCACGGCTTTCCCGCCTCACAAGAGAAAATAGGGTAAAATCAAAAACAGTACGGTTTATGAAAAAAATTGTTGTTCTTACCGGTGCCGGTATGTCGGTGGAGAGTGGTTTGAAGACCTTCCGCGATGCGGATGGCTTGTGGGAGAACTATCCCGTGCAGCAGGTGGCCACCCATGACGGATGGCTTCGCGACCCCACCTTGGTGACGGAGTTCTACAACATGCTCCGCCGCAAGTGCCTTGACACGAAGCCCAACGAGGGTCACCGCTTGGTGGCCGCCTTGGAGAAGTATTACGACGTGACGGTGGTGACGCAGAATGTTGACAACTTGCATGAGGCGGCTGGCAGCACGCATGTCATACACCTTCATGGCGAGTTGATGAAGGTGTGCTCGAGCATCGACCCCTACGACCCGCGCTACATCCAGGAACTCACCCGCGAGAACCCGGAGGTGACGCCGGGGACGAAGGCCGGCGACGGCTCGCTCCTCCGTCCGCACATCGTCTTCTTCCAGGAGGCGGTGCCGATGATCGAGGTGGCCGCCGAAGCCTGTACCAAGGCCGACATCTTCATCATCATTGGCACGTCGCTGGTGGTGTATCCTGCCGCAGGGTTGCTCCACTACGTGCCTCGCAAAGCCCCCATCTACCTCATCGACCCGGGCGATGTGCGCGTGGGTGCCACCGAGGGTTTCGAGCATCTGAAGATGGGTGCTTCGGAGGGCATGCGCAAGTTGTTCGCACGCTTGGTGCCGTAAGGCTCACGCCTCTTTTTTCCGCATGCCCATGCGGGCTTCCACCACGTTGACCACGTAGTCGCCCAGTTTCTCGCACTCCGCGATGAGGTCCATGTAGATGGTTCCCACGGCGTAGGTGTACTCGTGTTTGTTGATGTCGATGATGTTCTGCGTCTTCAGTTGGTTGCGGTAGTTGTTGATTTCGTTCTCGATGTTGAAGGTGCGGTTGATGTCGTACGACATCTTCCGCCCGGACAAGAGGATGTTCATCTGCGTGAGGCTGTTGTCGGTCAGTTCCATCATCTGGTGCATGTGCTCGTATTGCTTGTCGGTGAAATGGTCCTGCTTGCCCTGCACCTTGCGGTTGATGGTGCGCGCCATGTTGTAGCATGAGTCGCCGATGCTTTCGAGTTCGGAGATTTCCCTGAGCATGGCGCGTATCTTGGCCTTCGTGTCGTCGCTCAGGTGGGCGTCCGACACTTGGTCGAGGTATTTGGCAATCTCTATCTCCATGTTGTCGGAGATGCCTTCGTATTTCTCGATGCGCTTGAAGGTGGCGTTGAATCGCTTCTCGTCCTTCTCTGTAAGCAGTTCGCGCACCATGCCAAACATGCGCTGCATGCGCTCGGCGAAAGCCTCAATTTCCTTATGCGCCTCGAGCACGGAGAGTTCCGGTGTCTTCATGATGCCGGAGGTGATGAAATGCAGTCGGAAATCCTCGTCCTCCGCCACGGCCTTGGGTTTGATGAGCCAGCACACGAAGCGCTCGATATACTGGATGAACCATATTTGCAGGAAGGTGTTGGTGAGGTTGAAGATGGTGTGGAAAGCGGCGAGGACGATGCAGGCTTTCATCAGGTTGCCCTCATATCCCGGCTCTTCTGGTGCGATGGTGCGGTCGAAGCCCACGAGGGAGCAGACGGCGTTGATGAAGGGGTGAAGCAGGATGAGTGCCCATGTCACGCCGATGACGTTGATGATGAAGTGCGCCAGGGCCGCCCGCCGAGCCTGTGTGTTGGCTTTCCTCGCCATGATGTTGGCCGTGATGGTGGTGCCAATGTTCTCGCCCAAGACGAGCATGATGCCTTGGTCGATGTGGAGCACGCCGGTGGAGCAGAGTATCATCGTGATGGCCATGATGGCCGCCGAGGACTGCACGCAGAGCGTCAGCACGGTGCCCATGAGGAGGAACAGCATTGAGTTCCAGAAGGTGGGCTCGTTGAATTGTGCGAAGAACTCGCTGATGATGATCTTCGCCTGCGCGTCGTCCACCAGTGCGAAGCCGGTGGACTTCAGTGTGCCAAGTCCGAGGAAAAGGAAGGCCACGCCAAAGAGGAAGTCTCCTATGATGCGCCGCCTCTTCATGTAGATGAGTATGATGCCTATGAAGAATGCCGGATAGACAAGGTCGGTGATTTCGAAAGAGAAGGCGAGGCTCATGATCCATGCCGTGACGGTGGTTCCAACGTGTGCTCCCATGATGACGCTGATGGCCTGCATGAGTGTGAGCAGTCCGGCGTTGACAAAGGAGACGGTCATGAGCGTCGTTGCCGTGGAACTCTGCACGGCGGCGGTGACAAACATGCCGGTGAACACCCCCATGAAGCGGTTGGTGGTCATGGCTCCCAGGACATGTCGCAGTTGCGAGCCGGCCATCTTCTGAAGGCTTTCACTCATCGACTTCATGCCGAACATGAGCAGGGCAAGCGAGCCAAAAAGTTTGAGAATAATCCAAATTGACATGATTCGTGAAAATTTTTGGTGCAGAAATGCCTTTTTCCGCTTTTTTTTACTACTTTTACGCTCTGAAAAACAAAACGTGTCACATTATGAGAGAAATGCTCAAAATCCGTTGCAAAAATAGCAAAAAAATCGTAGAAACCCCCATTGGGAGTTCTCTTTCTGAAATTTTTTCCCTTTCCGGGTTGGAAATGCCCTATGGCCCCATTGTGGGCAAGATGAACAATCGCGTGGTGGGCTTGGGCATGCGCATCTACCATAACGCCGACGTGGAGTTCCTCGACCTCCACACCAGTTCCGGCAGCCGCACCTACACGCGGACCTTGTTCTTCATCCTTTGCAAGGCTGTCCACGACCTCTTCCCGCAAGGTTCCGTGGTGATCGACATCCCCGTCTCCAACGGCTATTTCTGCGACTTGAACATAGGTCGTGCCGTCACAAAGGAGGATGTGGTGGCCGTCAGGCGCCGCATGGAGGAGATCATTGCCGCCAAATTGCCCATCCGCCGCCACGAGTGCACCACGGAGGAGGCTGTCAAGGTGTTTGAGAAAGGCACCAGTTCCAAGGTGAAGCTGCTCCTCTCCACCGGCGACATCTACACCGTCTATCACACCCTCGACGGGTATGCCGACTACTATTATGGCGCCCTGCTGCCCAACACCGGCATGGTGCACCTCTTCGGCTTGGAGCCCTACTATGACGGCATGCTGCTGCGCATACCCTCCCTCTCCGACCCGGGAGTTCTGGGCGAGATGATCAAGCAGGACAAGATGTTCGGCATCTTCCAGGAGCACCATCGCTGGCAGAACATCCTCGGCCTCAGCACCGTGGGCGACTTCAACGAGGTGGTGGCGAAGGGTGGCACGTCGCTGCTCGTCAATGTCTCCGAGGCCCTTCAGGAGAAGAAGATTGCGCACATCGCGGAGGAGATAGCCAACAGGAAGGGCGTGAGGGTGGTGCTCATCGCCGGGCCGTCGTCGAGCGGCAAGACCACCACGTGCATGCGCATCTCCATCCAGTTGGTGTGCAACGGCCTCCGACCCATCCCCATCTCCATCGACGACTATTTCGTGGACCGCGAGAAGACCCCTCTCGACGAGAAGGGCGACTACGACTTCGAGAGCCTATACGCGCTCAACATACCGCTGCTCAACGAGCACCTCAACGCCCTGCTGAAAGGCGAGGAGGTGGAGCTGCCCAAGTACAACTTCCAGAAGGGCAGGAGCGAGCGCAGTGGAAAGCGGCTGAAGATGGGTCCCAACGACATCCTCGTCATCGAGGGAATACACGCCCTCAACCCGGAACTCACCGCACAGGTGGCGGAGGAGCAGAAATTCCGCGTCTATGCCTCCGCCCTCACCACCATCCTCCTCGACACCCACAACTACATCCCCACCACCGACAACCGGCTGCTCCGCCGCATCGTCAGGGATGACAAATACCGTGGCGTGTCGGCCCGTGAGACCATCCGCCGGTGGCCGTCGGTCAGGGCAGGGGAGCAGAAATGGATCTTCCCCTATCAGGAGAACGCCGACGAGATGTTCAACACCGCCATGATTTACGAGTTGGCGGTCATCAAGCAGCAGGCCCTCAAGCTCCTCGAGCGGGTGCCTCAAAACGTGGACGAGTATTCGGAGGCATACCGCCTGTGCAAGTTCCTCAGATATTTCTCCGACATCCCCGAGGGCGACCTGCCGCACACCTCGCTGTTGCGCGAATTTCTTGGAGGCAGCACATTCAAGTATTGAGCCATGGGAGCAACACGGTTTGTCAAGAGTGGCCTGATGGTGGCCTGTGTCGTGGCGATGGGTGTCGCCACGCTCTTCTCGTGCCATGGAGATGAAAAGGCTCCCGGAGGGCGCACCGCCGAGGAGTACCAGCGGTTGAAGACTGTGGCAGACGCTGTCGATCAGAAGTCGCCAAGGGCGCGCGAGTTGGTGGACTCCGCCTTGGCGAACACCACCGACAGCCTCAATTACTATGACTATTATGTAGAGTTGGCGCGTCACTTCTTTCTTCAGCATCCCGATTCCGCCCTGCTGTGCAGCGAGCGCATCCTGTCTTTCGCGAAGAGGCAGAAAACCTCGCCAAGGGTCAACGGCCTGATGGCAGAGGCCTACAACCTCCGAGCCGCCTACAACTACCAATTCCGCCAGAAATACGACGAGGCCATCGCTGACAACAAACTCGCCTACGAATATTTCCTGCAGAGCGAGATGAAGGACAACGCCTCCGGCATCTGCGCCAACATCGGCGACGTGTGCATGGAGCAGAGCCGTTTGCCGGAGGCTGCCGCCTGGTATCGCCGGGCCTTGGTGCTCACCGACTCCCTCCAGCTGCCGGAGGAGGATGCCTACACTTTCTACATGGGCCTGGGGCGCATCTACTGCATCCTCCAGGACTACAAGCTGTCCGAGGAATACTATGAGAAGGCACGTCGGGGCTACGACAACATGGACCTTAGCATGAAGGTGGCTTTCCTCAACAATTACGGCAACTTGAAATACTACAGCCAGGACTACCAAGGGGCGCTGAAAACCTTCACCGCTCTTGACAGCCTTCTTGGCAGTCACGATTTGAAAGGGAGTCTCGCGGAAAAGCTATGCCACCTCAACCTCTCCGACGTTTTGCTCAACTTGGGGCGCACCGATGAGTCGATGGCTTATCTGGCCAAGGCCGACAGTTTCTTCCGTGCCAACAACATAGGAGATGCCATCTATTACGCCAACACCATACGCATAGGCAACGCATTGAAAAGGGGAGAGATGGCCACCATCAAGCGCATCCTGGCCGAAGAGCCCGCCGGACTGACCATTGACGAGGATTTGATGAACATACGCTCGCGCTACCTGCATGAATACTACATGCAGATGGGTGATGTGAAGCGGGCCTACCAGGTGGAATGGGCATACAACCACCGGAAGGACTCGCTGGACCAAAGTCGTGAGCACATGCGCTCGGCAGACATTATGACACGCCTCTCGCTCGATACGTTGGAACTTCACAATCAGCTGAGGCTTAATGAGAAAGAAGCACAAATCAGTCACGACCGCCTGCTTTATACCTTCATCATACTCGGCGTGCTCATCTTGGCGTTGGCCTTGCTTGCATGGACACTCTATCTGAGGAAGCGCAACGCCGACAACCAACTTGAAATTGTCAACCTCCGCATCTCCAATACGCGCAACGTCATCGCACCGCATTTCGTGTTCAACGTGCTCAAGCACGCCTCGCTGCAGAGTGGGCCGGAGGCCGACAACAGCATCAACGGCATCATACGCCTCATGCGCTCGCAAATCAACGTGGCGCGACGCCTCTTCGTCACCCTGAGAGAGGAACTCGACTTCACTGAGAACTACTTGGCTTTGGCCGGGTCCACTTTGGGTTCCGACTTCGAATATCGGATAGACAAGCCTGATGAGGAGGCCCTCGACAGTCGGCCGGTACCCTCCACCTTTGTGCAAATCCTGGCGGAGAATGCCGTGAAACACGCCTTGGCAGGGATGGACGGCCCCAAGCGCCTGCTCATCGAGGTGAAACTGACGGAGCGCGACACCATCATCGCCGTGGAGGACAACGGGCCGGGCTTCGACATACGGCGCAGCTCGTCGCACAGCACCGGCACAGGGCTGCGGGTGATACAGCGCACCTTGGCCCTGCACAACGAGAGCCACCGCCGCAAGATGTCGTTCCAAGTGAAGAACTTGCCCGACGGGAAGGGCGGCATAGCGGGGTGCCGCGTCACGCTCGTCGTGCCGGCCGACGTGGACCGGGGGTCCGGCAAGGCGTGAGACAACCAAAAAGGGAGGGGGAAAGCCTACAGGCAGCAGAACTTTTCAAGAAGATGGCGGCGATAGGTGATGCCGATTCTCACGTAGTCGATGTTCTCAAAAGGTGGGTAGAACCAGCAGATGTTGTCTGTCACCTGGGAGAGGTAGTTGATGTTGACAATGTAGCGTTGGTGCACTTGGATCATTTCCGTTCCAAGGCTGAGCAGCATCTTGTTGTTCACGGAGCGCTTCAGGCGCACCGGCTTCTCCATGTTGGCGACGATGGCCTCCCAGAGACGAAGGCTGTTGTTGAATTGGAACACGCCGATGTCGCGAAGCCGCATGATGCGGAAGTCGGAGCTGTTGATAAACATCAGCAGGTTGCCATCGGTAGGCTTCTTCTCTTCGGTGCCAAACTCTGCTGACTTCTTCAGCGAGTAGGCGTCTGTCAAGCGATGGACGATGCCTTCAAGGTCGGAGGGGTCGATGGGTTTGAGCAGGAAGTCGAAGGCATGCTTGCGGAAGGACTCCAGCACATGGCCGACGTAGGCGGAATAGGCCACGAAGCGACAATTGATCACCACCTCCTGGCTGAGCCCCTCGATGATTTCCAGGCCCAGCATGTCGGGAAGTTCGATGTCGAGGAATGCCACGTCGGGTTTCAGCTTTTCCAGGGCTGCCATGCCAGCCTTCCCCGTCCTGTAGGTGCCAATAATTTCAAATTGTGGATATTTTTCCAGTGCTTTTTGTAGCTCTTCTATATCTGTAAGGTTGTCATCGATGATGACGGTTTTCATTATGGGTTGCTGCTTCTTGCTCATAGTGGCTCAGGTTCTTTTTTCCTTGCAAAAGTATGAATTAATTCTCTTTTGTGCAACAGGCGAAAACGGCGGGATGTGAACAACTGTCCCAAAAACGTGTTTAAGCGTCCGAAAAACGTGTTCATTTGAGTAAAAAAAGTTGGACGATAATTTTTTTCACGTCTTTCCTTTTGGCTCAATTACCCCTCGTTTCCCTTGTTGATATTTGTCCATATCCCCCTTTTTTGTTTGCAAAGATAGCAAATGCGGGGCATAATACGAAACAAACAAGGAAGTTTTTCTTTTTTTTTGTATTTCACTCACCTTGCACTACTCTGCTGGCGCGAAAATAGACTGCGGTTTGTAAATCTATCCGAGGAAATTCGTCAGTTCCCCCGCCATCGTGGTGGAGTTGAAATACGACAAGGATGCCGATGCTGCCTTCGGCCAGATGCTCCGGCATCAATATATTGCGAAGGTGGCCCCGTACACTGGCGAGTTGCTCCTCGTAGGCATCAATTACGACAAGGATACAAAGACCCACTCATGCATTATTGAGAGGTGGGCGAAGGAGTAACGCCACAATGCTGTTGTGAATATGAATAATTCCAGCCTTATAGGTAGGAAATATCTTTTCCATATAGGGAAAACGAATGCCAAGCGGTCTTCTATGCGTTGCTGCTGCATTAGAAACCGCTTGGCTATTGGATTAATCAACATCTATGAAGTCATATAATTATTCATCCCATAAACTCTTCGTTTTAATGGTGAAATCTTGAAATTCTTCATCATCGTCATTCCATTCAGAATGATTGGCTAAAGGGTCGCCTGACAAAGGTATGTTGGGATCAAATTCCACCATCATCTCGTCGATGTCGAGGTTGATGACGTACGTAAGAGGTTTAATATATTCTTTCATTTTCTCATTGTTGTTTATTTAACCAGTGTTTTCTTTCCATTATAGATGTATATGCCCTTCTGCACGGGTGTACTCTTGCCCAGTTTCACCCCTTGTAGGGTGTACCATTCATCGTGATTCCTTTCTTCTTGGACATTTGTAATTCCTGTTGCGTCCTGAGTGAACCCCAAAGAGAGGGAATTGGCGTTTTCCGCACCTTCATATACGATGTAAGCGCGATGTGCGGGAATGGTGTTTCTTGTGTATTTGTAAAACCCAACGTAGCCGTTGGAGCCTTTGCCCAACATCATGATGACAGCATCATCAGATGCACCTGCTTTCGCTTGTGATGCGGTAATATTTTCAGTGCTGCCTTTAAGAAGGTTTTCGTATTTCAGAGGGGTTGGGGTGGTTTTTGTCTCTACAAACCGGTAGGTGCCTGAGTTTCCTTGTACGATGACGGCTGTGCCTGCCGGAATAAATTCATTCAGTCGTGCCAGTCTCACCTCACCGTTGCTGATGTCGTATGCATAGTAAACACCGAGGATGTCGGGGTCGTATTCTTCGTATGGTATTTTCACAGCGAAGTCGAGATATAGCGTGCTAAGTCCATAACTTGAGATGGTCAAGTCATAGTATTCGAGAGCCTTGCTCCATTTGAAATAGGGCAGTGTCGTTCCCTCGTCTATTGCCCAGATGTTGGTGAAATCCCATCCCATCGAGGTGTATGTATTGGCTTGCAAGGTGGCGGCCTGGCTTACACCAGTACCGTTGTCCGTTCCATTTGAGCTGTTACATCCATCATAAACATTGTCTCTTGGGCTTGTATTGTTCATAAAATAGATTTCCATGCCTGAATAGGCTTTGTTGCCACCGGAAACGTAACTGTAGTTCGTGTATTCGCCGATGATTCGTCCTGTCCAATACGACCCCCATAGTTTTGTATTGGCTGCCATGCAGTTCATCACATATCCAGGATGTGGGGATCCTGCATTATTGAAACTACCTAAGATACCCCCCACATGATAACTGCTGTGAACCGTTCCTGCGGCGTAGCATTTATTGATACCGCAAAATCTGTTGTAGCCTACCAATCCACCGGCACAGCAATAGGTGCCTCCGTTTCCAGTCACATCGCCGTTGAAATAGCAGTTGTCAATTTGAGAATAGGCTGTTCGTCCACCATTCATCAAGCCTATTAGTCCGCCACTGTTGAAAGAACCCGTTATGGTGCCAGAAACACCACATTCGGAAACATAGGAAGTTCCTTCAATTTCTCCGCAAAGGCCACCCACATCATTTTGGCCTTGCACGTTGCAATTGTCCACGACCATTCTGAGGATGGTTCCGTTTTTAACGTCACCGAACAAACCCACATAACTTGTTGTAGGTCGATTGATGACAAGACCTTTAATGGTTTTCTTGTTGCCATCAAAGTATCCCATAAAGGGTGCAGAGGTCGTTCCTATTGGCATCCATCCATTTGTGGGATAGTTTTCCAGAATGAAAGATGTGAGATCGATGTCGTTTTCCAGTCTGAAATACACCCCTTCAGTGGAGAGGAAGTTCCTTACTTCGTTGAGTTGGCTTGCATTGGTTATTAGATAGGGTGAGGAACTTGTTCCCGCCCCTGTGCCGCTGAACTGGGCAAATGATGTAAGTGACCAGAAAAGCATGGCAGTAAAGATGTAACTTTTTCTCATTTTTATAAAAATTTGATGATAAAACCGTTGCAAAATTAGAAACATAATTTTATGTGTGCAACCCCCCTTTTTAGGGTTTTGTGTTCAAATGTTAGGTTTTGAGGATTAAGTGCATGAAATTTGTGTTTAAATGAAAAAAAATATTTTGCCGTCAGACATAATGGCATTACCCATCTGTTTTGACTGACCTGGGATTGGGATATGATGAATTATTAGGGGGACAGCCTCACCCCCGCCCCCTCTCCCTTCGGAGAGGGGAGTGGTATGTAAAAGTACTCCCATACACAAATACCGATTATAACGCCTGTATATAACATTCGCCCTTTCGGGCGAGCGGACGGACTTGTAGGGACAGACTTTATGTCGTCCTACCCCTACAGCCGCACCAGACCATTGGCTCTGCGACATTATAAAAGCCATCTCCACCTTATGACCTCGCGAACATACCACTCCCCTCTCCCGTTGGAGAGGGGCTGGGGGTGAGGCCAAAAAATTAAAAAATATTTTCATGCATTTAAACACGCTTTTTTGATACTTAACCACGGCAGACGGCCATTTGAGCATTTTTTGGCGGGAAGGGCCGGTTTCGGGATTTGCATGCAAACGCTTTTTTTCCTAATTTTGCAACGAGTTGAAACCGTCAAATGACTAACCATATTATATAAAAAACATCATGAGAAAGATTGTCAAGACACTTATTCTATTGTGGATGGGGACGCTCGCCGCCACGGCGCAGACCATCCAT